>PR_CR_10_Liq_2_inCRDRAFT_1000009_pt1 | contig 70594 bp, 55 predicted proteins | sample PRCRCaboRojoPR_FD_10245 | JGI IMG/M metagenome (IMG submission 10245) | reverse complement strand
GTTTCCATAGACGAAATTGGGCTTAACCTGGATGCCAACAACGGTAATTATGCCATCAGCGGGCTGCCCTTTGGTCAAAACTTCACCCTAAGCTTCTCTAAAGATGGGGATGATATCAACGGTGTCTCTACCCTCGACCTTATCCTCATCAGCCAGCATATCCTGGGCATTAGCCCGCTGGACAATCCCTACCTGCGCATAGCAGCGGACGCCAACAACTCTCAATCCATCACCACCCTTGACCTGATTCAGTTGCAAAAACTCATTCTCAATCTGGATGTGGAGCTGCCCGATCAGGACAGCTGGCGCCTGATACCCGCTAACCATACCTTCCTCAACCCGGAAAATCCCTGGGCGGAGCCACTGCCCGAAGTGTTGATGGTGGATAATCTGCCCACGCAAGCGGTGCAGTTGCCAGATATGATCGCTGTAAAAATTGGCGATATTAACGGAAGCGCTTTACCATAACCCTCAAAATACCAGCTAAAATGATGACTATGACTCGTTTTCTCTTCCTCGGACTGACGCTTGCCTTGCTCCTTCCCGGTTGTGCGATGCGGCAACTGGACCGGGCTCAAAAAGCGTTCAATGAAGCTGCTACGATTGAGAATCAGCAGCGTTTTTCTCCTCAGTCGGGCGTGTTTGTATCACCGACCTTGTCCTATGCAGTTGCCTACCGGCATGTGAGCAAGGCGGTAAAAAAGCGCGGCCAGCTATCGCGAAATAACCTGGAAGGCAACGCGCTCGCCTTGAAAGCCTTGTGCGAATGGAAGTTGAATGCCTACGATGTCTCAAAGCAGTCGGCACTGGAAGCATTGCAAATTTTCAATCGGCTCGAAAGCGAAAAGCGCATCCGCATGTCCCGCGATGAGACACTGATGAGAGCTTTACCTGATATTCTGGTACTGGATCAGGTACGCAGCGACCTGTTTTCTTTTCATAAAGGCGCTATCAATTTTGCAGCAGCCAAGCAGCAGTATCAGGAGCAGGTGTATCATAATGCTGAAGATACGGAGGCTGATCTGGAAGAAGCTCTGAACCACCTCCGGGACCGGGAACCCACGGCGGGCATCAGTACCGAAATGGAGACCTATCTGGTATTAGTACAGCTTGCCGGGCTAAAGACCTGGGCAAAGGGCATCGACTTCCTGCGGGAAAGCATTACCGAAGACCGCAGCCTTTCGGACGAGGGGCGGCGGACCGCAACGGATTTCTTCCTGCAGGAGCGGCAGCAGCACTTGGCTCCACGCAAGGCACTCCTGCTGGCTGAACTCTCGGCCCTCCTGCCCGGTGGTACTGGTCATGAGCTTTACCAATTCTGGGACAGCACGCTATAGCATTATTCCAAGCCCGGGAAAAAGGCATCCTCGAGGTGCTTTACACTGTACGATTGCTCATCGAGGTACAGGATGGCGATGATATCGAAACGGATTTCCCAGTCGTGGTCGATGTGCTCCATGTACGCATGGGCTGCCGCGATTAGCAGATCCTCTTTTTTCCGGGTCACAAAGTCTTCGATTTCCCCAAAGGCGGTGGTGTTGCGGGTTTTGACTTCCACGAAAACCAGGGTCTTTCCATCCATAGCAATGAGGTCGACCTCTGCACGGCGGTAGCGCCAGTTGGTTTCCAGAATGCGGTAGCCGCGTTCCTCGAGGTAGCGTTTGGCAATGGCTTCCCCGGCATGGCCGATGTCATTATGGCGGGCCATAACTAGGCTTCCTCCAGTTCTTGTAGCGCCAGCCAGGCCATAAGGCCAGTGCTCAGCGCCAGGCAGTCCTCGTCCACATCAAAGGTATTGGTATGGATGGGGGAAGTGATGCCTTTGGCCGGATTGCCGGTGCCCAGGCGATAGAAGCAGGCGGGCATTTCCTGAGAATAGTAGGCGAAGTCCTCTGCCGTCATTCGGATGGGCAGTTCCACCACATTTTCTTTGCCCAGATAAGCTTCGGCCCGGGCGCGGGTTTTATGCGTCAGTGCTTCGTGGTTGTGCAGTACCGGATAGCCAACCTGTATGTCCAGTTCGCAGCGGCCGCCCATGCCCTCAGCAATGCTCTCGGCCATCTTCTTCATCCGTTGGTGGGCATCGAAGCGCCACCGCTCATCCATAGTGCGGAAGGTGCCTTTGAGCTTGACTTCATTTGGGATCACATTGGTAGCGCCCCCGGTGGAGGCAATCTGCCCGAAGGTGAGCACCGTTGGTGTCCCCGGATTGGCATTGCGGCTTACAATCTGCTGTAAAGCCGTGATGATGTGGGCGGTGATGACGATGGGGTCAATGCAGTCCATCGGCAGGGCACCGTGCCCGCCCTTGCCGGTCACCGTCATGTAGAGCTCATCGGCGGAAGCCATGTACTGACCGGCTTTGATGCCGATTTTACCTGCTTGCAAAGGGGGGTGTACGTGTTGCCCCAAAATACTTTCAGGCCTGGGGTTCTCCAGCACGCCCTCCTTGATCATTATGGAAGCACCGCCTGGTAGCCGTTCCTCCGCAGGCTGGAAGATGAGCTTGATGGTGCCATCGAATTCATCCTTCAGGCTGTTTAGGATGCGGGCTGCGCCGAGCAGGGAGGAGGTGTGCACATCGTGGCCGCAGGCATGCATCACGCCTTCGTTTTTGGATTTATAAGGCACCTCGTTGGCTTCCGTGATGGGCAGCGCGTCAATATCGGCACGCAAGGCCACCACTTTGGTGCTGCCATTACGGCCGTGGATAAGCCCCACTACGCCATTGTCAGCTACCCCATGCTCATAGGGGATGCCCATCGCCTCAAGTTGGGCAGCGATGTATTGCCCGGTCTGCACTTCCTCATAGGAAAGCTCCGGGTTTTGGTGGAGGTGTCGGCGGATAGCCACCACATCGGCATGAAAATCTTTGGCCAGTTGCTGTATCTTTTCTTTAAGCGTTGTCGCGGTCTTGAAGGCGGTCATATTGATCTGATTTATCACTAAAATAGGGAATTGGGAGCTGGAAGCCGAACGCAATCCTCATTTATGACGGAAAAATCGGAAAGCAGCCATGCCCAGACCCAGCATAAACAACCCGGCAAGGGCCTGTACCGGGCGCTGATAAAGAGTGTTGAGGACAAAAGCCGTACTGATGAGCACGAAAATGCCCGGCACCAGCGGATAGCCCCAGCAGCGGTATACCCGCTCCCACTCGGGCTGTTTCCAGCGGAAGTAGAAGATGCTGCCGCCCGCCAGCGCCATAAAGGCAATATCCATGAAGGTGACGTAAGTGATCAGGTCGGAAAAGGTGCCCCAGAAAAGCAGCAAAAGGACCGCCCAGGCTGCCTGTACCAACATGGCCGCCGCCGGGGTGTGAAAACGGGAGTGCACCTTAGCCAGTTGCGGGAAGAAAACCTTGTCCCTGGCCATCGCAAAGTAGATGCGTGGAGCAGACATGGTGTAAATTCCTATCGTGCCGAAGATGGAAATGGCAATAGCGACCGTCATGATTTGCCCGCCGGCTGGGAGGACTACTGCCGCTGCATCCCCGGCTACCCGGGTCGTTTGCGCATTCGCCTCCACCGGAAGGAGCAGCATGTAGCCGATATTGACCAGCACATAGGTCAGCGTGACAATCAGCGCGCCCAGCACCATCGCCCGGGGCACGGTACGCTGCGGCGCTACGGCTTCCCCCGCCAGATAAGAGGCATGGTGCCAGCCGCCGAAGGACCAGAGGACACCAACCAGTGCCAAAAGGGAAGCAGAAAGGATGTTATCAGGTAGATTATGGGCGGTGAAAGGATTAAATGTGACTTGCTGCGCATCATAAAACCAAAAGCCCAGCCCAATCAGCCCGGCAATAGCCAGCAGCTTCAGCCCGGTGAAGACATTCGACAGCCACTGACTGGCACTGACGCCGACCAGGTTGAACAGGGTCAGCCCGGCAATCACCCCAATGGCTATCCCGATTTTGGCGGAAGCCGAAAAAGCGTAAAAAAAGGAAAGGTACTCCGCCAGGGCAATGCCCAGTGCCGCCAAAGCGCCGGTGTTGATGACCAGTAGGATGGTCCAGCCGTACAGGAACCCGGAAAAGGGGCCGTAAGCTTCCCGAAGGAAGACATAAACACCGCCTGCAGTAGGGAACATGCCGCCCAGCTCTGCGAACGTCAGCGCACCGGTAAGGGCAATCAGCCCGCCCAGTATCCACACCAACAGTATAATGCCCTGATGGGGCACCGCCGCCGCCACCTCGTAGGGCGTTACAAAGATGCCACTACCGATACAGGAGCCCACCGCAATCATGGTGAGCCCGTAGAGGGTGAGTTTGCGGTCGAGCCCCGGCATGGGTTACTTCGAGCTCAGTTGCTGCTTCAATTGTAGTTCTTCGACCACGTATTCGCCCACCTTTTCGCCTTGCGCCACGCCATAATCAATAGCCGGACGATAGTGAATGCCCCCGTACAGGCGGCTCACGGCAGCTTCATCAGAGGCGTGGTAGAAGGACCTGAACTGACGCGCAGGCAGGCCATATTCTTCTTCAGTAGTGTCGTTGAAGGCAAAGTCGTCGCCAAAAATCGAAGTCAGGGCTACAGCGGCAGCGCGGGAAATCACGCTATGCCCGCTCGTGTGTTCCGGGAACGGTGGCGTTTGGAGCGTTGGCACCCAGTCTTCATCAATGTATTTGTTGATGACCGTCTCGGGCCGGATTAGATTGCTCCGGTATTTCTCGTCCCAGCAACTGATGAAGGCATCGAATAAGGCTACAGAAGTCAGCGTGTAGGCTTCCACACTTTTCATAAAGCTGGCCTCATCCTGTTCGCAGGCGATCTTGGTGATGCCGATCCAGTGGCCGCCCGGGGTGATTTTTTTGGTGGCAAACATAACATGGCCAGTGTGGTGGGACACGTAGGGATTACAGTCCCAAAACTTAGCGATTGCTTCCCGTTCGCCCCGCTCAGCTGTGTCTGCAACAGCAAGGGCGTTGTAGACCTCCATGGTCTCCTGCATAAACTTACTGTCCTTTTCAGTACTGAATTCCGTGGGCGGCGGTGGTGTAAATTGCTGTGGAGATTCCAGCACCAGCGTCCGGATTTCCCGCCAGTGGGGCTCAATACCGTCCATGTAGTCAGGGGGCGTGGGCTGCCAGCGGGCGGGGTCATCGTTGATGGAAAACTTGGGGTATGTTCGTGTTTGCTTGTACATATCTTTGTCTGCCCATTCCAGAATGTGGTCAGCTACCGCCTCTCCGTATAGCAGGGAACGGTCCCAGACATCCTCCGGCACATGTATGCTGTCCAGGCGCTGATAGAGCTCCTGCTGATAGGCATCCATTTTGTCTTCTGAGAAAGTCAGGGCTTTGCCTACTTTCAGAAAGGCATGCAGGGATGCCAGCGGGTGGCAGTAGACTTGCCCTTCCTCGGGCTGTGGCAATGCTTCCAGACCATTGATTTGACCAGCCAGTGTTTGATACTCCGGATAGTCCGGCTGCAGGGCCTCGTAGCCCGCAATGCTCGCGTAGGCATAGATGCGGCTCGCGACCGGGGGCGAAAAAATATCGTACACAATCACGTCGCTCAGCTTCTTCATAGACTCATGGAAGTAAGCCGCGTCATTGATGTCCTCCTGATAATTGGGGTTTGTCGGTTGGCAGGACCAAGTGATGGCCGCCAGTACAATGAGGTACAATCCAACTTTCCAATGCATAATCAACCGGGTTGTGGTTAAAAGTTCATCAAAAGTAACAACTTAATCCCCAATCTTTATGGGGAAAAGAGGATTCATTTGCAAAGCTTGACTTTGGAAGGGCCTAAACCGCCTGACTAAAGAGCTGCCCTTCGGGTTTTTTACGCCAGTAGCGGGCATCAAGCGCCATGCAAATATTGCGGATGAATGGCTTGCCGACATCGGTCACTTCGAGTTCAAAGGGGCGCCGGATGATAAGCCCATCGGCTTCCAGCTCGTCCATGCGGCCCAGCCCGGCGTAGAGTGCCTCGCATTGCAGCCCGGCATCTGCCCAGTTCGTACGGTAGCGGCACATGATATTGAGGATGTGCTGCCGCAGGGTGCGGTCTTCTTCCGTCAGCAGGTGCCCCTTTACAATGGGCAGCTCCCCTGCATTGACCAGCTTCTGATAGCGCTCGATCTTTTTCTCATTCTGCACAAAAGCGCCCCAGCTGTCGCTAATGGAGGAAGCGCCCAGTGCCAGGTTGAGGTGGGTCGTGAATGGGGTGTAGCCCATGAAGCTCCGGTGCAGGGAGCCCTCCTGCATAGCCTGATAAAGGCTGTCTTTGGGCAGTGCGAAGTGGTCCATGCCGATTTCCAAGTAGCCCGCTTCTTCCAGCAGTTCCCGCCCGAGCTCGTAGAGTGCTCGTTTGTCTTTACCTTTCGGCAAATCATCCTCTGAGTAGGCTCTTTGGGCAGGGCTGATCCAGGGCACATGGGCGTAGCTGTAGAAGGCGATGCGTTCCGGTGCCAGTGCTTTGGTCTTGCGGATGGTCTCCGTGATATGGGCCGGGGTTTGCAGGGGCAGCCCGAAGATGAGGTCGTAGTTGATGGATTCATAGCCCAGTTCCCGTGCCTTTTCGGTCACGAAGCGTACGTCCTCAAAAGTCTGTTTGCGGTTGATAATTTCCAGAATCTCCGGCGCAAAGTCCTGAATGCCGATACTCAGGCGGGTGAAGCCGAGATCGCGCAGGGTGGACAAGTGTTCGGCAGAGGTCGTGCCCGGGTGAGCTTCGAAGCCAAACTCGTAGTCCTCCGCCAGGTCCACATCCTTCAGGATATTGGAAAGCAGGTAGTGCAGGTTCTCCGGCGCAAAGAACGTCGGTGTGCCCCCGCCCAGGTGCAGTTCCCGGAGGATAGGGCGGCCCGGCAGCAAGTCGCGGTACAGGGCCCACTCTTTGAGCACTGCCTCGATGTAAGGCGACTCCACGGCGTGGTTTTTGGTGATGCGTTTATTGCAGCCACAGTAGGTGCAAAGCGCTTCGCAAAACGGCAGGTGAAGGTAAAGGCTGATTTCGCGGCTTTCGCCAAAAGCCTGCAGTACACTTCCTTTCCAGTCCCCGGTGGAAGGGCAGGAAGCATCCCAGTAAGGTACAGTAGGATAGGACGTGTAGCGGGGAACGGCGACATTGTACTTGTCGAGCAATTGCTGCGCGGTCATGTGTGTCTTGTTTGTGAGGTCAATTCAATGGGGCAAATTTATGGCAGGCTCACCTCCTTTCGGGTGATGGGGGTCATTGGGGGCGGGTGATTAACGTCAGGTTTTACGCGCGCCTCACCGGGTGCACTAAGCCAAGCCATTGCCGGGGCATTCACCCGGTGTGCTGTGTTAGGGAAGGCCAGTACGCCCGGCGAAAGGAGTGCGCCGGGCGAGAGGACCGACCTCGTTTCCAAACTACGTCGGACGGCGAGAGCGCCCGGTGAGGCAGTCTCACCGGGTGTACTAAGCCAAGCCACTGCCAGGGCATTCACCCGGTGTTTTTTGCTTTACCAGGGATCAGCACGCCGGGCGAAAGGAGAGCGCCCGGCGAGACAGCTTCACCTATAGTTCTGGCAGCCTGCCCGGCAACGCCTCCCAAAACAAACCGCCCGCCCCGCTGTTGAACATTCCAAAAGCACAATGGATAAGCTGTGGTCATATTTCAAGAACCTGTTCCAGCAAGCGGAGGAAAGCTCGCCTTCCCAGCCGCTTATCCATGAGATGATTGAGCGCAGTGCCGAAGAACGGGAAGACTACCAGTTCTGGAAGGAAACGCTGGTGCTACGCCGCCTCCTTAACTGGCTTAACGAACAGTATGCCATCTACCGCGTCCGGCCCGATGATATCGACGAGGCACTGGACTTTCTCAATACGCCTTCCTCCAAGGGTTTTGTGATCCACTTCAGTCAGACGGGCTACAGTCAGCGGGATGTGCAGCACTTTTTTGATTACCTCAAAGAGCAGGTGCTGGCACTGAAGTACCGCACCCAGATTTCCGACCGCCGCAGCTATCAGCGGGCCAACTGGGTGGAAACCATCGAGCGCCACTACCTGAAGCCGGGGCTGAGCATCCGCAGCAATCAGGAAGAGGATGGGCGCTTCGTACAGCACTTTGGCAATATTATGATTGAGCTGGAGCACCGCAACGACCGGGTGCACAACCTGCGCTTCCGGGCGACTACTTACAACGATAGCCTCTTCAAAGCCCCTGCTGAGTTTGGAGAGCTGATGCAGGGGGTGCTGAGCTAGGGGAGTCAGGCTGAGGTTGAGGCTGAGGTTGAGACCAGGCTTTGGCTACTGGGGGGAGGAATAGCAAGCTATTCCCGCAAGGAAGCCATCGCAAAGCCACTCAACCTTATCCTCAACCTCTCTTCAGTCCCCTCCCCCGGAACCCCCTACTTATTAATCCAGTTTTTCTTCTCCTGCTCGATATGCTCCAATTCCAGCGCCACACCGTACTTTTCTTTCAGATGCTTAGCCAGGGCGTCGGCTGCGTAGACAGAGCGGTGCTGCCCGCCGGTGCACCCAAAGCTGACCATTAGGTTGGTGAAACTGCGCTCTATGTAGTTCTCCACAGCTTCGTCCACAATTCGGAAGACATCGTTCAGGAATTCCCCCATCTTACTATGGTGCTGCAGGAAGTTGATTACCGGCTCGTCCCGGCCCGTGAGCTGTTTGTAAGGCTCGTAGCGCCCGGGATTGTGCAGGAAGCGGCAGTCGAAAGTGAATCCACCGCCGTTGCCGGAAGGGTCAGGCGGGATGCCGCCTTTTTTGTAGGAAAAGCTGTGAATACGCACCGTGAGCAGGCTCTGTTCGCCCCGCTCCGTATCGAAGGGCTCAAACTGACCGGAAGCCACCACCTGTTCGATGGCTTTTTTCAATTCCGGCAGTTCCACCGCTATGCGGCCCTGACTGAAGAGTTCCTGTACGTTATCGAGGGCGAAGGGGATGCTTTTGAGAAAATGCTCTTTGCGCTCGTACAGCCCGCGCAGCCCGTAGGCGCCCAGCACCTGCACACTGCGCATCAGCACAAAGCCGTAGTAGTAGCGCCGGAATGCCGCCCGGTCAATCTTCGTGAGCTGCGTGGCGGTGTCAAGGTAGTGGTCGAGCAGGGCTTCCCGGTGCTCGTCCGGGATATTGGCTTTGGCCTGATACAGGAGGGAAGCCAGGTCGTACTGCAACGCCCCCCGGCGCCCGCCCTGATAGTCGATAAAGAAGGGCTTGCCACCCCGCACCATAATGTTGCGGGACTGAAAATCGCGGTACATGAAGTGATCGGTGCCGGCTTCCAGCAGGAAATTTGCCAGGCGATGGGCATCTTCTTCCAGCCGCTGCTCATTAAAATCGGTACCCGCCAGCCGCAGAAACTGATATTTGAAGGCATTGAAATCCCAGAGCATCGACTGCTGGTCAAACACAGCGCGGGGGAAGCACTTGCTGTAGTCCAGCCCCTGCCCGCCTTTAATCTGTACCCGGGCCAGGTCTTCCACCACCCGCTTGTAGATGGTCATCAGGTGATTGGGGAAAGGGCCATCGTCGCGCTGCAGCAGGTAGCTGTAGAGGGTCGTCGCCCCAAGGTCTTCCTGCAGGTAAACGTTGTTGTCCAGCTGTTCCACGTAAATCTCCGGTACCGGCAACCCCTTGGCATGAAAGTGGCGGGAGAAGCCCACAAAAGCCTCATTCTCCTGCCGGTTGGGGCTGTAGGTGCCTATCGCGCTTTTGCCATCGTACTGCAGGCGATAGTAAATGCGCGCCGAACCGGAAGGCGCAAGGGGCAGCATCAGCTCCGGGCTGACGCCTGCCCATTCTTCAAAAAGGTCGGATAAGTGCTTCTCGAGCAGGGATGTCTTCATGCTGCGAAGTTGCGAAAAATGCGGGAGATTACAGTAAAGTCTATTGCTTCAACCGGCCCCAAAAAGGCACTTTCAGGCTGATATTGACGTTGCGGCCTTGCTCGGGCACATTGATCAGGCGATAGCGGCTCAGGTGGTTGAGGTAGAAGACATCGAGGGCATTCTGCAACTGCACATTGAACTGCAGCGGCTGCGGCCCAAACCAGTGCAACTTCAGCCCCAGCGCTGCCCCGAATAGTTGATAAGCAGGCGTGGAGCGTTCCGACCGGTCGACACGGTAGGGGCCCTCCGCAGCGAAGGCATATTGATGGCTGACTTCGGCGTAGAAGGAAGCGACCCGGCTGTTCCGGGGCTCCACCGTGTAGCGCAGGCTGCTCTGTACGGTGGGCTGAGGTGTAAAGGGCAGCGCCAGTTGGGTGCGGATATTGTAGCTCTGCACGAAGTCGGCGGTTTGCGAAAAGCGCCAGCGGGGGAGAAAATCCCAGTCGTACTGCACCTCAAAACCGGTATAAATGGCATCATCCTGCCGGTACTGGAAAATCTGCCCGGACTCCGGGAGGGGCGAAAAACGGGCCGGGAAAGTCGGGCCCAGGTAGATGTAGTTGTCAAAATAATTGAAGTAGGTCGCGACCATACCGGAAAAGCGGGGGCGTTCCCACTCCAGGCTGAGGTCAAGCTGATAGCCATGCTCGGAGTCCAGCCCGGGCGTGCCCATCTCGTGGCGGAAGGTGCCGTGGTGGATGCCGTTGGAAACCGTCTCTGCCGGGTAAGGTACCCGGAAACTTTTGCCGATATTGGCTTTGAACTGAGCGCGGTCTTCCCAGAGCGCGGCCGAAAGCCCCGCCGAGGCAGACCAGTTGAAAAACTCCGGGGTTGTGACCGGTGCAACCAGGGAATCGGTGATATTCTCATTGCTGTCCCAGACCCATTGCCGGTAGAACTCCGTATCGTTGGTGGCATAGTCGAGCCGCAGCCCGCCGTTGACCAGCAGGTCCTCTGAAAGCTGCTTTTCTGCCAACCCGAATACCCCTGCCCGGAAGGTGCGGAAGTCAGGCAACAGGAACTCGAAGCCCGCCCGCTCATTGAACTGCCACTGCGCGTTGCCGCCGTAGACTTCCCGCCAGCCGTTGGTGCCTTCGCGCTCGTAGTGGAGGTCTGCGCTGAACGTTTCCAGCAAAAACTGCAGCCCAAGCGTATTGCCGGGGTCAATCTGCGAACTGGGGATACTGTGGAATTCCGGAAAGGAAAACTCCTGCCGCAGATTCCGTTGATAGCCGATGTTGAAATTGATGTGCCCCTGCGGCAGCACCAGGTCCTGATGCAGGCTCAGGCGCGTATGCTCCACCTCCTGTTTGGGAATGTCGATATCCCGGCGGTTGCCATCATCGGTGAGGGCGTAGGAACGGGGGATACCCACGGCGCCCGAGAACAGCCCGGCTTCCAGCTGATAGCGGCTGAAGGTCAGGCGGGTGATGCCCCAGTCGCGGTTGAGCCCGGTGGTGACGCTGAGGGTGCGCTCATTGCCTGCCGTATTTTTGAGCCTTTCGTTGATGATGGGCAGGGTAAAGGTGTTGTAATCAAAGGTTTCCGCCGGGACGCGGTAGTCGGCAAAATCCTGATGGCTGTACTGGGCTTGCGTAAAAAAGCCGTTGAGGTTGAAGCCCAGCTTGGCAGAGCCGCCCCAGTGGGCGTTGTTGGTGCGGTGCAGGCCCATTATGCTGCCCAGTATAACGCCTTCCGGGGGCACTCTTCCAGGCATAATGTTGATCACGCCGCCCAGCCCGTCTGAGCCGTACTGCAGGGAAGCGGGCCCCTTGATGATTTCCACCCGTTCCACCCCAAACTGATCGATTTCCAAACCGTGATCCGCTCCCCACTGATGCCCTTCCTGTTTAATGCCCTGATGGTTGACGATGATGCGGTTGGAGGACAAGCCCCGGATCACCGGTTTGGCGATGCCCGTGCCTATATTGATGGCGCTGAGCCCGGGGAGCTTGTCAATAGATTGAGCAAAGGTGCCCTGCAGGTTTTCCTCGATCACGGCTCCGGTAAAGTGCTCGGTAGCCAGAGTCTCTTCCTGCTTGGCGTGCTCCTCGGTGACGACCACCGTTTCCAGTAGTTCCTGCGCATCCTGCAATGTGATGGGCGGTAACTGAATGGGCACGCCTTCGTAGCGGACAGGCTGTTCGGTCATTTCATAGCCCACATAAGACACCCGGAGCTGATGCATCCCGGTGGGCAGCGTGCTGAACCGGAACCGACCTTGTTCATCTGCGACCCGGACCAGGCTGTCTGGCAACAGCAATACCGTGGCTCCGGTCAGCGGCGCAGTTTCGGCGTCGACCACCCGGCCGGAAACCTGTGCGGTAGCGGACTGTAGCAACAGCCAAGACAGGAGGGTCAGTGTGTATTGTGAAAAGGCTCTTTTTGTCATATGCAGCGTGTAAGGACCCAAGTTCGTCCATTTTGCTAAAAGGCTTGCAAAATAACACACTTAATGCAACATAGTTGCATTAATAGCGGTTATCTTTGTATAACAACAGAAGCTTTCTGACTTATGGACCCTATCAAGACTTTTTTTGCCGGTATCGTACTCATCGCTCTGCTTGCGTGGAGCTGCAACGGGTCTGATGATGTGGACGTCTCAGCGCCATCTATGGAGATTATTTCCTTTGCGCCCGCCCCGGCACCCGGCGCGGTTTGCGGAGGGATGGAAGATTCGGTTTTTACCGTCCTTGGTGGGGAAACGCTGACCGCTACCCTGCGCTTTACCGACGACCGCTCGCTATCGCAGTACAAGGTGGATATCCATAACAACTTCGACTGCCACGGGCATGGAGGCACTGCCGCACCGGGGGTGGCTGTACCGAACGTGAGCAATCAGACGGAGGACTGGACCGTGCTCGACATTCAGGGGCTTTCGGGCGAGCGTACTGAAGAGCAGTTGCAGTTGCAGGTGCCTACAGACGTTACTTCGGGCATTTATCATTTTCAGATACAAGTCATTGATGAAGCCGGTAATGATAATCCTCTGGCCAATTTCTACAGCATCCGTGCGATCAATCCTACAGATGGGGAAGCGCCAACCCTGACGCTCAGCTCTCCCTCGGAGGTCAGCTTTACTGCTGCCAAGGGTAGTACCGTTACCTTCTCCGGGGCAGTCACCGATAACTACTCCCTGAGCGAAGGGGGGAATGGCATTGTCTTTCTGAGCTATACGGACCTAAGCTCAGGCAATACCTTTAGCACAGGCGCTTATGCCGCCTTTGATGCAGGGGTGGAAAAAGATTACAATTTCGATTTTGAATATACCATTCCACAGACGTTGAAGGCCGGCAACTACCGGTTTAGGGTAGACGCACACGATGGCGTGCGCAATACAGCTGAACCGGTCATCTTTGGAGTGGTCGTTACCGACTAATGCCTCAATTCATAGGGCTCTGAAACTTGGGGTGCTAAGGATTTATGGCTTGAGGCACTAAAGGCATTCGTCACATACCCCCTCAAGGGTAAGGTTCTCCCGCTCGACTTTATAGCCTGCCGGGGCTTGGGCACGGATAACGACCTCGCCCTCAAGGCAAATGGTCTTGCCGCAGGTCCGGCACTGAAAGTGGGCATGCTGATCATGGTGGGCATGAGTGGTGCAATCGGCAAGGCACAGGGCGTACCGGCTAATGCCACCACTGTCTGCGGCCAGGTGTATCAGCCCTTTGTCTTCAAAGGCTTTGAGGGTACGGTAGAGGGTGATGCGGTCCGGGTTATCGAGTTGAGACTCGAGTTCCTGATTGGAAAGTGCCTCCCCTTCGGAAGCCATGAAAAGCTCAAGGACTTCCTTTCGGAAAGCGGTCTTTCTTAGTTGGTGCGATTCCAGCTTCTGGAGAATGTCTTCTTCCCGGACCATACTGCGCAGTTTATAAATGAATTACCTTTCAAAGGTACAAAATTGAGGGGGATTAAGTTGAATGGGGGAAGCGCACAATGAAAATTATTGCAACGGCGTTGCATTTGTAAGGTTTGTTTTTTCATACTAATTCAATATACGGCAGCCCGGGATGGAAATTCCGGGCTTTTTTGCTTTCGGAAAAGTTGGAGATGAGGTCCGGGCAAAAAAAAGCCCCGTCTGATTTTACAGGCGGGGCTTTTTCCATCGTATAAGGTTGTGTTATCCACAGGCAATTTTGCCAACTCTGCGGGCGTGCCGCCCTCCTTCAAAGGAAGCGGTCAGAAAAGCCCTGGTAATGTCTACCGCAGTTGCTTCCTCAATGAAGCGGACTGGCAATGCGAGCATGTTGGCATTGTTGTGCTCCCGTGCCAGGCTCGCCAGCTCCGGAAGCCAGCAAAGCGCCGCTCTGATGCCCTGATGCTTATTAGCGGTTATCGCCACACCATTGCCACTGCCGCAGAGGACAATCCCCAGTTGTGCCTCGCCCGATTCCACCATCTCAGCGGTTGGGTGCACAAAGTCAGGATAGTCAACGGAGTCCGGTGAATCCGTGCCAAAGTCCCGGACCGCCCAGCCTTCCGATTCAAGGAAAGCAATAATCCGGTCTTTGTAAGGGTAGCCGGCATGATCACACCCGATGGCGATTGTTTTTTTAGCGTCCTCCATTGCGTTGTTGCATCAGATTTTCCGGCATTTCCATTTGGAATGGCTCAAACAGGCGCTGTAGCTCCTGCGCAAATGCCTCGTCATTGTTTTGCCGGGCGGCTTGCACGATATCATCCATGGTGCGCATCGCCAGCATGTATTCCGTTTGGAAGCTACTCTCCAGAATTTCCGGATCGAGGGAGTTGTAGTAGTCCAGCTCGTCAGCGGTGCGTTCTGCCAGTATCTGAAGGTGCGGCTTCGCTTTTTCATACGCCCCGGCTTCCAGGTATACACTGATCATGTAGTAGGCCCGGTAGTCATAAGGGAAGTTCATGTCCGGGAATACCTCAAAGTATTTATCAATCAGCTCAATCGCCTTTTCAGTTTCTCCGTCACGCTGCAATTGGAGTGCGGCGCGGCGCATACTCAGCTGATGGCTTTGTACACTTGGAGCATAACTGCGGTCCACAAAGAGCTTCTCATTGTCGAAGTTGCCCCACATGAAGTCGTTCATAACGTGCTCGTAGACCTTTTCACCGTCCACTCGTCCACTGCCAATGATGCCGTACTGCTGCTCACTAGCCGACTTCACAGGAACGATGCGCAACGCCAGGCCTTCCAGTTGCATGTAGTCATCCAGGCCAAAGAGCTTCTCCTGACGTGCCGTTACTGCAAAATAAATGGGGCGGTCCCATAGATTGCTGCCGATCACGTCAAGGATAGCCAATTCATCCTTGATCATGTAATCTTTGGACTGCAGGTTAAGCGGGATGGCATCCACGATGTTGGCGGTATCCTTTTCGCTCACGACCCCTCTAGCCAGAACATCCTGCTTATTGACCGGAATGTAGACCTGCTTGGTATCGTAGTAGCTTTCCACCTCACGTGCTCCCGAAGAGAACGGCAAGGTGATCGGGTGGTCACTGCCAATAAACTCCAGGAAGTTCTGAAGCGTCTTAGGTCGATCCTGCCCTGATGTGTTGTAGTAGAAAACCTGATTACGCATATTGCCGCGCAGGGCCTCACTCGGGATCGTCATTTTAATCGGTGGAGAGTCATTGACCTTCCGGCGCAGCAAATCAATGTACCAGTCTACGGCGATCAGGCTAAGGTTAACGACCCGTACATCGGTGCGAATGCCTTCTACTTCCTGTGCATACCATAGCGGGTAGGTATCGTTGTCACCATAAGTAAAGATGATGGCATTCTCCTCCACACTCTGCAGGAAGTTGTTGGCATAATCGCGGGCACCAGAGTGGTCAATCCGGCTGTGGTCATCGAAGTTTTGCGTACCCATGAGTGCAGGTGCGATGAGAATAACCGCTGCGGCTACCGCTGCTGATACCGGACCAGCGAGTTTGACACGTTCCCGGAGCAGCTCGAACAGGGCCAGCACTGCCATTCCAACCCAAATGGCATAAGTGAAGAAGGACCCTACCAGTACATAGTCCCGCTCCCGGGGCTCATTCGGAGGCTGATTGGAATAGATAATGATACCGATACCGGTGATGATAAATAAGGCCAGGAGCCCTGTAGCTTCATTAGGCCGTTTCCAGAAGTGGAAAATCAGCCCCAACAGCCCGAACAGGAAAGGCAGCATATAGTAGACGTTGCGGCCTTCTGCATTCTTCTCCGCTTCCGGTAGCTTGTCCTGATTGCCTAACCGGGCTTCATCCAGGAATTTAATACCTGAAATCCAGTGCCCGGCAGATTTATCCCAGGGATAAAAACCCTGTTCTCCATTTTGCCGGCCGGAGAAGTTCCACATAAAGTACCGCCAGTACATCCATCCCAGCTGATAATTCACCAGGAAGCTGATATTGTCCGCCTGATTAGGCCGGCCCGGAGGGAGCGGCTTGCTGGGGTCCATACCCACCCACTGCTTGTATAGCCGCGGGCGCCCCTGACTGTAATCGCCCATACGGGGGAACAGCATTTTGTCCTGATCCTGGTAAACGTAAGATATCTTTTGGTCTACAATCTCATAGCGGTCGCCTTTACGGCCGTAGCGGTCTTCAATCTCTGTCTTCATGGGGCGCGCATCAAAGTGCGGGCCTTTCAGTAGTGCCCGCTCACCGTACTGCTCACGGTTGAGATAGGGCAACAGGCGCATGGCATCAGTCGGCGCGTTCATGTTGATAGGCGGGCTCGCATTGGCCCGGATGACCACCAGCCCGATGGTAGAGAAGGCAACGATGACCAGTGCAGCGCCGATAGCAAACAGTTGCATCTCCCGGCGATAGCGGTTGAGCAGTGAACTCATGAAGAAGCCCAGAGCGCCGATAACTGCAGCGCGTGCCACCATACGGATGAACCGGCCGCCGCCCATGCTATTTTCAGCGTACAGCCCGATAAGGAGGAAGACCCCCGCCAGTACATACATCGGCACCGGAGAGGTGATCTTTCCGTGCACATACATCAAAAGCAGCACAATGATGGCAGCTACCACGATGAAGGTCGGGATAATGCCGGAGTGGAAAGGCAGCCCCAGCCCGTTGACCATCATAAGGTCGAAGGTAGACCAAAGCCCCGGAATGCCAACGATCACAAAGTTTTGGACTGCTACGATGATCGCAACGCCCACTGCGGCAGCAATAGCGATGCCCTTCCAGGTATATTCGTTGTATTTTTTGAAGTAATAGAACAGGGCCAGTGCCGGGAACGTCAGCAAGCTGAGCAGGTGGACACCGGTGGAAAGCCCAGCGGCGTATACTGTGAACAGCAGCCAGCGGTCGGCCGAAGGCGTGTCCGGCAGGTTGTACCACTTCATCATCGACCACAGGGTAAGGGTGGTGAAGAAGGTGGACATGGCATAAACCTCGCCCTCAACGGCAGAAAACCAGATGGAGGTAGCAAAGGCAGTGGTCAGGCCGGCAACGATTCCCGCACCGGCGAGTGCGATATTCTGCCCGCTGTCCGGGGTGCCCTCCCGGCCCACCAGCGCCATTTTGCCCAGGATGATAGTTGTCCAGGCAACAAAAGCGGCAGCGAAAGCGGTGGAAATACCCGACATCAGGTTGACCGCAAAGGCAATATCAGCGGGGTTGTCAGAAAAGAGCTCTGCGAACCAGGTGAATAACCGGCCCACCAGGATGAAGAGGGGGGCACCCGGCGGGTGGACCACCTGTAGTTTGTAGGCGCCAAGGATAAATTCTCCACAGTCCCAAAGGCTACCAGTGCGCTCGGCGGAGAAAAAGTAGACCGTCAGCGCGATAGCAAATACCAGCCAGCCAGCGATAGTGTGTAAGCGGTTTGTTGATCCCATTTATGTTTTCTTTTTTCAGCGGGCGCTTTGGGCAGTAGTGATTTGCCCGGGCTCCGGCAGTAAGAATTGCAAAAGTAAAAAAATCTTGGCAGTGCAGGGCAGCAATGCCTGTTGAATACTTTGCTACCCTGTTTCCTGATTTACGCCTTCTTTTTCGGGGGTGTCCGAAGTAAGGCTTATTTTCGCATTCTCATAAACCTGAAAACCGGTCAGGTTCAATTTCTGTACAGGAAATTCAGGCCCTCAATTTAAATTCGATATGCTCAAGCTTCTTGTCACTGGACTGATTCTTTATGCTGCCTACAAATTCTTCTTCGGCCCTAATGCTATTGGCAGAGGGCAGGAAGACCAGCGGGACCAAATCCGCTATGATGACGAGCGGAAGGCGTCACGTCGTAAGGATAATGATGATGATTACATTGACTACGAAGAGGTGGACTAGCCCTGACTGTGCCCGGGCGTGAAAATCTTGCACGTGAGCACCGTGAAGTCATCCGGGTAGATATTTTCCCCTTTGAAGGCCTCGAGGTAGCCCATTAGCTTTTTATTGAAATCCGTTGCTGTAAGCTTGTAGTTGGAGCGGACGAAGCTGTACAGCTGTTGTTCGTTCAGGTATTCTTCCTTCTCGTTTTGCAGGTCAGTTAGCCCATCGGTAAAGGTGAGGATGATGGCTTCTCCGTCCAGATTGACCGCGCCTACTTCCAGTTCCGGCAGTTCAGGGAAGGACCCCAGTATGGTGCAGCCCCGATCAAGCAGTTGCACCTGCCCGTCGTTGACCAGTACAGGCGGGTTGTGGCCGGCATTGACATAACTCAGCGTCTGCGTCTTCATATCGTAAGCGGCAATGAAGAAGGTGATGAACCGCTCGCCCTTGGTGATGAGGTTGACAGAATGGTTGAGGTCGCGGACGAATTCGCCCAGGTCGGCCTGCTTTTTGATTAGGGTGTGGAAGTTGGCCTGGAAGTTGGCCATGAGCAGCGCGGCAGCCACTCCTTTACCGGAGATATCACCGATGCAGAAAATGATGCGCCCGTTGTCAAACTCCATGAAGTCGAAGTAGTCGCCGCCCACCCCGTAGTGCGGTTTGTAGATGCTGTCCAGCTGATAGCAACTTTTATAGGGCAGCTGTTTGGGGATGAGCATGCGCTGCATTTCGCCCGCCAGTTCCATTTCCCGCTTGAGGCGTTCCTGCTCCAGTTGGCGCTTAAACAGGCGCTTGTTCTCGATAGCCACCGCCACGATATTGGTGATAGTGGTGATGAACTGCACCTTATTGTACATATCATCTTCCTCGTTAAAGCCACCGATAAAGACGTAGGCAATGGATTTTTCCTTGTGCCGCACCGGGATGACCACATCAAAGCGGCGGATAAAGGGGTGCTCTGCTTCATCTACGCTGATCAGGCGTGTATATTTGTGGAACTGCTTGCTAACATCAGCAGTGGGCACTTCCTCCTCAATTCCGATGCTGGCCGTACACTTCCACTTTCCGCTCTCCTCATCCTGTACGAAGAGCGCCATTTTCTTCACGCCGATTTCCCAGCTCAGGAAAGACCGGTACATATTGAACAGCCCCTCAGCCGACACATTATTGTTGATGGCTTGGGTGATGTTCAGCAATCGATTGATTTGGAGCTGTTTGAGATTTAGCTCACGCTCCAGGGATTCGATGCTAGACAGTCCTTTTTTTAAATCTGAGAAACCAGGCATGGTTATTTTTGTAGTTTTCCGGAGGTATTCCCGGTCAGTATGCAGTAAATATAGTAAACTCCGCTTCGGCACCTAAAGTCAAGGCCTGATTTAGCAACCTGTTAACATGAAAATTTCTGTTTTCGAACCTTTTTTTTCTGGTAGCCACCAGCAGTGGGCGGAAGGCTATCAGGCTCACAGTGCTCACGAGGTCACTTTGATGACCCTGCCCGGGCGGCATTGGAAGTGGCGCATGTTTGGCGGGGCGCCGGCTTTGGCTGAGCAGTTGCGAAAGCAGGATGAGCGCCCCGATCTCATCCTGGCGACTGATATGCTGGACCTTGCGGGCTTTCTGGGGCAGGTGCGCGACTTAGCGTATGGGGTGCCCGTAGCGCTTTACTTCCACGAAAATCAGCTCACCTACCCCTGGTCTCCGACTGATGAAGACGTAAAAGAGCAGCGTGACCGGCACTATGCCTACCTCAATTTCACCTCAGCCCTGGCTGCTGATGCAGTGTTTTTCAACTCTAACTACCACCGCAAAGCTTTTCTGGAGGCTTTACCTGGCTTTCTGCAGGCCTTCCCGGATACCCGCGGCTTGTCCCATCTGCCCGGTCTGGCAGCCAAGAGCGAAGTGCTGCATCTCGGGCTGCCCCTCCTGGCTTTGAAGGGCGATGCCCGTACGGTGGCAGGCCCGCCGGTCATTTTGTGGAACCACCGCTGGGAGTATGACAAAGGCCCGGTAGATTTTTTCCAGTTGCTCTTTCGCCTGCAGACAGAAGGGCTACCTTTCCGGTTGATTGTACTTGGCGAAAGCTACCGGGGCGCACCGCCCGTTTTTGCGGAAGCAAAAGCCCGCCTGTCTGCCCACATCCTGCACTGGGGGTACGCAGAAAGCAGGCAGGATTACGCCCGTCTTTTGCAGCAAGCCGATCTGCTTCCCGTCACGAGCCGTCAGGACTTCTTTGGCGGGAGCGTGGTGGAGGCGATTCATGCCGGTTGCTACCCCATTCTGCCCGACCGCCTCGCTTTTCCGGAGCACTTGCCAGCCGCAGACCGACAGCAATATCTATACACCACGGCAGAAGAGCTGTACCAAAAGACCAAAACATTGCTACAGAAACGCAGCGTCAGCGCCCCATCTCAGCTCTCTGATTTTGTAGCCCGCTACGATTGGAGTATTTTAGCCGGGGCTTATGACCAGCGGTTTGTGCAGCTTATACAGCAACCATCAAACAGGATAAGGGGCTTTTGAACCCCCTACAACTCACTAGTTATGAAAAAACTCCGGTACGAAGGGCAGGAAATGGCCTACCATGCAGAAGGTAAAGGCACTCCGGTGGTGCTGTTGCACGGCTTCTGCGAAGACCACAAAATTTGGGAAGAATTTCAGAACGATCTGCGCGAAGAGCCCTGTCAGGTTGTTGTGATCGACCTGCCTGGCTTTGGGGCTTCCGACGTGGTAGAGGGCATTACCATCGAAGGGATGGCCAGGCGGGTACACGCCTTGCTGCAGGAGCTGGGCACGGGACCGGCGGTGCTCATCGGGCATTCCATGGGCGGCTACGTAGGGCTGGCTTTTGCCCGGTTGTTCCCGGCAGCTCTGCTGGGACTGGGACTTTTCCATTCGCACCCCTATGCAGATGAGGAGGAAAAGAAAGCGACCCGGCAGAAGAGTGTGGAGTTCATTAAGCGGCAGGGCCATATCCTGTTTGTGAAACAGCTGATACCTGGCCTTTTTGCCGACAACTTTGCCCGCAGCAACACCTTTTTGCTGGAAAAACTCATCTACCGGGCGGCGAAATTCCCCAGTGAAGGCATTATCGCGGCACAGCAGGCGATGATGAACCGGCAGGATGAAACCGAAACCCTGCGCCAAATTCAGGTACCGGTATTGTTCATCGTAGGGAAACTGGACAGCGCTATTCCGGCGGAGCAAAGCATTGCCCAAACCCATCTACCATCGGTGGCTTCCATTCATATTCTGGAAAAAGCCGGTCATATGGGGCAGTTTGAAGCCCGGAAGGCCACGCAGCGCTACGTGCGGCAGTTCATGGCCTTTTGCGAAGAGAAAGCCAGCAGCTGATGGGCTTTAGGGACGTGCTCCTATTTCTGGCGGCCATCGCCCCCGGGCTGCTTATCTGCTGGTACATCTACAAGATGGATAAATACGAGCGGGAACAGCCTTTTCCGCTGTTTGCCACCTTTTGGCTGGGAGCTTTTGCAACCTTGGGCGTTGTCAAGATTGAGACTTGGGCGACCTACTCGCCAATCCTGCAGGGGGAGGGGGTATTGTTTACCCTTTTTTCTTCCTTCATTGTGGTGGCCCTGACGGAGGAGCTGGTCAAATACCTTTGTTTATTCCTGTATCCTTACCGATCCCGTTTTTTCAATGAGCCCATGGACGGCATCGTTTATGCGGTGATGATCGGTATGGGCTTTGCGACGCTGGAAAACCTGATGTACGCCCTGCAGTACGGTTTGGAAACAGTAATTTTGCGCGCCTTTACAGCGGTGCCTGCCCACGCAGCCTTTGCCATCATCATGGGCTATTATTTTGGGAAAGCCAAGTTTGAGCCCGACCCGAAAATACGCCGGAAGCGGCTGCTCATGGCCTTGTTTGCGCCCCTTGTCATCCACGGATTGTACGACTTTCTCATTTTGCAGGAAATTTACGAAGGGCTCATTGCGCTCGCCATAGCAGTGCTTATAGCTAGTATTATTTTCGCCCGGCAGCTGCTGTTGGAGCAGCAGGAGAATTCGCCTTTTAAGGAGTCGTAGGTTTTTTCTGTAATGCTTGATGGGTGTGGAAGGGTCTATGTCCCTTTTCCCATCGAATCTTTACTTTCAGGTACGAATCCTGCGGCTTTGGATGTGCAGATTGTGGGGTGAAATTTGGGATCAAAACACCTTTAATAAGTTAGCTTTTTTGATAAAAATTGTGTTTTGTTTTAAAGATTTAAAATTTTTAGTATATTTATAGCTGGATCTACTCTCTGTACCATGCCGCAAGACCTGCAAGTCCATCAACCGGATGATCGATTTTTTAAATCGGCTATGAGCGACCCGGAAGTTGCAATAAGTTACATAAAGTACTTTTTTCCGGAAGTCGCCCGGATAGCTGACTTTGAAAGCTTAAGCCTGGAGAATAGCATCGGCATTCGCCCGAGTCTCAAGCAGTTTGAAGCAGATGTTATTTACAGGTGCCGGTTTAAGGGAAAAGGTGATGACCATTTTTATTTCTGTTTATTATTTGAGCACAAGTCTAAGCCGGACCCTCACGTTGCAGTGCAAGTTGGGTTTTATATAATGGAACTGATGTTCAGGGCAGTCAGAAGGGGTGGGCAGAAGCCAGAGCCTGTGCTACCGTTAATATTTTACAACGGTAAGAAAAAGTGGGAACCTAAAACACTTATGGAACTTTTTAGTGATCACCCGCACTTGAGTACTTTAGAACCCTACATTCCCAACTTCGATTTTCTATATCAGGACGCTTCCCGCCTGAGCCCGGAGGAGCTGCTCCGGCTTGACCTGAGCTACTTTCGCAGTGCTATGATGGCGATGGCGTTCCGTTATCGGCAACACTTGATCTTTCAATATATAGAACCTATTTTTGGAGGGGCATTAGGAAAAGAAAAAATCATGGCGATCACGACCTACCTCCTTGGTGTAGGGGAGTGATCTGAAGAAACATTTTTAGAAAAACTCAAGAACACAGCGTTGAGCGTAAAACCTGAAGTGATGAGTACATTAGAGCAAATTTTAGAAAGAGGCAGAAGGGAGGGACTGGACAAAGGGGTTTTCAAAAACCGTGTATTCAACCTCCTCAAAACCGCTCTTCTCTTCCCGAACTGGACTGCCAGCAAACTGTCCGACTTCACAGAGATAGAGCCCGGTACGGTCCGCACTTTTCTGGAGGTACTGGCGAAGGGCGATGCATCCGCGCTGCACAAGTACGTGAGCGAAGATTTGCTTTCCGATATTCCTTTGAGTAAAGAGGATGAAGATAAGCTAGCCCGGCTCATTGGGCAACTTGCTGGTAGCTAGTGCGACTAGACCGGATTATCTGGCACTGTTTTCACGCTTAGGCATTATTAAGAGCCTCCCCCCCATAGCTATCGGGGCTAAGCTGTCAAATATTTACGGTTCAATCCACCAGATTGACGAGTGCCTTTCTGTTTTGACAGCCTCAAATAAAAGATGAATCAGCTGTGTTTCTGCTTTTTCAAAGCAACCTAACTTACCTTTATCCTACCGGCTATACTCCGGGCAGCGCACATCCCCAAAGTAGTACAGTAAGCCTATCCCCAGTGTGATAAAGGTATCGTTGTTGTTGCTGTTGCCCCGCTGTGTACCTTCCCGGCCAATTTGGCTGTTGGGTGCGCCCTCCACTTCGATGGAGCGGTCGGACAAGGCGACCGCAAGCTCATTGCGGAGTTGCAGGATGTCATCTTTGTCGGCATAAACGGTGCTGACATCATCGAGGTAATCGGTGAAGAGGGTTCGGGCATTTAGCTCCAGGTTAAGGCTCCACTCGTAGCTGAGGTCTACCTTGAAGCCGAAGCCATAAGCCAGGCCGCCGCTCACACTGTAGTATTCCTCACCTTTAAACTGCCCTTCAGTGCCCAGGGGGCGGAGTTCTACCATTTCCCCCTGATACTCCGTCATGGGGTTGAAGTGGAAAACATTGAAGCCGGCAAACAGATAAGGGGTGAAGAATTCGTCCGGGTCACCGTGCTTGTAAGGCAGGAAGTTGAACTCAAACTGAAAGGTCCCGTCGATGATGTTGCTTTCGAAACTCAGGTTACGTGCCCTTTCAAAGGCATTTGGGGAGTCTGCATCGGAGGCCGATACCTGTGCAAAATTGGCAGAAGCCTTAAAGCACAGCCGCTTGTTGAAGTTGTAACGGGCAATCAATCCGCCCGCCAGCCCGGGGTTGCTGAAATCATAATCGGTATTCAAATCCCCAAGGTAGAAGGAGCTGCCGATCCAGCCACCGGCTTCCCAGCCCTTTTGAGCATGAGCAGTGGTGGTGCAAAGGATGGCGAAGACCAGTACGGCCCAGGTATATGTTTTCACGATGTTCATGTTATCCAACGCTAAAGTTTGTCTTTCCTGTAAAGGAACGCAAAGGTAGGAAACATGGTATATTTAAATGGAGATTAAATCAATTATCAGCAGATGAGCACTAGTGAACCTCCCAATGCCCTGATCTGCAAAAAATCAGCTGGTCAGGGCATTGGGAGGCTAAGGTTAGAGGGGGGCAGGTGTTACCGCACGATCGGCAGGCGTACCTGTGAGGGGTACTGCGCAGAGTGGTGTACCTGATTGCGGGCTTTGACGCCTTCGGTCTCGTCCCAGTTGTTGCCACCGGTGTTGAGGTTGCGGGTAAAACGCGGGAAGTTGCTGCTCGATACTTCAATGCGGATGCGGTGCCCTTTCTCAAAGTAGTTGCTGGTGGACATAGGCGTGAGGTCGACTTTGTATACTTCCCCCTCCTCCATGAAGACTTCCTTGTCGTAGCCCTCCCGGTAGCGCACGCGTTGGATGGTCTCGTCCAGGTTGTAAGCCCGCCCGTCCGGATAAACATCAATGAGCTTGACCGTGAAGTCGGTGTCTTTAGCATCAGAGGAGACGTAAAGGGTGGTCTCAATAAAGCCGCTGATTTCCATACCTTCTTCCAGGGGCGGGGTGGTATAGACCAAAATATCCTGCCGGGCTTCCAGTTCCTGCTGATCGAAGGCACCACCGTCTATGGCACCACCGGTACAGCAAACGTTGCCGCCTACGCTGGGTACCGGGTTCATCGGGTCGTAGGTGAAAGCATCGGGCTGATCCGCTGCATCGGGCATTTGGGTAGTCAGCACACCGTTGCCGAAAAGGCTGTTGGCTTGCCCCTCACTGTCGAGGTAGAAAGTGGTCATTTCCGCCGATTGAGGGGGCCAGGTTTCGGCGGTTTGCCATTGGTTGCTGCCCATAGTGTAGTAGCGCACCCTTGGCATTTGGGCCGGGTTCTTGCTTTTATCATCCTTCAGCCAGTAATCGAACCAGCCGTAGATCAGCTCATCGTAATTGAGGCGGGCGTCGCCTACACTGCGCTCTCCCACAATCGTATTTTCGGTGGCGCGGGTGTAGGCACAGTGCAGCACAGGGGCGATGACCAGGTACTGGTCCGCGCCCACTTCCGGATTTTCACGCACGTGGTTGAACAGGGCGAGATTGGGGCTGATGGACACATCATACCAGGAGGTAAACCAAAAGCTCGGCACGCCAAAGCCCATCGTATCGTGGTACAAGCCGCCCTCAAACCAAGCCGGGTCATTGGGCTTGCGCTGAATCATTTCACTATAAATACCGCGTGGCCCATCTACATTTTCGATGATGTCCTTGACCGGCAGATGTCTGAACGCCTCCTTCCAGTCCACATCAGGCGGATCGGGCACAAGGTCGAAGAAGCGCGACATGCGGATGAGCTCTTCCTGCGTCGCATCTTTAGGGAACATGGGGCGGATACGACCATTCTGAACCCAGTACAACCAGGAGGTAAAGAGCATCTGCTGAGCACCGCCCCGGTACCAGTTGCCCTGCTCGTAGTAGTCGCCCACCGTGCCAATACCGGCACCATAACCCTGTGGCACCATAGCGGCATGGGAAGGGTGGTCGAGGGCAGCCACGGCCATTTGCCACTCCGCCGTGGAGGAACAGCCGAGGGTGCCAATTTTCCCATTGCACCATTCCTGATTGGCCATCCAGCTAAAGGCATCGTAGCCATCAGTCAGGGGGACACCAAGGATATCCCACTCCCCTTCGGAAAAATAGCGGCCGCGCTCATTTTGAACCACGTAGGCGTAGCCGCGCTTTACGGCTTCCATGGCTCGTTGGATTTGGCGCTTGTTCAGCTTGCCCTCCGAATAGAGGTTGAAATTATAAGGTGTGCGGGAAAAGATGACCGGTACGGGCTCATCCGTTTTGGGCCGGTAGATATCGGTGGCCAGGCGGATACCATCGCGCATAGGCATCATGACTTTTTGTTCCACAATGGCGATTTCCTGCACTTCTGCCCAGAGGGCGTCAGCTTCGTCCTGGCTAAATGCAGGCAGGGCAATGGCAAGCAGACCCAGAAATAGCAAGGCCTGTAGAATGTGTTTTTTCATACTAATCGAAAGTGTTATTGGTCAAAATGGAAGTCCGGCATCTATCGGATGTCGTACTCCAGGGCATTAAAGTCCTCAATATACGCCAATACATTGGGCAGGTGGCTAAACTCGGCAGGCTTGTGCGTTGTGGTGACGACAATTACCGGGCTGCCGGCGTTGTGGGCCGCTTCGGCGCCGGTGGGGCTGTCTTCAAAAATAACGCAGTTTTTGACCGGTATGCCCAGCCCGGCGGCGACCAGCTGATAGATTTCAGGATCGGGCTTGCCTTTGGTGACATCGCCGGCGTGTTTCACTGTGGCGAAGTAGTCGCGCAACTCCAGGTTGTCCAGCACAAAGTCCACGTTTGCCTGAGGTGCCGCCGTGCCAATGCCCATAGGCAGTTCCGCCTCCCAGGCTTCTTCCAGAAAGTCCGACAGCCCGTCGATCAGTTGCAATTGCTCCTGAAAGCCCCGGCGGTATTCAGCTTCCTTGTCCTGCGCGTGGTATTGGCGCTCCTCGTCATTGAAGCGGTCTCCAAACAGGCGCAGCAGGATTTCCTCGTTCACCCCGTGGATTTCCCGGCGGACCTGCTCCAGCTCCATGTCCATGCCAAGGCTGCGGAGTTTGCGCTGCCAGGCTTCGTGGTGCGCCATCATGTTGTCGACCATTGTGCCGTCCATATCGAAGATGAGGCCCTGAGCAGTGGTTTGGTATAAAGTGATTGGCATGCTTGGTTTTTGTGGTGAAGGTAGTGTTTTCTTAGAGCAAAGGTTTCAGTAGAGCTGGAAACTGCTTAATATCATTGACCTTCAAGGTGTCTAAGAGCGCTCTTATCATTTGTGCAAATCAAAAGTTTAGTATCCAAAATTGAGCGTTTGCGCTTGTTCAGCTAAGGCATCCAACGCTTCTGATTGTAATTCTTTTTGGTGTTGCTGGTACGCTATAATAGCACTCAGGCTGATCCTTCTATGGGTACCCACCTTCTTAAAAGGCATTGCTCCATCCTCTAATAGTTTAATGAGGTGTAGTCTTGATATCTGCAGTAAATCAGCCGCTTCCTGAGTGCTAAGCTCTACATCTGATGGCAAAAGTGAAAAAGGCTTGCCTTCAGAAATAAGGGAAAGCACCTCCTGAAGTACCTGCAAAGCTTGTTTGGGTAGCTTCAGTTGTAGGGATGGCAGGCCCTGTGCATCAATTGATAAGTCAGTCGGAGAATCTGCTTTTTTTCCAGTGCTGATGTGATTGCTTTCGCAGAAAACGCTGCCATCTGACGTTCTTCCTTGGATAATGCCGGATAGGTTTTACTCATATTGAAATCATTTCTTCAATATAAACGAAATAATCGAAACATGGTTCCATTTCTATAACCGGGCACTATATTTTTTACTGAAAAACAGTATTTTTATACAGCCAACCAAATCTCAAATTATGAACCGCCGCGACACCAAATACCTGATCGCCTACCTGCTGCCCCTGTCCGCCTACACTGCCATTTACATTGGGGGTATCTGGTCCTTTGCTGCTATTTACCTGGGCTTTATTGTCATTCCGGTTGTAGAGTTGTTTGTGCCGCAGTCGCCGGAAAACCACCCACAGGCCGCAGAACCGGAGCGTGCCCGGGCGCGGTTGTTTGACTACCTGCTGTACTTCAATGTACCTTTGGTGTACGGGTTGGTGGGCTACTACCTCTATACCCTGTCGCAGGGCAGGCTCACCGGCTATGAAATCACGGGCATGACCTGCAGCGTGGGGCTCATTTTGGGCACGGCTGGCATCAACGTCGCCCATGAGCTGGGGCACCGCGCCGACCGCTTTGAGCGCTTTTTGGCGAAAGCCCTGCTGCTGCCGGCTTTGTACACCCACTTCATCATTGAGCACAACCTGGGGCACCACAAGCATGTGGCCACGCCCAAAGACCCGGCTACTTCCCGCCGGGGCGAGCTGATCTACACGTTCTGGTTCCGCTCGGTCATCGGGGGCTACTTCAGTGCGTGGCGGTTGGAAGCCGCACGGTTGGAAAGGCAGGGTAAGCCCATTCTCAGCCTGCACAACGAGATGATCCGGTTTACCGGGCTGCAGCTGGCTTACCTGGCTACTGTTGGGTGGGTGTTTGGCTGGGTATGGGTTCCTTTCGCGATTGCGGTTGCTGTATTTGGATTTCTGATGCTGGAGTCGGTCAACTACATTGAGCACTATGGGCTGCAGCGCCGTCAGCTCGACAGTGGGCGCTACGAGCGGGTGGGGCCGCAGCATTCCTGGAATTCTGACCATGAGCTGGGTCGTGTTTTTCTGTATGAGCTGACCCGTCATTCTGACCACCACTACAAGGCATCACGCAAATATCAGATCCTAAGGCATCAGGACGAGAGCCCGCAGCTGCCTACTGGTTATCCGGGAGCGATACTGCTGTCGCTTGTGCCTCCGCTTTGGTTCCGGGTGATGGACAAGCGGGTGGCTAAGCACAATCAGCAAGTCGGGGTAAACTAATTTTTCCACCTTATTAATGGGCTGCTGAAGCATCCGGCAGTGCCATAAAGAAAGTCGTGCCCTTGCCGGGTTCCGTTTCGAAGTAGATGTCGCCGCCGGCTGCGGTCATCATATTCTTGCACATGGCCAGCCCAAGCCCCATGCCTGAGGATTTAGTGGTGAAGTTGGGCTGGAATACCTTGGGCTGCACCTCCTCCGGAATGCCTGTCCCGTTATCAGTAACAGTAATGAGGTGCTGCGTTGCGCCGGGCTGTACCCGGATATGTATATGCCCCTGCCGGTCCTCCGGAATGGCCTGTTGTGCATTTTTGATCAGGTTGTTGAGGACGCGTACCAGGTGCCCCCGGTCGGCAAAGACGGGCACCGGCGTATCCGGTAAGGTAAGCTCAATGCGCTCTGCCGGTTCCTGATGTTCCGTAAACAATCGGTAAACGCTTTCCACCACTGTATTCAAATNCAGGGATTCCGGTTCCGCCTTTGGCATTTTGGCGAAGTTGGAAAACTCGGTGGCAATACGCGCCAGCCCGTCAATCTGCTCAATCAGGGTTTGGGCCACNCTGCTGATCATAGCGGCTGCCCNTTCGGGATCCGATTTGCGGGCGTGCTCCAGGTACTGAATGCTCAGNTTCATGGGCGTAAGCGGGTTCTTGATTTCATGCGCCACCTGCTTGGCCATTTCGCGCCAGGCCCCTTCCCGTTCTGANTGCCGNAGNTTCTCGGCACTTTCCTCCAGTTTTTGGATCATCAGGTTGTACTCGTTCACCAGTTTACCGATCTCGTCTTCGCTTTCCCATTCCAGCGGCTCATTTTGGCCAAGCTGGAAACTGCGCAGTTTCTCGCCGATCTTCATCAGCGGGCGGGTAATGGAATTGGCGACGGTGATGGCGATGGCACCGGCAATGAGCAGGAGAAAGACATAGAGGTTGAGCAGGTTGCCAATAAAGCCCAGGACATTCTGCTGCAGGTTGCGCGTACCGGAAGTGAAGGGGATTTGGAAGAAATAACTCAGTCCCTGCGTGGGCTCAGCCACCGGCACGTAGGCCGACAGGTAACGGAGCTCGCCCGCCCGTTCTTCCAGCAAAGCCGGCTTGAACCCCTGCCGGTAGTAAGCCCGTATAGCCTCCGGGTTGATGCGGGGCGATTGCCAGCCCTGGAAAAGAAAGAAGGGCACCGAAGTCCGGATCAGGCTGCCCCCGGCATCATAAACCGAAAGGTCGACCTGATGGATTTCGGATAGCTCCCGCAACGCATGCTGATCATGGGGGTCGAAGTCTTGTTTCTGCAAATCACGCAGCAGCACATCTACTTTTTCCAGCAGCCGTTCCCCGTGATAGCTGACCGAAGACTGCTGCAAAGAAGCTACCGTAACCGCACCGATAAACAGGAACGCAAAGAGCGTAAGCCCAATGACTGAAAGCTGTATGCGGTGGCGCAGAGAGGGGGTGCCGAAAAGCAGGCTGCCCGGTGTGGCCGGCAAAATGGGGTAGAGCCGGTTGAGCCCAAAGACCAGGAGCGACAGCACCGTGAGCAGGGCAAAGAGGTAGGAAAACAGGGAAATGGGTTTCAAATATCCGCCCAGCGCTTCCCCAACGATGATCGTGTAGCCATCCGGATGGGCATAGTAGAGATTAGCCCGTTTGCTGTTCAGGCGTTCCCGGCTTTGCCCGCTATCTGGCCANAGGTCGGCAGACAGCCATTCCCGCAGAAAGTAGCCACGCTGGGCGATGCGCACGGAGTCTTTAAATAAACTGATGGCATATCGGGTTTGCTGATGCGGAGCAGAAGGCACGAGTTCCTGAAGTACCCGGCGGTTGGGCTGTAGGGCAGGCTGGAAAACCAGTGCACTGTCCTGGCGCCAGGGGATGCTGTAGGTGTAGTAATGGCGGTTGGGGGACAGCCGGAAGGCAGCGCCCGCTGTTTGGAGGTGGCGAATGTCGCTTTCCGGTAGGAGATGCCAGTTGAAATTCTTGTATAAATAAGGTGTATAGAGCAGCAGCGTCTCCAGGCTATCCGCAGGCGGCCCGGCAGCGAGTTGCACCTGTAATTCCAGCAGGGCTTGTTCTGCCTGGTGATCTTCGGGGTCCGTTAGCTGTTTGGCGAAAGCCAGCCGCTGTTCGTGCCCGTTGTCGAGATTGTATTTGAAGAGGAGTCCCGCCGCAAAACCCGAAAGCATTGCCAGCCAGAGCATCAGCCATGCCGGGCTGGCCGCTTCGATTTCCACGAAAAGGTCCAGCAGGGCGATGTAGAGCAGTGGCAGCAACAAGACAGGCAGTAATCCAAGCCCAAGATTGAGGAACAAGGCCGTTGGTATGCCGGGCAGTATGGCAATGCCCATCGCTAGGAGCCGCTGATTGCGGTCCAGGGGCAGTCGGTGAATACCCTTGACGGCCCAAAGGCTAAAAAGCAGAAAGGTCAGCATGAGCAGCACGATAGCCGCCAGTGCAATCAGCTCCGCAGTGCCCAGCATGAGCACATTACTGAAGTCGAAATCCAAATCGGTCTCCAGGAGCAGCGCACGGAACAGTGCCCCGCCAATCAGCAAGCCCGTGACGATACTTCCGAAGCCCAGCGCTGCCAGTGCACCGTTTTGCCAGGAATGCCGGTCGTGGAGCGCTATTGTCAGCGGCAGGCGTTGCCCCAGGCTGAGCAGCCAAAATAAGAGTAGTGGAAGTACGGTAAACTGTGCCAGGTTGCCAAGGGGGAGGCGGATGGACAGTAGGTTTTGCGGAAATTCCAGAGAGGGGTAGCTCAGCATACTTGTCATCCATAGCCATACCGCTCCAATAAGGACTGCTGTCAGAAAAGCCAGGGTAGACCCCAGGCGCCGACTCAGCAACCGACTCCCTTTATCGACCAGGAAAAACAGCGCCAGCGAAAACAACAGCCCGGCAGTAAGGTGCACTTTTTGCCAAAAGGCAGGCAGGTGCTCCACCTGAGCGGGCACATAGCCAATAACCGTCCCGGCTATATTGTGGACAGGGTAAGGGGAGGGCGACCACTCGTCATTGACTACAGCCGGCAAAGGGATAGCCACTGCGACGGAATAGGGCCCCGGAAGCTCACGGGGAATGAAGTACTGTGGTGCTCTGCCGGGAAACTGAAACGCCTGAGGCTTCTGCAGGCGGTCAGGGAAATAGATATGCGTATCCGTCCAAAATACCCGCTTTTCACCCTCATAGCACATAAAAGAAAAGCCATTCGGCAAAGGGCGGTTTACCGAATGGCTAAAGGGCTGCCGGCACTGTTCCAGCCACAAGCTGTCCTGCTCCAGCCACCGCAGTGCCTGAGCTTCCTTAGCCTGTAGTTGCACTTCGGCTGCCTTGGCCTGTGCCGCCGCCGGGTCGAGTTGCTGAATGTAAATCAGCAAAAGCCCGGACAACAGCAGCGTGGCAACAGCAAAAGCGATAATTCCATTTTGCCTGCTCATTGTGCTTTAATGTTACGTTGAAGATAGAGCAGGGTTGCAAGCTACGCAAGTTTTGGGGGCTAGAGATTCGCTTTCAGGAAGGCTTGTGCAGCCTGATTGGCCGTACGCGCTGCCTGCTGATCGTAGCGGGGGCTGCTGGGATTGGCGAAAGCATGGTCGGCATCATAAGACTGCACCTGTACGGTTTTATCAGCTTCCACCGCCAGGTCCTCAAAGCTTTGGGCAACCTCCGGGGTAATCCACTCGTCCTGACGGGCGAAGATGGCAAGCACAGGGGCTTGCAGCGGCATCAGCGCTTCCTTGTCCTGCACTGGCATGCCGTAGTACATCACACAGGCTTCTCCCCGGTCGCCCGCCTGTATGGCTGCTTTGATGGACCATCCGCCGCCGAAGCACCAGCCAATTGTGCCAATCCGGGCATTGGGGCCTGCCATGTTGAGGGCACCCTGTATAATGGCTTTGGCGCGGTCTTCCTTAACAGTTTTGGTCAGCTCTCCTGCCCGCTCACGGGTGGTGGCTACTTCGCCGTCGTACAGGTCAAGTGCCAGTACATTGACGGTATCAAGCTCGTCGAAGTAACGCTCGGCTTCCTGCCGAATGTGGTCGTTCAGGCCCCACCATTCGTGGAAAACGAGGAGGTACTCTTCGCTGGGCGTTGCCGTCATCAGGGCATAGGCGCTGCCCTTTTTGCCATCGGGCGTATCAAACTCGATGCGCTTGCCGGTATTGGCCGGGGTGGCCTCGCCGGGTATTTCGTGCTGGTTTTTGAAGTTATCATCGTCCACAAACTGCCCCATGCTGGTGGAGTCGGTTCCGCCGGCTGTGCCATCGCCTGCGTTATTGGTGTTTTGGCAAGCCGTGAAAAGCAGGCTTAACGCCATTAAAAGTATGGGAAAACGGTGCTTAAGCATAACTATTGTTGTTTGAACTTGGAAATATCTCACCTTATTGAAGGCAGAAGACAGGGCTTTTGTTTGGTGAAAAGCTGTAAACAAAGCCTGATTTTTCTTGCACAGATATTCAGAAACCACCTACCTTTGTGCCCGAATTTAACCAAACTAAAACCATGGCCGACGTCATCTCAACACCCGTCCTTACCTACGACCGTAATGCGTTTTCTGACGAGGAACTCCTGAAATTATACCGCGGGCTGCTGCTGCCCCGCATGATCGAAGAGAAGATGCTGATCCTGTTGCGGCAGGGCAAAATCAGCAAGTGGTTTTCGGGTATTGGGCAGGAGGCGATCTCTGTGGGCGCTGCACTGGCCCTCCATCCTGACGAACTGCTCTTCACCATGCACCGCAATCTGGGCGTATTCACCAGCCGGGAAGTGCCGTTGGAGCGCCTGTTTGCCCAATGGCAGGGCAAAGAGCTGGGGTTTACTAAAGGCCGGGACCGGTCCTTCCACTTTGGGGCGATGGACTACCGCATTGTGGGTATGATTTCTCACCTCGGGCCACAGTTGTCCCTGGCGGCCGGAGTGGCGCTTGCCAATAAGCTGAGTAAAGCCGGCCAGGTCGCCCTGGCTTTTACCGGCGAAGGGGGCACAAGTGAAGGCGAATTCCACGAAGCGCTGAATACGGCGGCGGTCTGGCAATTGCCGGTACTTTTTGTAATTGAGAATAACGGCTATGGCTTGTCCACGCCTACAAGCGAGCAGTACCGCTGTGAGCAGCTTGCCGACCGGGCTAAAGGCTATGGTATGCGGGCCGAAGTCATTGATGGCAACAACATCCTGGAGGTTTACGAAACCTTTACCCGCCTGTCTGCCGAACTACGTGAAAACCCTGAGCCTGTCTTGATTGAGTGCCGCACTTTCCGCATGCGTGGGCACGAAGAGGCTTCCGGCACCAAGTATGTCCCACAGGAGCTGATGGACGAATGGGCACAGCGCGACCCCCTGGACAACTATGAGCGCTTTTTATTGCAGGAAGGTGTGCTTGATGAAGCACAAGTCAAAGCCCTCCGCAAGGCCTTCAAGCAGCAAATCAACGAAGGGCTGGACAAAGCCTACGCGGAGCCTGCTGTGACGGCTTCTTTGGAAACCGAACTGGGCGATGTGTATGCGCCCGATGCCCCGGCTTCGAAACCACCACAAGGGCCGTCCACCGAGCTGCGCTTTGTAGATGCCATCTCCAAAGGACTGGAGGCTGCCATGGAAGCCCACGACAACCTCGTCCTCATGGGGCAGGATATTGCCGACTACGGCGGGGTGTTTAAAATTACGGATGGCTTTACAGAAAAATTTGGCCACGACCGGGTGCGCAATACGCCCCTTTGCGAAAGCGCCATCATAGGCATAGGCCTGGGGCTCAGCCTGAAGGGGTACAAAGCGATGGTGGAAATGCAGTTTGCGGATTTTGTGAGCTGCGGGTTCAATCAGATTGTCAACAACCTGGCGAAGCTGCACTACCGCTGGGGGCAGAATGCCGATGTGGTCATCCGGATGCCCACGGGCGGAGGTGTAGGTGCCGGGCCTTTCCACTCTCAGAGCAACGAAGCCTGGTTTTTCCACACTCCGGGCCTGAAGATCGTCTACCCTTCCACCCCGGAAGATGCCAAAGGCCTGCTGCTGGCTAGCTTCGAAGACCCCAACCCGGTGCTGTATTTCGAGCACAAAGCCCTGTACCGCCGGCTGACAGCGGCAGTGCCTGACGGGTACTACACCACGCCAATTGGCAAAGCCCGCCTGGCAGCTGAGGGCGGCGAGGTGTCTGTCATTACCTACGGTATGGGCGTGCACTGGGCGCTGGAAGTTTGTGCGGAAATGGGTGTCGATGCTGATATCCTGGACCTGCGTACCCTTTTGCCCCTGGATTACGACGCCATCCGGGCAACGGTGGAGAAAACCAACCGGGTGCTTATCCTGCACGAAGACACCCAAACGGGCGGTATTGGCGGGGAGCTTTCCGCTTATATCAGCGAGCACCTGTTTGAACACTTAGATGCACCAGTGCTTCGGGCGGGTAGCCTGGACACCCCCGTGCCTTTTTCTACGGTTCTGGAGGAGCAGTTTTTGCCCAAAGCCCGCTTCCTGGCGCAGTTGGAGCGACTGTTGTCGTATTAAAAGGTTCCTTGCACACTTTTTGAGCAGCAACATCGTTCAATTCAGTATTGTACGGGTACCTTTCCGTAAAGGAGCCGTATGACAGACCATTAAACTTTTCGACAAATTACAATAGTCGGAGGGCGATGCCTATTTTTGTGCCCTGTTGAAATATGCCCTTACCCAAATCCCATTAACGATATTCAAATCAATCCGGAACAATGATTAGATTTTTCCTTCCAATTGCTTTACTGCTGCTCGCCAATATGGGGCTGTACGCGCAGGCACCTCAAAATGTTTCTGTACTGGGTTCTGCTGAAAGTGCTTTTCGGGTCCCCTGCAATCAGAATAATGCGGGGACGATTCAGGGTTTTGGCCCTTTCGCCGGACAGTCCAACGACATCGACCCTGATACCATTTATTTGTGTATGGGCGATACGTTGCGATTGACCCACAACATGGATTTTTCCTTCGGTGGCGATCCAGACCCGGCTACTGCGCCTGGTATCGCTTACGCCTTTTACGATGATATCCCAACTATTGACGGGCCAGACCTGACCACTGTGCTGACGGACCCGGCTCTGAATACGACTTCGCCGATTATACTCAATGGTTTCGAGTTTGATCAGGAGAATGGCATCTGGCTGGCAGCTACCATCAACAGCTTTGGCAATCTCGACCTGATCAACGATGGCAGTTTACAGGAAGCTTTTAATATGGGCATACCGGAGCCAATTCAATTTTGGTTTGCGCCAATTACCGTAGATAATGGTGCCGCGCCCGGCAATATGTATTACGAAAACGGTGGCCCCTGCGTAAGCGTCTCTATTGATGAAGCCTTCTCTGTCGTTTACCTGGAGGGCATCGCCATAACCGAAACTTTCATAGACCCCGCAGGAGGGCTGGAAGGCAGCTTTGTGCTACAGGGCGGCCTGCCGGAATTTGACCCTTCCACTTCCTATACCATTACAATCAACGAAATTGGAGGTGGCGGAATGGGCACGGTCCAAACCGTAACGCCCGGGCACAATGATACCATCACCTATACCGTACCCGAGACAGGCACCTATGAAGTCATCGTGGAAGATGGCAAAAGCTGCGGCCTGATCGATACACTCGTGATGCCGGTGCTTTTTGATGTGGGCGATTTGAATGGCGCTCCCGGCGATACCGTATGTGTGCCGGTGACGACGACCAACTTCGTTAACCTGACCAATGCTCAGTTTTCCATGGCATGGGACCCCACACTGCTGGATTTTATAGGCGTTGACAACCTTACTACCGACCTGCCTTCCTTCGATCAGGGCATCTTCAATATCTCCCCTGCCATTACGGATACCGGGCGACTGACTATGGGCTGGGCAGATTTCCTGGCCACGCCCCGTACTCTGCCGGATGGCGCACTTCTCTTTGAAGTTTGCTTTGAAGTTATTGGTGATCTGGGTGATCAGGCCGCTGTGACTATTATTGATTCTCCTTTGGATATACAGGCCGGAAATGCCAATTCAGGGAATGCAGATATTCCGACTATTATTGATAACGGGCAGGTCAATATCACTAATGCCATTTTGCTGGTACAAGGCACCGTGGATAGTGTCTCTTGTGCCGGTTTTGATGACGGCTCCTTTACCGTCACGGCGACAGGCGGCGTACCTCCCTACACCTACGCCTGGAATGCAGTACCCCCTGCCGGCCCGGACAACACCGGGACGATTGCGGCCTCGGGCGACAGCTTCACGGCATCAGGGCTGGGAGAAGGCGTATTCTCCATCACCGTTTCAGACAGCGATATGCCTGCCAATATTGACACCATAGAATTGCAGGTGCTCGAAGGCCCGGCCCTTGGGCTCAGCCTCCTTGAGACTCAGCCCACGTGTAACGGCGATAGCGATGGCAGCCTCACTGCTCAGATTACGCTGGATGGCGTGGCTCAACCCAACCCCGGGCCCGGCTTTACTTTTTCCTGGAATACCGGCGCGGATACCCAAACCATCACCGGGCTTTCTTTCCAGCCACAGGCTTACGCCGTTACCGTTACGGATGCGAATGGGTGTGTAGCCACAGCCAGTACGACTCTCAGTCAACCCGGAGAACTGCTGCTTTTGGCTCAGAATACGAATATTACAGATGCTACCTGTAGCGGGGCCATGGATGGTGCCATTACGGTCGGTGCTTCCGGTGGCGTGAATGATATGGGCAGCTACTACTATCAGTGGGAAGGGCAGCCGGTAGATACCGCTGCAACGGCACAACTGCTGGACCTTGACCCCGGCATGTACAACCTGACGGTTACGGATGCGAATGGATGTGTAGTCATTGACAGCTTTCCTGTAGGGGCCACCAAGCTACTGGGCGTGACCCTGGTGGACTCTTCCCACGTCAGCTGTAATGGTGCGGATGATGCGTTCCTGCAGATACAGGGCACCGCCACCGGCCAACCCCCATTCGGTACCTTCACGTACAACTGGACCGCACTGCCCGGCGGAAGCAGCCTTGCCGGAGCCAATATCAATGATCTGGCACCCGGTCAGTATGTCGTTACCGTAACCGATCAGGACCCGCTCGGTTGTTTCACCATCGACACCTTTAATATAGGACAGCCTGATTCGCTTCAGGTGACGCTGCTGGATCTGGCCAACGAAAGCTGTACCGGCGGTGGCATGGATGGTGCTATTACGGTAGGTGTGAACGGTGGTACGGCACCTTATACTTACGACTGGTCAAATATGGATACCGATTCTATCCTGACCGATTTGGTACAAGGCCTTTACATTCTCAATTTGGAGGACGCCAACGGCTGTACGTCGATTGACACCTTTGCGGTCACAGCGCCGGCACCACCTAATATTGTTGAGTTCGAAAACGACACCCTGCTCTGCGCTGACGATACCGATGGTAGCCTGACAATCACAGCGACGCCCGGAGGCTCACCCATCGAGAGCTACACCTGGAGCAATAACGAGACCGGGCCAGCCATTGCCAATCTGGCACCTGGCACCTACTTCGTGACCATTACCGCTGAGGATGGCTGTGAGCTGGTTGATTCGGCACAGGTCGTCGCGCCGGCACCGCTGGTCATCGACAGTATAGGTTCGTCCTCGCCGCTCTGTGTGGGGCAAAGCAATGGCAGCCTTACGGTATTTGCCAGTGGTGGCACCGCGCCTTATCAGTATATCTGGGGCTCGGATACGCTTTCCACCGTGCTCAACCCGGGCCTTTCGGCTGGTCTTTACAACCTGACTGTTGTGGATGCGAATGGCTGTGCAGGCGTTACGGCAACAGCAGAGGTGGTTGACCCGCCGAACATCGAGGTGTCCTTTACGGATGTCCTGCCGGTCAGTTGCTTTGAAGGCGTATGCGATGGGCAGGCCACGGCAACAGCCATGTACGCTGACGGTAGCACCGGTCTTTTTAACTTCAACTGGGAAAGCGGGGAGATTGACCTGGATGTACTGACGTCCACTGCGGCGCAGCTGTGCCGGGATTCCCAAACCGTGGTGGTGACCGATGAGAACGGCTGTGTACAAACCTCCGAAGTCATTATTCCCAGCCCGGAACCGATTTTGCTCAATGTCTCTTCAGAAAGCGTGAGCTGTAATGGCGGTTCTGATGGCGCTATTACCCTGACCCCGTCCGGTGGGGCAGGAGGCTACACCTTCCTGTGGCCTGACCTGAACGAAACAACGCCTACGGTTTCCGGCCTGATGGCTGGCGCCTACAACGTAATCGTTACCGATGCCAATGGCTGTGAGCAGGATGGCCTGCCCGAAATTAGTGAGCCTGATGCCCTGGAGCTAAGCATCGATCCTGCTAATACCCGGGACATTTCCTGCTTCGGTGAGGAAGACGGGCAAATAGCGGTGACTTACAACTTTAACGACAACATCAATCCGGTGGGTGATATGCCCTTCTCCTTTTCGGCCAATGTGCCGCAGGGGGCGGGCAATGCCGCAACGGGTTTCGCAAGCGGCCTTTCCGCTGGTACTTATGGCATTACCATCACGGATACGCAGGGCTGTCAGGATTCTGTTTCGATTAGCCTGATTGAGCCTTCTGAAATCATGGCTGTCATCCCTGATCCGGAAGACCCGCCCTGCTTTGATGCCACTACGTTGGTTTTCATTGACACCGTCTTTGGAGGCGCAGGAACCACCCCTGACGATTACCGCTATATGGTGGACGGAAATGGGGTGTTACTGACACCCGATGTCCCCGCGGATATCTTCGGTGACGGGGAGCATACCATTGAAATATTCGACCCCAATGGCTGTTCTGCGGCCTTCTTTGTGGAAATCGATCAGCCCGACGAAATCACCGTGACTTTCCCTCAGCCGGTGGTGGAAATTGAGCTCGGCGACAGCACCACTAGCCTCATGCCGATCATTAGCCCGGCGGCCACACAGGTTGACTCCTTTATCTGGACACCGGCTACTTACCTGTCTTCAGATACAGTGGAAAACCCCACGGTCTTCCCATTGGAATCGCAAGATTACAACCTACGCATTGTGGATATAAATGGCTGTGATGCGGAAGGCTCGGTATTTGTGGAGCTTGATGCCAATCGGAACATCTACATCCCGGGCGCTTTCTCACCAAATGGAGACGGCACCAACGATGAGTTCCGCGTTTTCCCCTGCACCGGCGTCACGGCCATTCGAAGTGTGAACATCTTCGACCGTTGGGGCAATCAGGTCTATCAAAATGGTGGGTTTGATGTCAGCAATGGTCTGTTCTGCGCCGGAGGGCTGCCACTTTGGGATGGTTCCTTCAAAGGCGAGTTCATGAACATGGGCGTCTACGTTTATGTGATTGATGTTGAATTCCTGGATGGCATCCGGCTGGTCTACCGGGGCGATTTGTCCCTGATCCGTTAACGGAGGCAATGCGCTGATAAGCTGCCGCTTTCCACCTGAGTGTGGGGAGCGGCAGTTTCGTTAATAGCTGACCGTTTGTTTTTATTTGATTGATTTTAAAACAAATATTGTTTATTTTGCGGAACAGATTGTCGATCGCTTCGTTCGCAGCCAGAAAAGGCAATTTTTTATGCAAAAGAGGGAATAAAAGTGCAACGCCCGGCGTTAGACAAGGTCATTTTAAAACAAACAGACGCAGTGATTTAGATGCAGCAGTCCAACTCCAATTTTTTTGAACAAGCAAGGACCTGGTCCGTCGCACAGTGGCAGCAACTCCGTCAGTGGTCTTTAGGCTTTTACGGCCGGCACCCCCGCTGGGCCATCGCCGGGCTAATAACGGGCGGGCTCGGTATTTTAGGCTTTTTGTCCGTCCTGGTGATTGCAGCGCTGGTGTATTTTGAAGCACTCGGGCCGGTGCCGGGTTATCCGGAGCTGGAGGCCATCAGCAACCACAATGCTTCCGAGGTATACACGGAAGATGGCGTTCTGCTGGGGAAGTACTATGTGGAAAACCGTATCAATGCTGACTTTGAGGAGATTTCTCCTGATTTAATCAATGCCCTCGTCGCTACCGAAGACGCCCGTTTTTTTGAGCACAGCGGTATTGATGTTCGGGCTGCGGTCAGGGTGCTGGTCAAGTCGATATTACTCATGGACGAGTCCTCCGGGGGAGGCAGCACCCTGAGTCAGCAGCTGGCCAAGAACCTTTATCCGAGGGAGGATTACCTTATGCTGTCGATGGTGGTAAATAAAATGCGGGAAATGCTGATTGCCCGCCGCCTGGAAAAGGTCTATGCCAAGGAGGAGCTCCTACGGCTGTATTTGAACACCGTATCCTTTGGAGAAGGGATTTTCGGGATCAAAGTCGCTGCGCAACGCTTTTTCAATAAATCCCCGGAAGCCTTAAACCTGGAGGAAGCTGCCGTTCTGGTCGGCATGCTCAAAGCTACGACCTACTACAGCCCGGTGCGCCATCCCGAAAATGCTGAACGCCGCCGCAATATCGTTTTGGGGCAGATGGTGCGCTATGGTTATCTGGAGGCGGAAGTCAAAGATTCTCTGGTACAGTTGCCCCTCGAGGTGGACTACCGGCCCGAAGGCCATAACAAAGGCTTGGCGACCTACTTCCGGGAACATCTGCGGCATGAGCTGGATGATATGCTGAAAGACTACACCAAACCCGATGGTACACCTTATAATTTATACACAGATGGTCTACGCATTTACACCTCGATTGATGCCCGTCTGCAGCGCTATGCCGAAGAGGCCGTGCAGGAAGAGATGACCAAAGTCCAGGAAAATTTTTACGAGGACTGGAAAAAGGGGACGCCCTGGGGCAGCAGTGAAGTGCTGGAACGAGCCGTGCGGAAGTCCGAGCGCTATCAGCACCTAAAAGACAAAGGCCTCTCAGAAGAAGCAATCAATGCCATCTTTCAGCAGCCCGTCTCTATGACGGTTTTCAGCTGGGAGAAGGGCGAGGAAGAACGGGAGATGAGCCCGCTCGACTCTGTGAAGTACTACCTCACCCTGCTGAATGCGGGTTTTCTGGCGGCTGATCCGTCCACTGGCCTGATCAAAGCCTGGGTAGGCGGCATTGACCACAAGTATTTTCAATATGACCATGTTTTTGCCAAACGGCAGGTCGGCTCCACCTTCAAGCCGGTAGTGTATGCCACGGCCCTGCAGGGCGGCATGCTGCCCTGCGAGTACACTTACAACCGGCAGGTAGCTTACGCCAAATACGATAACTGGTCGCCCCGCAATGCCGATGGCGAATACGATGGCGTTTATTCTATGGAGGGCGCACTGAGCAACTCGGTCAACACCGTCACGGTGGAAATCATGATGCGGGCAGGCATGGACTCGGTCCGGCAACTGGGGCAGGCGATGGGCATCGAGAGCCGAATACCGGCGGTGCCTTCTATTGCATTGGGCGCCGTGGAGGCTTCCCTTTACGAAATGACCAAAGTCTACGGCACCTTTGCCAACCGTGGCCGCCGCCCGGAGTGGCACTATCTGGACCGCATTGAGACGGCTGATGGGACCATTCTGGCTGAATTTGACCGGCCTAACCCGCGCCGTTTTCCCCGGGTACTGGAAAAGCCCCAGGCCGATATGATGATAAGAATGCTGGAGTCGGTGGTCGATAGCGGTACCGCGCGAAAGCTCCGCTACCATTACGGGCTTTACAACGACCTGGCCGGCAAGACCGGGACGACCCAAAATCAGTCTGATGGCTGGTATATGGGCTTCAATCCACGGTTGGTAGCTGGAGCGTGGGTGGGTGGCTCCTGGCCGCAGGTGCACTTCCGGACCCTCTACCGCGGGCAGGCTTCGTCCACCGCTCTGCCGATTTACGGTGCATTTATGAAAAAGGTATACCGGGACAAGGCTTTCAAGTCTGTACGCTACGCCAAATTCGAGGCGCCGGCGGATACGGTCACGGCGCTCATGCAGTGCCCGCCCTACCTGGAGGAGATGCCCATCCTTGCTGCGCATGAGGACGGCTATTACTACTTTGAAGACAACCGAAGTTTGTTCGGCCGTTTGACCGATCAGCCCTACAAAGATGAACAGGGCCGGGTCATCAACGTGCCGCCCCGGCAGGCCGGAGAGTCAGACGAAGCTTATGTGCAACGGGTCCGGGCCTATCAGGCACGGTTGGAGGAGCGCGAGCAGAGGCGCGAGAAACGAAAAGCTTTCTGGAGCAACCTTTTATTTGGTGAGGATGGCAAAGGCGAAAATCAGGGGGAAGGCGGCAATGACCAAAAACCGACCACCGGCTATAAATATTATGACCGGAATAATTAACCTTGTGGCCGTAATCGCTAAAGATTTTAGAATCAAACGACTACGCAAAAGCCCTGCGGCCGTTTAGTGTTTCTAAAAAATACCGCTTAGGTCAAGGGGGAGCAGGAGAAATAATTATTCCGTAAGTCCTGTGTTTTGGGAAACAAAAAACGCCCTGGAGTACCTTGTTTGCAATCCCACCTTATTTAATTGGAGAATAACGGCTATAACTCGCTGTTTCTCAACCCCTGTAAAACAAAAGTCCATTTGAAAAAAAAGGGTGTACGTTTCACTAATATGCCAAAGTGCCTTACTTTTGTGCCGATTTCTAAAGGTCCTGGTTTTTGCACCTCTATTAAGCAAAGCCTACTAAAGTATAAGAATAGTGAAAGTGGACATCAAGAAGTTCTGCATACTGACGCTGGCCCTATCCCTCACCGGCTTTATGAGCCCTGCGTTTGCGCAACACGACGATCACGGTCATGACGACCATGCCGGGCACGAACATGCCGAAGGGCACGAAGAGCACAATCAGAACGAAGAGCACGGTGAAGGCTACGATCCGGTCGCTACGGTTATGCACCACATCGCCGATGCCAATGAGTTTCATGTTTGGAAAGGCGTGCACATTCCACTCCCTGTATTTCTTTATGCACCGGACCACGGCTGGACCACCGGTACCTCAGCTATGTTTGAGCACGGCCACACTGCTGTTGACGGCTACGTTCTCAACCACGGCCGCATCAACCGCGTAGCCGACCCGGCCTTCCCAAAAGGTGAGGTGCACATCGGTCATATCGACCATAAAGTTGAGACAGACGAAGCAGGAAAAGAAAAAGACGTTTACTACGTCAACTACGAAAATGAATCCTATAAGCTTGACGCACCCAGCACCCTTGACGGTGGCATGATGGGTGGCGGTATCACTTCATTCTACGACTTCTCTATTACCAAGAATGTTTTCACCATGTTCCTGGCAGCCCTGCTGCTCATCTTCATCTTCAATGCGGTAGCCCGTGGCTATAAGAAGAACGAAGGAAAGGCACCATCGGGCATTCAGTCGTTCTTTGAGGTGTTCTTTGTATTCATGCGTGATGAAGTCACGAAGCCCATGATTGGCGAGAAGCACTACGAGCGCTTCCAGCCTTTTGTGATGACACTGTTTTTCTTCATCCTGTTCTGCAATCTGCTGGGCCTCGTTCCTTTCTTCCCGGGCAGTGCAAACGTTACCGGCAACATCGCCGTGACGCTGGTGCTGGCGGTATTCACCTTCATCGTGGTGAACCTGAATGGTAAGAAAGACTACTGGCAGCACATATTCTGGATGCCGGGCATCCCGGGCTGGGTAAAGATCATCCTGACGCCTGTGGAAATCCTGGGCCTGTTTATCCGCCCTTTCTCCCTGATGATTCGTTTGTTTGCGAACATCTCGGCCGGGCACATTATTATCCTGAGCCTTATCGGTCTGATCTTCCTCTTTGGCGACAACGGTGCCAATACCGGAGGAGCAGCAGCGGGTGCAGTGGTAGGTGGTCTGTTCACTGCCTTCATGAACCTGATCGAGCTGTTGGTGGCCGCGCTGCAAGCCTTCGTGTTTGCCATCCTGTCTGCCTCCTACATCGGAGCAGCGGTAGAGGAGCACCACCACGATGAGGCACACGCACACTAAGCATTTTATTTACTCACTCATATAAAATCTCATAACAATGGGACCAATTGGAGCTGGATTAGCAGCACTCGGCGCAGGTATCGGTATCGGTTTGATCGGTAGCAAAGCAATGGAAGCTATCGCTCGTCAGCCGGAGGCTGCCGGTGATATCCGAAGCAACATGATCCTCGTAGCAGCACTCGTTGAGGGTGCCGCACTGTTTGCGATCGTTGTAGGCCTGCTGGGCTAATTTGCCCCCGAGCCACGAAAATTGAAGCACAGGGTGGTTGCAGCAGCGGTTGGCTGCCTGCTCCCCCTGGCTTGAGTGAGCTGGCTGGATTAACAAAAATTACCTTCTAAACTTTTTCGATACAATGGCTAACGTATTGTTTTTGGCTGACTTCTCCGTTATTAAGCCCGATCCGGGCCTGATCTTCTGGACGACTCTGATCTTCCTGTTGGTTTGGGCGCTGCTCGGCCGCATGGCTTTCGGGCCTATCCAAAATGCCCTGAAAAAACGGGAAAATGACATTCAGGATGCCCTCGATGAGGCCCGCAACGCCCGCGAAGAAATGGCAGCGCTGCAGTCTAAGAATGAGGAACTGCTGCGTGAGGCGCAGGAGGAGCGCGCCAAGATCCTGAAAGAAGCAAAGGAGACGAAAGAGGCGATTGTCAAAGAGGCTAAGGAAAAAGCACAGGACGAAGCCCGCAAAATCGTCAACAACGCGAAGCAGGACATCGAAAATCAGCGCCTGGCTGCTATGACGGACCTGAAGAATCAGGTAGGTGTGCTGTCTATCGAAATCGCTGAGAAGCTGCTGCGCCGCCAACTGGACGACAAGAAAGATCAGGAGCAGTTTGTCAGCTCTCTTGTCGATGACCTCAAAATGAACTAAGCCATCGGTAAGTACTGCCCCGGCATTTCTTATCGAAAACTATAACTGATATGTCTGTACAAAGAATAGCTTCCCGCTACGCAAAGTCGCTCATCGAGCTGGCCCAGGAGCAGAACAAGCTCGAGGCCGTCACGAAGGACATGGAAACCTTCAAGGAACTGCTCGGCAACCGCGACCTGTACCTGTTGCTCAAAAGCCCGGTAGTGGGGACTGACAAGAAGAAGCAGATTTTCAAAACCCTTTTCGAAGGAAAATTTGACCAACTGACCTCTTCTTTCCTTGACGTGCTGACCACCAAAGTGCGTGAAAGCTACATGCCGGAAATCGTGACCGAGTACCTGGCACAGTACAAGCGCCTCATGCACATCTCCACTGTTACAGTCACTACGGCGACTGAGCTGGATGAGAAAACCCTGGACGCGATCAAGGCCAAACTGCTGGAAAGCAAAACTACAGACGAGAAGGTAGAAATCGTTTCCGTTGTGGACCCCGACCTGATCGGCGGCTTCGTACTGGAATTCGACGATAAAATTTATGACGCCAGCTTAGCCAGCAAACTGGATGGGCTTAAGCGTCAGTTTAGGGATAACCTCTACATTTCACAGGTATCCAATTAACGATTTTAATACTAGAAAACCCGCTGCACCGCGCAGTGATAAAATTTTTCAGACATGGTTGATGTAAAACCTGATGAGATTTCAGCAATACTCAAACAACAACTCTCCGGTTTCAGCTCCGCAACCGAACTTGAAGAGTACGGTACCGTACTTCAGGTAGGTGACGGTATCGCGCGTGTGTACGGTTTGACCAAAGCACAAGCTGGTGAACTGGTAGAATTTGATAACGGCACACAGGCAATCGTCCTGAACCTGGAAGAAGACAACGTGGGTGTGGTACTCATGGGTCCAAGTGATGGTATCCGTGAGGGCAGCCGCGTACAGCGTACCAACCGCATCGCTTCCATTAAGGTAGGGGAAGGTTTCGTTGGCCGCGTAGTGAACGCCCTGGGTGAGCCTATCGACGGTAAGGGTGCGATTGAAGGTACGACCTACGAAATGCCACTGGAGCGTAAAGCACCTGGTGTTATCTACCGTCAGCCGGTAAACGAGCCGCTTCAGACCGGTATCAAGTCTATCGATGCCATGATTCCAATTGGCCGTGGACAGCGGGAGCTGATCATCGGTGACCGTCAGACGGGTAAGACGGCGATTGCAATCGACACCATCATCAATCAGCGTGAGTTCTACGAGCGTGGCGAGCCGGTTTTCTGTATCTATGTAGCTTCTGGTCAGAAGGCGTCTACCGTTGCCAACGTAGCGAAGACCCTGGAAGATAACGGAGCGATGGACTACACGGTTATCGTTTCTGCTTCCGCTGCTGACCCTGCACCGCTTCAGTTCTACGCACCCTTTGCCGGTGCTGCTGTAGGGGAGTATTTCCGCGATACAGGCCGTCCTGCCCTGATTATTTATGATGACCTGTCCAAGCAGGCGGTAGCTTACCGTGAGGTATCCCTGCTGCTGCGTCGTCCTCCGGGCCGTGAGGCCTACCCTGGTGATGTATTCTACCTGCACTCCCGCCTGCTGGAGCGTGCAGCGAAGATCATCAGCAACGATGAGATTGCCCGCAAGATGAACGACCTGCCGGAAACCCTGGCCAACGCCAAAGACGAAAAAGGCGAGCCATTGGTAAAAGGTGGTGGCTCACTGACTGCCCTGCCAATCATTGAGACGCAGGCGGGTGACGTTTCTGCCTATATCCCGACCAACGTAATTTCCATTACCGACGGTCAGATCTTCCTTGAGTCTAACCTTTTCAACGCCGGTGTACGCCCTGCGATTAACGTAGGTATCTCCGTATCCCGTGTGGGTGGTTCGGCTCAGATCAAGTCCATGAAGAAAGTATCCGGTACCCTGAAGCTCGATCAGGCACAGTACCGGGAACTGGAGGCATTCTCCAAGTTCGGTTCTGACCTTGATGCTGCAACAACAGCAGTGCTGGAGAAAGGTAAGCGCAACGTGGAAATCCTGAAGCAGCCACAGTACTCTCCGGTATCGGTTGAGAAGCAGGTGGCGATCATTTACCTGGGTACCAAAGGCAAACTGCGTGATGTACCGGTAGAAAAAGTGAAGGAGTTCGAAGAGCTCTTCCTGACCACACTGGAGAAGCAATACCCTGAAGTGCTTGATACCTTCCGGGCAGGTAAACTCGACAAAGACGCTACAGACAAGGTAGAAGCACTGGCAGCTGAACTGTCTGCACAGTACAAGAAGTAAGACAATCGATTATTTGATCGGCAGCCCCTTGCGGCTGCCGGCAAAATTGCTATAGATGGCTAACTTAAAAGAGGTACGGGACCGTATTAAGTCGGTTCAGAATACTCAGCAAATTACCAAGGCGATGAAAATGGTGTCAGCAGCCAAGCTGCGCCGTGCGCAGGATGCGATCCTGCAGATGCGCCCCTATGCTGATAAACTGAATCAGGTACTGCGCAACATCCTTTCCAACTTGGAAGGAGATGCCGGCAGCAGCCTTGGCGTAGAGCGCGAGGTGAAGAAAGCCTGCATCGTCGTGGTGACTTCCAACCGTGGCCTTTGCGGTGCGTTCAACTCCAACATCTCCAAAGCAGCAGCTCATTTGGTGGAGACTAAGTATGCAGCAGTGCGCGAAAGCGGCAACCTGAGCATGCTGTGCATCGGGAAGAAAGGAGCGGAGTACTTTAAAAAGCGCTATCCGGACCTGGACTTCATCCCGGGCTATGTCAATCTCTTTGATGATCTGAGCTTCGACAAAGTGTCGGAAGTGCCTAAGATGCTCATTCAGTATTTTGAGGAGGGGGATTTTGATGCGGTTGACGTGACCTACGGCAAGTTCAAAAATGCCGCCACTCAGATTACACAGGTGGAGCAGTTCCTTCCTGTCCCTAAGATTGAGGCGGAAGCTGGCGAAGAAGAAACGGAAGGCATGCTGGCTGACTATATTTTCGAGCCCGGTAAGGAAGCATTGCTGGAATACCTTATTCCGACCATCCTTCAGACGCAATTCCAAAAGTACGTCCTCGACACCCACGCTTCTGAGCATGGTGCCCGTATGACCGCTATGGACAAGGCAACAGAGAACGCTCAGGAATTGCTGCGCGACCTCAAGATTTCCTACAACAAAGCGCGTCAGGAAGCCATTACAAACGAAATCCTCGAAATCGTGGGTGGTGCAGCTGCCCTCGAGAATGGATAATATTGACCCCGCTCAGCGGGTTTTCTAGTACAATTGTTATAATCCCCCCGGCACGGCACGACCGCGTCGGGGGGATTTTTTATTGGCGCTCAAATTCAATCCGGTCGCCCGGCTTTACCCCCAGCTTATCAGACAGGCCTCCAATCACCTCCAGTACATATTTGGCATCTCCCTGACTCGTCTGCGGGCTCAGCGTCTGGGGCTGTGCATTCTTACGGATATTCAGAATGCGCTGCTCTTCACTGATGAACATTATGTCTAGGGGGACATAAGTATTGCGCATCCAAAAGGACTGCGGCTCCGCCCGCTCCATAATGAAAAGCATGCCCTGATCCTCTTCCATGGACTTGCGCCACATCATGCCTTCCGCCCGGCCCATATCATCGGCTTTGATTTCGATATCAATAGTGCTGATCGCCTGATCGCCCTGCTCTGCATAAAACGTAAGCGTGCCCTGTTTGGTAAACTGTGGCCCCGAAGCCTGGGGTGTGGATTTTGGCATAGACATATAGATTAGCCCCCCGACTACAGGGAGTGCGAGAATAGCCATCAAAAGGATAAGGTTGCGTTGTTTGCGCTGCTGCGCTTTTCTGCGCTCCGCGCGGTTGGGAAGGTTGGATTTTGCGGTCATGGGTGTCAGGTCGTTTATGATAGTTAGCGGTAAAAATAACACACTTCGGCAAAAGATGGGAAAGGGGCGGCCTGTTTCCTGGTGCCCCCCACTTCATAGTATCGCTATGAATATTGGAAATATGCTGGAAATGCAATAAATTGAAGTATGATGGATAAAAATAGAATATTGCAAAGGATCAACGATGCAGTTCTGGAGGTTGAACCAAAGGCAGAAGTCATCTTGTTTGGGTCAAGAGCAAGAGGTGATGCAAAAGCGGATTCAGATTGGGACCTTCTAGTACTAGTTCCGTATGATGTGGATTTGGTGGCGGAGCAAAAATTCAGACATACACTATTTGATCTTGAACTGGAATTTGGAGCTTCTTTCTCTACGTTTGTGTATTCCAAGTCCATCTGGGAAAAAAAATACCCTGTAACGCCCTTCTATAAGAATATCAAACAGGAGGAGGGTATCAGATTATGAACGAAGAAGAATCAGCCCACTAGTCAGGTGGCGACTTTAGAGTCGCCACCTGACAAACAGTCTCAGGTCGCGATTCCGTAATCGCCGCCTGAATCACAACGGATAAAGAAGGCACCCCCGTAAACCAAAGGCGCCTCCCACCCTTCCCTCTACTCTGTACCATTAATATAATACGCGCCCTTGAGCGCCACCGGCGTCCGGTCGGTGATACTTGTTCCGCTAATCTCCACATACCCATCGGCAGCGGTGCCCGGCTTTACCGGTATTCGCTGAAAGCCATTCCCGGTTTCCTGGAAGACAAAAGCCTCCTCCCCGGATCGGATCAGCGCTTCTTCCGGCACGGTCAGCGCCATGCGGCTATCCGTCTGTATTTTGGCAAACAGGAAGCTGCCGATCGCCAGTTTGGAGGTGCCTTCATCCAGGTGGACATGCACACGTGCGGTCTTTTGCTCCATATCAATGCTTTGGTTGACCAGGTGCACTGTACCGGTTATCGGTGCCTCTTCGCCCGGCAGATTGGCGATCACCGGCTGTCCTTTTTTCACGCGGTGCAGGTCTTTGGCATAGACTTGCAGTTCCAGATGGAGATGGCTGTCGTCGGTGACCTGGAAAAGCATAGTCTCTGGTTGTACGAGTTGGCCGGACCGGACTTCCACGTGTGTGAGTTGCCCGCCGGCGGGGGCATCAATGCCGATTGCAGACTGAATCTTCTTCGTTTCCTCCACATTTTTAGCATCGATGCCGATGAGTTCCAGCTCGGCTTTCAGGCCTTCGTACCGGGACTGCATGATGGACAGTTCCGACATCGCCAGTTCGTAGTCTCTTTGGGAAGCGGCATCTGACTGAGCCAGTTCCGCCTTACGGTCCCTGTCTTTTTGGAGGTAAGGCAGCTGTGCTGCCGTTTCCAGGAAAGTCCGCTGAAGCCGCACCAGATCAGGGTGGTCAATGCTGGCCAGGCGCTCGCCCTTTCGGATCTGCTCTCCGGGCAGATGGCGGATGTTGCGCACAAAACCCATCACCGGGCTGTGCACCGCTTGCTGATAAGCCGGGGGTACATCAATGGTGCCGGAGCAGGAAAGGTAAGTCGGGATTTCCCGCTGTTCGGGCTGTCCGGTTTGAATGCCTGCCTCCTTCAGTTGGGCGGCGGATAAGTAGATGAGGCCATCTGCGGTTTCAGTATCAGCTGGCGTTTCGGTGGTATCTGCCGGGGCCGCTTCGTTTTGGCAAGCCATCAGGCTCGCGGAAAGGATGAAGATGAAAAATACGTATTTCATGGTGGTTGTTTTAAGTGGATTACTGAGATAGAAATTCGAGGTACAGCACGGCCTGATTGTAGCGGGCTGTGAGGTTGGTGCGTTTGAGCTCACTGCTTAGGGCGGCGTTAAGGCTCTGTGCGTACTGGAAGTAGTTGACCTCCCCCTGCTCCAATTGCAGTTGGGCGAGCTGCCGCAGCTGCCCCGCCTGAGCTTGGAGTGCCGGGCCTTGCTCTTCCAGTTGCCGTGCCAGTTGCTGCCATTGCACCTGAGCCATCTGCCGTTCCTGTTCGAGCTGCTGCCGCTGCCCCTGCAGCTGCTGCGCGGCTTTGGTCGCCTCCAGTTCTGCCTGAGCGATACGGGCACGCTGACTCTTTTGGAAAACCGGTGCCCGTAGCCCAATCTGAACGGCATTCAGTGGCAGGTCCGGGCGGATACTTTGTTGCATATACCCAAACGACAACTGTGGCTGCAGGCGTTGGGCTTCCACCTCTGCATTTGCAGTAGCGACCTGCCTTTCCTGTTCCAACGGGCGCAGGAAAGCCTGTAGGGCAGCCGTAGTGTCTGCCATCCCTGCAGGGAGCACCTCGAGGGAGTCTACAGGCCGGACTGAGGCCGGACTGTACGCCAGCTGCTGGAAACGGCGGAACGCTTGTTCCTCCTGTTGCAGAGCCTGCCGGCTTGCGCTTTGGGCCTGCGTGAGTTGCTGTTGAGCCAGGGTGTACGACAAGCGGTCGATGGCACCGGCCCGCAGTTGCAGCGCCGCCCGGTCGGCCAGATTTTGGAACACCAGCTCCTGCCGTTGGTACAATTGCAAGCGGGCCTGTTCGGCCAGCCAGTTTTGCCGGGCCTGCCTGATGCCAAAGGTGACCTGATGCTCCAGCAACGCCTGTTGGCTACCAGACAGTGCCAGTTGAGCGCGGGCCGCCGCCTCCTGTTTTTTATTCAACCCGAATGGAGACAAGGGCTGCGTAATCGAAACCTGATAATCCCCCATCGTGGTATTGTACTGCCCGAAGCCGGCCATGAACTCCGTTTGCGGGATCTCGCGGGCAGCGGTAATGCCCAGTTGCGCCTGTTGGATGCTCAGCGTACCGTTTTGCAGGTCGGGATTAAGCTCCAGCGCCTGCTGTGTGGCGTAGTCCAGTGTGAGTGGCTGTTGAGCCATCGCCGGTGTGGCCAGGAGCAGCAATGCAATAACCGCAGCACCAGGGACAGACGGTTTCAGGTTCTTATTCGTCAGGTAGTAAAGCACCGGCAGGACGAGCAGGGTAAGCAGGGTCGCTGTGATCAGCCCTCCGATAACGACCGTCGCCAGTGGCTTTTGCACTTCCGCGCCATTAGAGGTGGAAAGCGCCATCGGCAAAAAGCCCAGCGCTGCAACCGTGGCGGTCATGACCACCGGGCGCATCCGTGCCAGCCCACCGTCAATGACGACCTTCCGGATATCCGTGTACCCCTCTTCGTACCGCAACCGGTTGAAGTGGCTAATGAGCACGATACCATTCAGCACCGCCACGCCAAACAGGGCGATAAAACCGACACCTGCCGAAATACTGAACGGCATGCCCCTGGCCCAGAGCCCCAGGATGCCTCCAACGGCGGCAGTAGGCACGGCCGTGAAGATCATCAGCGCGTATTTCAGTTTCCCAAAGGTGAAGTAAAGCAAAACGAAGATCAGCGCCAGGGCTGCTGGTACGGCAATCCCCAAACGGGCTTTGGCCGCCTCCAGGTTCTCAAACTGCCCACCGTACTTAATGTAGTAACCGGCAGGCAAATCGAGCCTGGATTTGAGTTGAGCTTCGATATCGGCTACCAGGCTGGCTACGTCCCGGTCGCGCACATTCACCCCGATGTTGATGCGGCGGCGGGTGCCTTCCCGGGAAATCTGCATGGGGCCCTCGGTGTAATGCACTTTGGCGACCTCACTCATCGGCAAAGACCGACCATCGGGCAGGTGCACGAACAGCTGCTGCAGGTCAAGTTCCTGACGGCTTGGCTGATCGAGACGGACCACGAGGTCGAACTTCCGCTCATTCTCAAAGACTACCCCTGCCGTCTCCCCGGCAAAAGCAGTGCGCACCAGGGTGTTGAGCTGTTCAATATCCAGCCCGTACTCTGCAATCTTCGGCCGGTTGAAGTCGACCATCAGCTGGGGTAGACCTTCGGTTTGTTCCACTTTGACGTCGCCGGCCCCGGGAATACCTTTGATGATATCAGCCGCCCGGTCAGCCTGCTCTTTAAGTACAGACGTATTCTCACCGAATATCTTCACAGCGATATCCGTCTTGGCGCCTGTCAGCAGTTCATTGAAGCGCAGCTGAATGGGTTGGGTGAACTCGAAGGAGGCACCGGCGATAACACTCAGCTTTTCCTTCATCGCAGCCACCAGCCCCTCCCGGTCTGTAGCGCTCACCCATTCTTCCTGTGGTTTGAGGATGATCATGATGTCGGCATCCTCAATCGCCATCGGGTCTGTGGGGACTTCGGCTGTACCGATTTTGGAAACGACGTGCTCCACTTCCGGGAAATTGTCGAGGAGGATCTTTTCGGCTTTAGTGGCCGTTTTGACACTCTCCTGCAGGGAGCTGCCCGGCTGAATGGCCATTTGCATCGCCAAATCTCCTTCTTCCAGGGTAGGGAGGAATTCAGCGCCCAGGGTGCGGAACAGGAGCACGGAGCCAATCAGTACAGCCAGTGTGGCACCCAGTACCAGTTGTGGCAGGCGCAGGGCACCCTCAAGTGTGGGCCGGTAAAGCTTCCGCAAAAAGCCTACAATACGATCGGCAAAAGTTTTGTGGGCTTTGATGTTGCGGGGCATCACCCAGGCGGTCATCATGGGTACGTAGGTAAGCGATAGAATTAGCGCACCCAGCACCGCAAAGCTGAAGGTCATGGCCATAGGCCGGAACATCTTGCCTTCAATGCCCGTCAGTGTCATGATGGGGATAAACACCGTCAGGATAATAAACACCCCAAATACCGCTGCACGGAAGAGCTTGGCGGACTCGTCGATGATGATGTTGTCCATCTGCGCCTGCGTCAGTTGTTTGCCCACATGATAGGTGAAAACGGCATGCAATACCCCTTCTACAATAATCACTGCGCCATCCACCACGATGCCAAAGTCGATAGCACCGAGGCTCATGAGGTTGGCCGACAGTCCGAAATAGCTCATCAGGATCAGTGCAAAGAGCATGGCCAGGGGGATGACCGAAGCCACGATCAGCCCTGCGCGCAGGTTGCCGAGCAGGAGCACCAGAACGAAGACGACGATCAGCCCGCCTTCCAGCAGGTTGTTTTTGACGGTGTTGATGGTTTTGCCGACGAGTACAGAGCGGTCGAGATAAGGGTAGAGTTCTATGCCTTCCGGCAGGGATTCCCGCACCTGTTCCACCCGGTCGTGCACATTGGCGATAGCTTCCGATGAGTTGGCGCTTTTGAACATGAGGGTGATGCCCCCAACGGCTTCGCCTTTCCCATCCATCGTCATCGCCCCGAAGCGCTTGGGGCTGCCGAGCTGCACCTCGCCCACATCGCGGATCAGCACGGGCGTGCCGTTGCGGGTCGCCACCACGATTTGCTCGATATCTTCAAAGCTTTGTACCATACCTTCGGTACGGATGTAGTAGGCATTGGTGTTTTTTTCGATGTAGCTGCCACCGCTGTTTTGGTTGTTGCGGGCCAGGGCATCGAATACCTCGCTGATGGCAATATCGTAGCCCTGCAGGGTGACGGGGTCAAGGGCGACTTCGTACTGCTTGAGGTAGCCGCCGAAGCTGCTGATTTCGATAATGCCCTTGGTGCCTGCCATTTGGCGCTTGACGATCCAGTCCTGAATGGTGCGCAGCTCCATAGGGCTGTACTGATCCTCATAGCCAGGCTTCACGCGCAGGACATACTGGTAAATTTCGCCCAGCCCGGTGGTAATCGGCATCAGCTCCGGTGTGCCCAGTCCGGGCGGGATTTCCTGCTCGGCCATGCCTAGTTGTTCTTTGACATACTGCCGGGCCTGTAATATAGGTACACCGGGCTCGAATACTACCGTAACCACCGATAACCCAAAACGGGAGATGGACCGGATTTCGGTAACGTCCGGGATGTTGGCTACGGCGATTTCTACCGGATAGGTAATGAACTGTTCGACTTCCTGAGGTGCCAGAGAGCCGGAGACGGTTACAATTTGCACCTGATTGTTGGTGATGTCAGGTACGGCATCAATGGGGAGACGGGACAAGCTGTAGATACCTGCGCTAATCAACCCTGCGACTAAAAGGAGAATGATGAGTTTATTCCGTACGGAAAACTCAATGATGGCTTTGATCATGTGTGGTTCAATTCAGACTTGAAAATGAATAGCGGAGACCGCTCCGGCGGTAAAGCAGAATACTAATCAGGCCTGAATGGGTGGTCGGAAAACATTGGTGAGGTGGTGGTGCGGCAGAAAGCTGAGGGGCCTCTCAGTAAGGAAATGTCTGTTTTCTGCCGGTGCAGGAGAGATGACATAAGGAAACTGCAAGACGAGGTGGTCGAAAGAATGCACATGCTTCAGCGGCAGGTCTTTATGACTTTGACCTCCGTCACCATGGTCATGATGGTCAGGATTCCAGAAGTGGGTTCCCAAGAAAGCAAAGAAAGAAACCGTTCCGCCCTGTTCAGCAGCTATATTCTGGTGTAGTTTGTAGTGCTGTATAGCCGCCGTGAACTTGCTCAACTGGCTGAAATCCGCACCGGGCAGAAAACTGCCGAGCAGAAAGTAAAAGGCCATAAATTGAACAATGACTTTCATAGTGATGGTCTCAAATGCCCTCCAAAGGTAGTATTTGTTTCCTGCAAGAAAAATGATATTCGTCACAGAAGGTGGAAGGTGATAACAGTCCCTCCTCCTTTTTCAGGATGACAAGCCCGAAGCCTGNATTTNNGCTCATCAAAACTTTTCGCGTGAAATAAGGTTTGAAAAGAAATAAAAGAATGATCAGGTGCCTGCTCTAACAACCGGCAGCCACCGCGCTAATGATACAAAGGGGATGGTAAAGCAGATTCAGCAAAAAAACGCAACAGCAATGAAACGGCAGGCAGAAGCCATGATCCCAACGCCCTGGGGTGAGTTCAATATGGTCGCCTTTTCAGAAAGTGATGAGGATTGGATGCCACACCTGGCGCTCATCCATAAAGACGCTGACCCCTCCGGCCCTATGCTGGTGCGCCTGCACTCTGAATGCATCACCGGTGACCTTTTTGGCTCTAAACGCTGCGACTGCGGGGAGCAACTGGCGGAAGCCCTACGCCTGGCCGCTGAGCACGGGGGCGTGGTCCTGTACCTGCGGCAGGAAGGACGGGGCATCGGTATCATCAACAAGCTGAAAGCCTATAACCTGCAGGACAAAGGCATGAATACCGTGGATGCCAATATCCACCTCGGGCTGGAAGTAGACGCCCGGCAGTACAACATCGCCATCGAAATGCTGCAGGAACTCGGGATCGACAAAATCAACCTGCTGACCAATAACCCCGAAAAAATCAATGCTTTTGACGATGCGGAAATTGAGGTGATCGCCCGTGTGCCACTCATCATTAAGCCACAAAAAGAAAATTTTGATTACCTCAAGACCAAGCAGGACGAAATGGGGCATCTTTTTAAGCTATAAGTAATGACAGATGGGCTATGGAATGGGACTTTAGCATTGCGTACGGCTCTGTCACGCACCACTCAGCCTGTCCATTTTGCCTGCCTTTCCACCTCTGGCAAAGCCGCGCTTAATGAGCCGCTTTCCGGAGATGAAGTTGTTTATATCGGGCTTGGCACAGGTACACACGATCCCCTTCCCGGTCAGGCTTACCTCCAAAAAACGGATGCGTTACAGTTTAGCATACGCAAGCACGGGGACTTTGATACGACTACCCTGCAATACCTGCGGACCTACCTGCCCTACCTCTTTTTGCCCCAAATGGCGGAACAAATGCAGCGCGCCTGCACGGTAGCCCACTTCGCACAGTCACTCGACGGTAAAATCGCCACCGAATCCGGCCACTCCAAATGGATTGGCAATGACGAAAACCTGGTGCACGCCCACCGGATGCGCGCACTATGCGATGCCGTACTGATTGGTGGCGGCACCCTGGCCTGCGACCGCCCCCGGCTGACGGTGCGGCATGTCGCCGGCGAGCACCCCGTCCGTGTGGTGGTGGGCCGGCCCGATGCGGATTACGATTCCCTGCTACAGGCTTGCGATCAGCCCATCTTTGTATACGGTGCTGCGAACGCCCGGGCCAATGCGCCGGTGGATTACACGCAATTGCCGGACTTGCCTGAGGGCAGGGTGTGTTCCGTTCGGGTGCTGCAGGCGCTCTATGCCCGCGGTATCCGGACCGTGTACCTGGAAGGAGGCCCCACCACCACTTCCCGTTTTCTGCAAGACGGCGCAGTGGATATCCTGCAGCTGCATATTTCGCCCATGCTGTTTGGTTCCGGTATGGGCGCCGTGCAATTCGCGCCAATCGCCAAAGTAGACGAAGCCATTGCCTTTCGTAGCTTCACCTTTGAGCCGGTGGGCGATACCATGATGTTTGTGGGCATCCCCGAGAATATACAACAGGCGGCCCCGGAAACGCCGGAAGTCACCGCCACGCCAAAAAGCAAGTAACTATGCCTCATGCCCTATGGCACCTTTCAGATACCCAATCCGCCATTCAGCCCGCTGAGCAGACTGATGAGGGGCTGCGCGTACAGGCCCATTACTCCCTGGTCAGCACCGGCACAGAACGCCTCGTTGCCACCGGCGGGGTGCCCCGTTCCCTGCATACCGATATGCGGGTACCCGGTATGATCGGCACCTTCAGCTTCCCACTGACCTACGGCTATTCCTGGGTAGGGAAAGTGGAAGCGCCTGCCCATCCGCTGCATAAGCAAATGGTGCATACCCTCTGGCCTCATCAAACGGAAATCTGTGCGCCTGCTGAAGTGCTATTTCCCATACCTCAGGAAGTCCCCCCACTGCGGGCAACCCTGGCCAGCAATATGGAAACGGTGGTGAATGCCATCTGGGACAGCGGTGTCAGCCTGGGCGACCGGGTACTGGTGGTGGGCTTCGGGATGATCGGCGGGCTATTATCCCGGACGCTATCCCGTATGCCGGGCGTGCAGGTGCAGGTGGCAGAAACCGATGAACAACGCCGGTCGCAGCACCTGGATATGGGGTTTGAAGCATGGGACGGACAGCCGGCAGACCTCGCTTTTCACACCACCGCTACCGGAGGAGGGCTGCAGCGGGCCATAGACGCCGTGGGGCAGGAGGGCAAAATTATTGAATTGAGCTGGTACGGCGAGCGGGAAGCAAAAGTGCAGCTGGGCGGCGATTTCCACTACGGGCGTAAGCAAATCATCAGTTCTCAGGTAGCCAATCTTCCGTCAGGCCACCGGGCACGCTGGGATTTCCGCCGCCGCAAAGCTGTGGTGATGGAATTGCTCAAGGACCCGGGCTACGATGCCCATATCACACAGGTACTGCCATTCGCGCAGGCCCCGGCTTTTTTTGAGGAACTGCGCCTGGGGGTCATGCCTCCCCTGGGTACCGCCTTCGATTATTCATCCAAAATCTAAGATATGTTCAGCGTTACCATCCGACAGCACATTATGATTGCGCACTCCCTGCCACACCCGGACTTTGGGCCGGCACAGCGGTTGCACGGCGCGACCTACGTTACCGATGTGACCTTCTACAGCAAACAACTCACGGAGATGGGCATCGTCATCGATATTGCCCTTGCCCACGATGCGCTCAAAAAAGCCCTCGCCCCTCTGGATTACCAAAACCTGGACGAGCTGCCCCAATTCAAAGGCAAGCTAACGACGACCGAGTTTCTGGCGCAGTACATCCACGGGCAGGTAAAGGCAGCGGTGGTCGATCAGTTTGATGGCCGAATCAAGGTCGTCCTCGGAGAATCCCACGAAGCCTGGGCGGCCTATGAAGCCTAAGGAGCAAGCGTACGCTTTCCTTATTCCTGATACCGGAGCCTTTGTGTCCGGCGGCAACCTTTACAACCGCCACCTGATCGATGCCCTGCGGGAGCGGGGGCACCCCATTTACGAAAGTGCCCAGCCGGAGGGCCTGCCGGAAGGGGTGCCGATGCTCACAGACACTCTACTTGCCCCAACGCTGCCACCTGCACTTGCTAAGCAATCCGGGCTGATCGTGCACCACCTGCAAAGCCTGCACCCACCGGCGGGGCGGAAGGGGGCAGACTGGTTTCGGGAAAAGGAATGGCCCTGGCTACGCCACTTTGGCTGGTATTTGGCAACAAGCCCCTACACGGCGGATTACCTGCAGGGCCGGGATGTTTCCAAGCCCATTGAGGTGATTGAGCCCGCTTTAAAACAGCTGCCGGTGGTGCAGGACAAAACCGCCCATCCTATTCAAGCCATAGTGGTCGCTAATGTAGTGGAAAGGAAAGGTATACTGCCCCTGCTGAACGCCTGGGCAGCCGCGCCCCCTGAAGGCGTAGTGCTCAGTTTGGCTGGTAATCAGGACATGGAACCCGCATACGCCAAACAGTGCCTGTCGGTTGTGGAAAAGCTGGAAGGCGTACACTACCTGGGTACGCTGACGCAGGAAGCCCTGCAGGCAGCCTACGCCCGTTCCAACCTGTTGATTTCGGCTGCCTATATGGAGACCTACGGTATGGCCCTGCAGGAAGCAGCAGCGGCAGGGTTGCCTATTTTGGCCTATGCCGGGGGCAATGTGCCCAACCACGTGGATGCCGGCCGTAATGGGGAGCTTTGCCCGTCTCATACCGAAATTGTATCTTGGTTGAACAAATGGGCAACGCAGCCTGAAACTTTCAAGCCTTATCTTGAACACGCCCGCGCCCTCGCGCCGAACCGTCAGCGTCTTTGGGCCGATGCTGCAGCTCAGTTTGAAGCCATTAAAATACAACGATGAAAGCCATACAAATTAAAGATTTTGGAGGCCCGGAAGAACTCTATCTGGGCGATTATGAGACCCCTACCCCTGCCGCGAACGAGATACTGGTCAAAGTGGAAGCCACAGCTCTCAACCGGGCGGATACCCTTCAGCGTATGGGCAAATACCCCCCGCCGGAAGGCGATAGCCCGATTATGGGACTGGAGGTGGCTGGCGAGGTCGTAGAAGTTGGTGAGCAGGTCATGCACTGGAAGATTGGCGATAAAGTCTGCGGGTTGTTGGGCGGCGGTGGTTATGCCGAGTACGCGGTGATTCCTGAACGACTGGCCCTGCCCTGGCCCGAAGGCTTTGATGCGGTGCAGTCCGCAGCAGTCCCGGAGGTGTTTCTGACTGCTTTTCAGACCCTGCGCTGGCTGGCTCAGTTGCAGGAAGGCGAACGGGTGCTGATCCATGCGGGCGCAAGCGGGGTGGGCACTGCGGCTATTCAACTGGCGAAGGTCATGGGCGCTCACCCTATCGTAACGGCATCGGCGGGCAAGCATGGCCTTTGTCAGGAACTAGGCGCAGAACTGGCCATTGACTACAAGACAGAAAATTTTGCCGAAAGGCTACAAGACTATACCAAGGGGGAAGGCGTGAATGTGGTTGTGGACTTCATCGGCGGGCCCTACCTGCAGCAAAACCTCGATGTCATGGGGCTGGAAGGGCGTATGGTGCTCCTGGCTTTTCTGGGCGGGGTGAAAGTGGATAACCTCAATATCGCACCGGTGTTACGCAAGCGGCTGCAGATCATCGGTTCCACCCTGCGCGCCCGGGATTTGGAGTATAAGATCCGCCTCTCCAGTGATTTGCAGCTCTTTGCCTGGCCCTTGTTTGCGAACGGGCAGCTGCGCACGATTGTCGATAAGGTCTACGATTGGTCGGAAGTGGCGGAGGCTCACCGGTATATGGAAAGCAATCAGAGCAAAGGGAAGATTGTGCTGCGGGTAGGTAAGTAAGCTTTTCATTTACGGATAACAAGCAGGGTGGTGTAATCTGGATATGGAGCCGGACCTGAGTATTGGGACGGATAGCGTGACGGCTGTAAAATGGTCAGCCCTCTTGACTAATGGACGTAAAAATCTTAAATTGAGAAGGTATGCGCTTCCTCTATACGCAATACGAAGTGGTCACCGACGATAAATGTCGCAAATCCAAGATCCCGACATTTATCGTCGGTGACCACTTCCCAGCGTAAATGCTGACATTGAGTAGGTTTGCTATGGCAAACCACTTAATCGTCAGTATAAAGCCAATCAGAACGGTCTTTTTTTAACCTCAGCGTTTGGTCAAACCGGGCTTTAAGGGAATGTTTTTCACCGGTAAGATCTTGTTTAAAGAACAGTGAGATGAGGTATTTATTGATTTTATTATTATGCGCTATGCAGTTGGCAAGTTGCAACGCTACCAGGGATGTCAAACTCTATAAGGTAAGTATGGGCATGACTAAGGAGGAAGTGCAACAAGCCGTTGGTAAAAAGCCAGATAATTCCATCTGTGCGAAAAGCTACCCGGATGGGCATGTCGAGGTCTTGCAGTATAGCCGGTTTGAACTGGATGGCAACTTCCAACCAAGGCTGAGAGAGCAATACTGGTTATTCTTTTATAATGGGAAGCTGGTCAAGTGGCAGCGGTCGGGCAGAGATTGTGAACTGGAAGCCGACCGGGCTTATGATGTTTCTATTGTGAGTAGAGGCTGATTCGCAAAACGTTAGATACTGGATCTGCAGGGTCGTTGCTGCAGCGGCTCAAAGTACTTTTGCTGTATGATAGTATCATTTGATGGTATAAATGCCTGTAAAACTCGTGATTTTGGGTTGATGATGCGATCAAATGATGCTATTAGGTGTGTATGGCAAATTGCACAAAACAGAAAGTAACCACCAACTATCAATACCAGGGGGTAACCTTCAGCATTTAAGCGCGATAGAGCTGTTGAGGTAGAGCTTCCCGCTTTGCTCCGGCTTATCTGCGAGCAAAGCGGCCGGCACTTCCAATGGAAATGCCGGCCGCTGCAGGTTGCTCCGTCAAACGGGTTATTGCTTAATCACTTTAATCGTAGCGACGCCGTGTTCCGTACGCACGCTCAGCCAGTACAGTCCGGCAGGCAGGTCAGCGGTAGACAGGCTGCTTTGCTGAATACCCTGTGCCAGTGCTTCTTCCCGTTGCAAGAGCTGCTGGCCAGCGGCATTGTACAACAGGTACTGCACCGTTTGGGCACGTTCCAGTTCCAGTTGGATACCGAGGGTTTCCCGGAAGGGGTTGGGCGCGACTTCCAGGCGCAGTTGGCGGGCCAGGTTTTCGGTCCCGGTCAGGCAGGTCGTTTGGAAGTTCATAATTGCGGAGGGTTGACTGATGTTGTTGACGCCCTCGCAGGTGACCCAGATGCGTGCATCGTAGACCGAGCAGGAATCGAGGTTTTCCAGTTGAAGTTCCAGCCCGGTAGTCGGGTAGGTATCCCAGGCCGTTGTGCCGCTTCTGCGCACCTGCAGTTCGTAGCTTAGGGCAGCATCGGGCGCCTGCCAGTTCAGCATGGCGGTCGTATCCGTGAGGGTGCTTGCGGAAAGCATCGTTGCATCACTGTCGCAGGCCGGGTTGCAGATCGTAGAGAAAAAGAAGGATTCGGACCATCCACTTGGGAAGTCACCGCAGAAACCCGATACCTGTACTTCATAATTGGTGCAAACATTCAGTTCTTCGAGACTCAGCATTTGGGCACCAATGCCCTCGATGCTGAACCACTCCGTCGTACCATCCGGGCGGAAGCGCAGCTGATACATATCGTTATTGCCTTCCCAACTCAGGAAGACACGCTGATAACTGATGGAGTCCGTAGCAATAGCGCCCGGGGCAGGACAGGGCGGTATCTCATCGGTAATCTCGAGGCAGTAATCTTCTGTTTCCCCCTCAATATTGTTTCCGCATTCGGGTACAGAGCTCGTTTCGTAAGCCATTGCCACCCGCATCCGGGTGCTGCCGGTCAGGGCATCGTCCGGGATGAAAACCGGGATTTCAACAGAGGTGGCTTCAGAAGCGTCTACACTGCCTACCACTTCCGTGCTCAGGTCCAGCGTACCATCCTGATTGAGGTCAATGAGCACCCAGTAGTTTTCCGGATAGGCATCCGTCACCCAACCGGGTGTAATCGTTAGGGTATAGCTTGCGCCGGTTTCCAGGCTGGTGCTCAGACCGGTATAATCCCCGTAGCCGCCATCGTTGCCAGAGGTGTTTTCCAGGTCATTGATGGATACGGCATTGATGAATTCAAACCCGGTATCACCTTCCACGGTGCAATAGTCCAGGTCGATGCAATTGCCGCAGCCCGGTACATCAAAGAGTAGGTCCGTGCCCAGGGAGTCGGGTAAGAGGTCATCGCTGCACAGGCTTTGAATATTGGCCACACAGGTTTGACAGGAGTCGAGCCCGGTGATGGTCAATGTGTTGGCGAAGACGCTATCGTAAGTCAGCGTATCCATAAGGCAGGTAACCGTCACCTGATAGGCATTTGCAGCCGATACCGCACGCCAGGACAGCACGGTACTGTCCACCGTGGATTCGGCAAGCAAGTCCTGAGGCGCATCACAGCAACCATCGGTCAGGAAGGTGGTGATGGTCGAGAATACCGTGGTATCGGCGCAAGTTTCTTCCACGGCAAATTCATAAGCGTTGCAAGACAGTAAGCCGCTCAGCTCAACCGGCGCTACGGTGTCCGGAATAATCTGCCAGGTGGTATCCCCGGTTTCGCGCCAGTAGAGGCTGGATTGCAAGGTGGAGTCGGTGGAGACCCAGCTGATGGTCGCACTGCTGTCGGTTACCGCCGTGGCTTCCAGGCCGAAGGCGCCCGGGCAGGGGCCGCAGTTTTGGAGCAGCATCTGCAGGCTGTTGTAAAGATTGAGCGTACCGCCGGTCACGGTAATGCTATCCAGGCTTGGATTGGGCCTGACCCCGTCAAAGATAGCCTGCCGGACCAAAAGGGCGGCCTCTGCCGGCGCATCCAGCGCCAGTTGAGTAAGCTGGGCGCAGGGGGCAGAGTAGAGCAGGGCGATTGCCCCGGCGACATGAGGCGTCGCGCCGGAGGTTCCGCCAAAACCACTGTAAGTATTGCCTTCCGCTGCCGTCCACGTACCCTGCCCGGGGGCACCGAGGTCTATGGTCTCTATACCAAATCCTGCACCATTGACTTTATTGCCGGTGCAGTTGAGGTTGGTCACGCTAATCATGAAGTCACTGCTGCAGGCGGTAGGCAGGTCGCCTACTTCATCCACATTTTGCTCACCGTTGATCGTAGCACCGGCATTGAGGATACCGTGTACGCCGAGTGTGTCGTAGAAGGCACACCACAGGGGCGCGTCCTCCGGCTGCCCGAAGTTGACGCCCCAGGAAGAGTTGGTGGCCACCACAAAAGAGCCTTCTGCTCCGCCGGTTTCATTGTAGCGCATGCGGTGGGCAAGCGGGAAGCTGTAGGCCTCCAATACTTCCGACTCAATACCGGAGCCGCCTACGACGATCATGAGCTTAACATCCCAGTTGACGCCCGCCACGCCGATGCCGTTATTGCCCTGAGCGCCTACAATGCCGGCTACAGGGGTACCATGCCCGTTAAAGGCATCAATTTGGTCATTATCAGAACCGGTATTCCAGCCGGCGTAGTCGTCGATGAAGCCGTTGTTGTCATCATCGATGCCGTTGTCGGGGATTTCTGCAACATTCACCCAGACGTTGTCGCCAAAGTCCTGATGATTGGGGTCGAGCCCGTCGTCCACGATACAGACTACGATATCGTCACCAAGTCCGTTGGTGCCACCCGTAGTGATCTCCCAGGCCAGGTCCGCATCAATATCAGCGCCTTCCACACAGTTGCCCAGGCCACCGTTGATGTACTGCCACTGATTTTGGAATTCCGGGTCGTCCGGCACAGTGCTCCGCAGCTCTACCAGGTGATTGAACTGAGCGACGGATATGCCGGGCATGCGGTTGAGGTGGGCCAGAAAGTCGATCTCCGAGACAGCCGTATGGTCAAACCCCACACGCCAGATGCGCATGTAGGGCACGACTTCCTCAATGATTTTGAAATTGGTAGACCGCCCGTTGAAGGTTTGCAGGCGGCCAGTCAGGGTTTGAATATTGGCCTCTTTTTCTAAGCGTATCAGGGCTTCGCCCAACACATGATCAAGTTGCTGACCGGAAAGCAGTACGGGGAGTACTAAGGCTAGCAACAAGGGTAAGCATTTTTTCATATTTCCGTTTCACAAGGTTAATAATGGGCTGAAAATAAGGGAAAAAGTGTGGTCGCTCCTTAGTATGACCGGTTTAGTTCGGTCTTGCCGGCTACAAAAAAAGCGGATGGACCGCTATGGGACCATCCGCTCTGCCTGAATAGTTGTTCAGGTGCGTGGTTTATCGCATGTTGTAATCCTGGTAATTCTTGGTGGCGATGCGGTCAGAAAGGGTATTCATAAGAGGTGAATGGGCCTGAAAATAAAAAACGCAGCCTTCCTCAAATGGGAAGACTGCGCTGTACTTAGTTTTTTGAGTGTCTGGAAATTTTAAGCCCGGGCAGTTACTTTACACGGGCATGAGCGGAAGGCTCCATGACCATTTCTACACGGTCGTTACCGCTCTCCAGCGGGTGGCATTTCCAGACCGGGGCATAGTCTTTGCCTTCGTGGCTGTACTGGCAGACTTGTGCGGAAGCGCCCTGATTGACGATGAAAGACTCGCTGGCAATTTCGTGGTCGGTGGTGTACTCTGCCTGATAGACGCGGTTGAAGTTGGCGCCATCGTAGAAGAAAAAGGCTTTTTCAATGCCGGCCCAGCATCCCACTGTCATGGTGCTGGCTTCAATAACCGGGAAGCCCTGTGGGGTGTTGATGACCCGGAGGAGGGAGCTCGACGCGCAATCCTCAAACAGGCAGAGCCCGGGCACCGTGCTGGCGGTCAGCAGTTTTCCATCCTGCACCAGGCGCAGTTCACCGTTGATGTCTCTTGGCTGTTTTCGCTCATGCGTGGAGATGCCGAGCAGGAGGTACTCAGGCGTTTGGTCCTTGTTCAGATCCGTGCGGGCGTAGCTTTTGGCGATGTCGGCGCCCCAGACGTAGCCCCGGAAGGGCTTTCCGTTGGCATCGCGGCCGGTCACCTGATACCAGAAATCACCATACCCGTTGATCTCGTCTTCCGGAAGGAAGTAGTTGTCATCGTAGCTAAGGTTCGTTACCGGAAAAGCCATGGGCAGGGTCGTCACCACTTCAGCATCCCGGCAGGGGCCTTCGTGTACTTTAGTTTCAGCCGTAAAGGTGTGGAGGGTCGTATTCGGTTCGTAGTGGTCAGCGACCTGTGACTGCTCATGGAACCAGTCGTAGTAGCCTTCCAGATCGTGGCTGACGAAGCGTTCCTGAGCAGGGGTAGCCTGTACGGCAAAAAGGGCGGAGAGGAGGAGGAAGTTCTTCATGGGTGAAAGGGATTTGAGACGTTTTAGTAAACAATTGCGGGGCTTCAGTTATTGCCCTGACTAGCAGGAAATTCTGATTTTTCAGAAAATGAATGCTGTCTTTTTAAGCAAAGCGAGAATTATGAAGAAGTTCGTTTGGTTCATTGGGTCTTTATTGTTCGCTCATTTGGGGAGTGCACAGCCTTTGCAACAGCACCTTTGGGAGCACCGGGTCGTTTTGTTGCTTGCCCCTGACAAGGAGGAGCCCGCATTCCGGCAACAAATCGACCTTTGGACGGCAACTCCCGAAGAAGTCACAGACCGCGACCTGGTTTTATACCAGATTTTTCCGGATGCCGGCACCGGGCCTGAGGGTGCGCCCCTGCCGCTGGAAACACTCAGGTCGCTTAGCCATAAATACGGGCCGGTACCAGAACAAGGATTAAAATTTGTGCTGATTGGCAAAGATGGCACCATCAAAACGGAACGGGAAGCGGTTGTGCCTATGCAGGAGCTCTTCGGTCGTATTGATCAGATGCCCATGCGCCGTGCGGAAATGCGCCGACGTAAAAACTAGCGGATTTGAGCAACATTAAATCCCCTATTTTTGTATTAAGCTGGTATTTTACGAACTATCGCCTCAGTCCGCCGAAGCCATTATTTTGCGAAATCAATACACCCTGTCCCGAACATGCATCAAGATCGACCTTCTGCTCCGAATAAACTCAGTATCTGGCTCCCGCTGTTGTTCGCCATTGTGCTCGTCACCGGCATGCTGTTGGGCATGCGCATGCAGTCCAATATGCCTAAGCTCGTGGTGGAGCAGGAAGCCCCCGGGCCCGAAGGCATCGGGCAGGGCAAAATAGAGGAAATTCTGCGCTACGTGGAGGCCAAGTACGTGGACGCAATAGACAAGGAGGCGCTCACACAGGAAGTCATTGACGACCTCCTCTCCCGCCTCGATCCCCATTCCAACTACATCTCCGCCGAAGAGCTACAGGCGGTCAACGAGCAGCTCAAAGGCAACTTCGATGGAATCGGCGTGGAGTTTATGGTCCTGGACGACACCATCGTAGTCGTCACACCCCTGGCGGGCGGGCCATCCGAAACGGCAGGCATTCTCTCCGGTGATCGCATCGTGCAAATTGCTGACTCCACCATCGCCGGCGTAGGCATGGACTCCGATGATATCATCAAAATGCTGCGGGGCGAAAAGGGGACAGACGTGCAAATCGGTATCCTGCGGGGCAAAGAAAACAAGTTGCGGCAGTTCACCGTGACGCGGGATGAAATCCCAATGAATAGCGTGGATGTGGCCTACATGCTGGATGCCAATACCGGCTACATTAAGGTCAACCGCTTCAGCGCAACGACCTATGAAGAATTTATGAAGGCACTGGAAGAGCTGGTGGAAAATCAGGGCATGGAAGACCTCGTGCTCGACCTTCGCCACAACCCCGGGGGCTACCTTCAGCAAGCCACCAATATGCTCAGTCAGCTCTTCAAAGAAAAAGACAAACTCCTGGTCTACACCGAAGGCGATGCGGTCAGCCGCAGCGAGTATACGTCTACCGGGCGCAACTTCTTCGATGTGGAGGACATCGTGGTGTTGATTGATGAAGGCTCTGCTTCGGCCAGTGAGATCGTAGCGGGGGCGATTCAGGACCACGACCGGGGCGTCATTATCGGCCGGCGTTCCTTTGGGAAGGGGCTGGTGCAGGAGCAGTACAAACTCCGCGACGGAGCCGCCCTGCGCCTTACCGTTGCCCGCTACTATACGCCCTCCGGCCGTTCCATCCAAAAGCCCTACGATGACCCCGAGGCTTACGAGCACGAGATGTATGACCGGTACGAAACCGGAGAAATGGAAGCGGCCCGGAATATGCTGATACAGGATTCCACCGAATACTACACCGACAACGGGCGGATCGTCTACGGCGGTGGTGGCATTATGCCTGATGTGTTTGTGGCCATCGATACCCTTAGCCTGGATGAGGATTACCTGACGCTCCGGCAATACGTTCCGCAGTATGTTTTCCGCTACCTGGGCGAAGCGGCAGACCCCGCTGCGCTGGAAGAACAGGGGCTGGAGCGTTTCATCACGGCCTTCACTGTTGATGATGCCATGCTGCAGGGTTTGATTACTTACGCTGAGGAACATGGTGATTCCCTTTCCGCAGCTGAACTGAGTGCGCCCGTCGAGCGTGCTGCCAAACATATGATCAAAGCCCGTATTGCCAAGCAACTCTTCGAAGATGAGGGCTACTACAAGGTGTGGAATAAGGAGGATGCGATGGTGAAGGAAGCCCTGAAAGCCATTGCCCGCTCCACTTCCCTGACCGCTAGTCAGCAATAACTAAGGATATGGAAGTCCGGCTGGAGCACATCACAGTCCGCTTTGGTCAGAAGATGGTCTTTGATGACTTTTCCCTACATCTTACAGCCCGTACCCACCTGCTTGTTCAGGGACCTTCCGGGAGCGGGAAGAGTACGCTGCTTCGCTTACTTCTGGGGTTTTGTGTTCCTGACAAAGGGCGCATCCACATTGGTGGGAAGCCGCTGAATGCACAAACGGTCTGGGCGCTCCGGCAGTCGATAGCTTATGTGCCGCAGCGGCTGCCAGGGGTGGAAGGTACCGCCCGGCAATTGCTGGAGCAGGTCCATCAGTTGGAGGCCAATCAGCGCGCAGATTTTTCGGAACAAACGATACTAAGCCACTTCGACCGCTTTGGGCTGCAGCCCGGGCAACTGGAACAGCCGGTCCGGGAGCTATCCGGGGGCGAGCAGCAACGCCTGGCCCTTATCAGCGCTTTGCTGCTGGACCGCCCGCTTTTGTTACTGGACGAAGCCACCTCGGCAGTGGATGCGGACCGCAAGGCGCAGATGATGGACTACATTTCCAGCCTGAAAGATAAAACGGTGATCATCGTCGCCCACGACCCGGGCTGGCGGGCCGGCCAAACCCTGGACCTCACCTCAACGCATGCCTGATGGACCAATCTGTACCCATATCACTGTGGGCAATGGCTGCCTTTTACGCCCTGCTGCTGATCCCGGCCGGGCTGATCTGGTATTTCCGTTTGGGCATGCTCCGGCGTATGGCTGTGGCGGTGGTGCGTATGACGGTGCAGCTGACCCTGGTCGGCGTGCTGCTGATCTACTGGTTCCGCTGGGACAATATGTGGCTGAATTTGCTCTGGGTGGTGGCTATGGTGGGCTTTGCTGCGAGCTCGGCGGTTCAGAACAGCGCACTCCGGTTGCGTGTCTTTTTTGTGCCGGTCTTTCTGGCGTTGCTGGTCAGCGGGCTTGGGGTGCTGCTGTTGTTCAATGTGCTTATTCTGCCGGTATCGGAGATCTTTTCGGCTCAGTACCTGATCATCATCGGGGGGATGCTGCTGGGCAATGCCCTCAAGGGGATCGTGGTTGGGCTTTCTGATTTTTACCAGCGCCTGCAGGATCAGCAGGAGGCTTACCGGTACTACCTGGCTGCGGGGGCGTCCCGCTGGGAAGCGCTGATCCCTTTCTTCCGCAACAGCCTGCAGGCGGCCCTGAACCCTTCCGTTGCGAGTATGGCGACGATGGGGGTGGTCTTTCTGCCGGGGATGATGACGGGGCAGATCATCGGCGGGGCGACACCGGATACGGCTATCCGTTATCAGCTGGCGATTATGATCGTGATTTTTGTCTGTATTGCGCTGAGTGTGGTGCTGGGGGTGGCTTTCAGCCTGGGGCGCAGCTTTGATGCGTATGGCAATTTGCGGGGGGAGGTGTTTCGGTCGGCTTAGGGTCTCAGCTGCCTGGAGTTAACCTGCGACTTCTACGAAGTCGGGTAAGGTGTGGTGTTTGGAGGTTAGTAATATAGGACTTCTACGAAGTCCTGCTGTGGTGGAAAGTGGTGCCTGCACGTTAAAGCACAGCAGTTTCATGACAGGCATGAAAAGCTTTCGCGGAAGTCCGTC
>PR_CR_10_Liq_2_inCRDRAFT_1000008_pt1 | contig 71717 bp, 51 predicted proteins | sample PRCRCaboRojoPR_FD_10245 | JGI IMG/M metagenome (IMG submission 10245) | reverse complement strand
TAGTCCGTCTTTTGCGGTATAATTGGTGAATGCAGTACCGTCGTATTGGTACAGCCCGCTGCCATCCGTGCCAAACCAGAGCTGCCCTGCAGCATCTTCGGCAATGCACATGATCCGGTTGGCGTCCAGTGTCTCCAAAGGCTCGGGCGCATCGGAAGGCGGTAAGGCAACGGGGATAAAGCGCCCCTCATCGAACCGGCAAAGCCCCTTCAGCGTGCCTACCCAAATTTGCCCGTTCCGGTCTTCCAGAATACTCCATGCCCAATTGCTGGGCAGCCCATCTGCTGTGGTATAAGTGGTGAAAGCCTTGCCATCGTATACCGAAACTCCACCGTTGGTGGTCAGCCAGAGCCGCCCTTGCTGGTCCTCAATCATACCCGTTACCTGTGAACCGCCGAGGCCATCCCCAATAGAAAAATACCGGAGCTTTTGCCCATCGTACCGGCACACCCCAAACTGATTGGTGCCAAACCAGAGGTCGCCATTTTTGTCTTGGAAAATACGGCGCACATACTCGCCGACTTGCATTTCTTCGGGTTTCTGTTGCCCAAGCGCTGCATAATAGGCATCCTCCAGACCGTAGCTGGCCGAACAGCCCTTGCCACTTGCAACGGCACTCTGGCCTGCACGGGTAAATACCGCTTTGCCGGTTTCCGTTTCAGCGGGGGGAGAAGACGGGCTGCAAGCCGCGCCAAGGAATAAAAGCCCCGTCAAAATCAAGGCTGGGAAATCAATTTTCAGTTGCTTCATCATTGGTCGATTATTTTTCATAAAGCTACCGGGAAAGGGGGCTTGGTTGCCAGTTTGGATTGTAAATTAGTGTAAAACCCCTTGTAAAACAGTGCGAATGTGGGGATTTACCAATAGCTTTGAGCTATGAGCACGAAGTACTGGATTTTGTTTTTTGGGTTATTCCCTGTCTTTTTTTGCCGGGCCAGCGGAACGGACGCCGCCTTCCTGCAGGAAGACAGCCATATAGCCGTTACGCTACGGGCCATTGGGCATGAGCTACTGCTTAGTGTTGGAGATAGTACTTCAAGGGTATTGCCCGTGCAGCAGGTCGGCAACCGGTATAAAGTCCCGTTTGAAACAGGATTTCCGCTCGACCCTACCCATCTTACCACTTTGGTAGAACAGGTCACCACCGACCGGGCTTTCCCCAAAGACTATATTGTGGAAGTGGAAGCTTGCCATGCCCTGGAAATCGTTTACGCCTACGAGATCAGGAACGAGGCGAACAGCAACCTTATCCCCTGTCAGGGGCGGGCCTTGCCAACAGATTGCTACAACCTGGTCTTTACCTTTCCGGAGGACAGGGCGGAATTGGGTGCAAAGAATTCTAGGCAAATGCCGGCCGCAAATATTTACAAGTACGCTGCCTGGAGCCTTCTGCTCTTGCTGTCAGCCGGTGCCGTCTTCTACTTTAGCAAAAGGCGCTCAAAAGTTCCTGCCACGACAGCGGACCACCGGCCGCTCGGCAATTTCCGCTTCTCCCCAACAGCAATGGAACTCTCCATAGACGGGCAAGTCACCTCCCTCACCGCCAAAGAAGCCGAACTGCTCGCGCTGCTACATGACCATGCTAATGAAACGCTGGAACGGGATCTCCTCCTCAAAACCATTTGGGGCAACGAAGACAGCTATGTGGGCCGTACCCTTGATGTATTTGTCTCCCGCCTGCGCAAGAAGCTGGAAGGCGACCCCGCTGTTAAAATTGCCAATGTGCGGGGCGTAGGGTATAAATTAGTGCTTATTTCTCAGAAATAGCCTTTTGCAATTTGTAAGACGTAGAGTTGCTGGCAAACGATGGAAATTATTGGTATATTGTTTAGCATTATAGGATTCAAGTGAAAACGCCAACGCCCTGTTTTCGCTCCAACCCCATGTGAAATGAAACCGCTCCTGCTAATCCTCCCTTTCTTCATCTCATCGGCTTTGCTTGGACAAGTCCCCTTTTGTGCATTGGGTGCTGAGTGGGGAGGCTATGTTCAATGTTCGCCCGCCTGGTTCCCCTGTGCACCGGGATACCCGTTTTCCTACACAGCTAAAGTGACTGAAGATACCATCATACAGGGTAAATACTGCACCATTATTCCTGAACAGGACTGGTGGGCTACCTCAAGCCTGCTCCCTAACTTAATTGTGCACCAGAATGGGCATCAGATTTACCGATACGACAGAGATTCAGCAGATTTCAAGCTTGTAATGGACTTTGAAAAGAATGTGGGCGAATCGTGGCAAATTGAGGTGCCTAAGTACTGGACAGGTAACGATATCGACACTTTAACTGTAACAGTGACGGAAAAAGATGGACCACTCAGACGGGTAAATATCAACGAGTGGGTGGACAATATACTACTCTATGAGGGCTTCGGTGGCGTAAACCCCAACTGCAGAATGTTTATCAGCCCATCCTTTTTTTACGTTAGTGATCCTTTCGTATGGGACGAGCTGACCTGCTATTCAGACCCAGTTGAGGGCTTGTTATATGGAAGCTCAACGGGATGCATGCCAACTTCTACCCATGACTCAAAACCTAAGGAAGTGGCTTACCGGATTTTCCCGAACCCGGCCTCTGCTCAAATCAACATAGTGAGCAGCTATCCCAATCATTTCAATGAAACCGCAGAATGGATGTTAGTGGATGCCGTTGGTAAAGAAGTCCAGCGTGAACAGTTGCGCTCCGGATCTACAGCATCCATTGCAAGACTGGATAACTTACCTGAAGGCATCTATTTCTGGAAAATAATGGTTAAGCATCAGTCCGTCGAGACAGGTAAATTATTGATAGCCAGATAAAGGACTTGACCAATTCTGTGAAATTCTGATTGACAGCTTAATCAAAAAAGCCAGTTGTTATCTCACCGAATCATAAATCTGCAGTTTGTTCCACAAACCCTTCGTCTTTTCAATAAAGTCAAGGTGTACCTGTTCCTTTTGATATTGGTCATGCTCAATCTTAGATGCAAACGTAACAATCAGGCAAAAGTCATAGGAATTGTCCACTACTGCCCGGTCTGTACCGGCAGGCGTGCCAATGTGCATGCTTTGAGCATAAGCGGAGGTCCAGGGGTTGCTTTAACGCAGTGTATAGAAACCGCAAGTGGTGCCAACGGATTTTCATAGGCTATGGGTTGAGTTGGAAAGTGGTTACTACAATACCATGATCCGAAGGGTAAGGAATCTGCTTCCCATTCAGCAACAGGCTTTCGCCAAAATGGGCAAAATAAGTCTGAGCAGATACTGGTTTCAGGTCCTGACCTTTGTAAAATACATAGTCAATTCGATGCTCATCCACAGCGTTGGGGGTGTCCCAGGTGATGCCGGGGTGAGTCAGAGGATTGGGATGAACCGTTCGGAAGGCATCAATCAGCCCCAAATCTTCAAGGCTTCGGGTGGTGTACCAGGGTACGATCAAGCCATTATGCAATTGTTGTGTAGCCGCTCCCCAATCCAGATGAGAAGGCGTATTCATATCGCCGCCAACAATCATCGGGATACGGTCTCCTTCTGCTGCGTACCGCTCAAAATAGGGTAATACCTTTTGCAGCATCTCGTACCGCTTCCCATTTTTTTCCCAGGCCAGCAGCTCGTTGGCAGTCCATCCTGCCTTTTCCGGGGCATCCAACCAGGGCAAATAGTGAAACCAATTGCTAAACAGCCTGACTTCATGCCCCTCAATCCTTATGGTACGCCCACCCAGGTAAAATGGGTATGAGGTATCAATCCGCTTTCCGAATGGAAATCTTGAGAAGATGGAAAGATTCACCGACTCCTCATCAGGTGGAGTGCCTTCCGGGGCAATCAGGTGAAAGTGATAACCTAAAGCTTCGGCAATCCCTGGCCCGCTGCCGTAAGTTTCCACCATCAGGATAATATCGGGATCAATTTCGCGGATAATCTCAATTACTCTTTCCTGCCCATCTTTCAGGTCATTCCCACCGTGAAGGATATTCCACGCCATAACCTTGAATTCCACTACAGGGCCCTGCGCATACCCTAAAATCCAACCCGTCATCAAGAGCAGTATACCAAGCATTCGAAGCATAAAAGAGGGATTAAAAAGTTAAAATTAATCCGCCAGGATATCAATTTCTGCCATACAAGCCGCCCGCCCATCGCCAGTTGCCTGATTCACGTTGAGGGTTAAATACCGGGCTTTCACAGGTTCCTTGAAGTAGTGCATCCGTTGAGTCGGATCATTCATCAGGTTCCCAAACCGGAAAGTTTCTCCCGGCATGAAGTATTTACCATCAAGGCTGGTTTCCACCTGCCCGCCTTCCAGCTTGCTAAGGCTTCTGTCGGCTGGCGGAGTGTAGGCAAAACCAGTCAGGGTATGCTCACGACCCAGATCAATCGTCAGATAGTGGGGCTCCGGAGAGGGCTTCGGGCACCAGGAAGTTTTTGAGTCGCCATCGAAAGCCAGGGCGGCTTCATAGCCGACTTCCTCACTATCGGCGTGGAGGACCGTCCAATCCGTTTTGAGCAGTCCAAACACAGCGGCAGCTACACTCCCCTGCTCCCGGGCTGCGATTGCCTGCGCTTTCACCACTCCTGAAGATTGTATAAAAGGCGAGGAATACCGAATCGCTTCTTCACCGGGCGTTGATCCGTCAGTGGTATAGTGAATGGCATATCCCCGGTTGAGGTTGCCCGCTACATCTTCCCCGTGAGGCTTCCACCCAAAATCGTGCGGCTTAGGTTGGATGTGGACTTGCCCCGTGCTGTCCCTACTGATAACCAACTGCGGCGGACGGGACCGGTAGTAATGAGCGGAAACCCTCGCAATAGCCGGGGGCAGCCGCCAGGCCGATACGACAAGCTTAAACCGCTGCGCAGTCACCTCCGGAAATCGCAGGATGCGCTGATAACCAATATTGCTGGCTGCTGCAAGGTGTTCCCATTGTCCATTCTGCCAGGCATATAGCGCATGAGCCTCCACTCTTTCGCTATGCGTGGCAATCGATTCCTGAATGCGGAACCGGTTGATGGTTATGGGTTCGGGGGCTTCGAGGATGATGGCGCTATCGCCTTTGGCAAGCAACTGGAAAGTCGCAGGGTCATTATACAGCACCTCTGCCGGACCTGCAGCCCTCTCCAGAAGATCGGCTCCATACGTTTCCTGAATCCGTTTCCCAACTTCTTCGAGCACAGCCACGTCCTTATCAGAGAACCGCCCTTCCCGGTTAGGGGGGATATTTAGCAGGAAGATAGAATTACCGCCCACGGAACGTTCGTACATGTCGTAGACATCATCTGCGCTGCGCACCCGCTGCTTCGTATCATCCCGGTAGAACCAGCCCTCCCGGATAGAAGTGTTGGTTTCTGCCATTTGGTAGTGCAGGTAGCGCCCATTGGCCAGCTGCTCCCGTTCACCAATGGCTTCTGCTGTCAGGTCGCTGAAGTGGTTCATTTGGCGGGGATCTTCTTCGTAAGGTATGATGTTCCACTCCGTATTGCGGGTTTTCCCGGCTTCATTCCCACACCAGCGGACATCCTGCCGGCCAAAGACCACGGCTTCCGGTGCCAGTTGTTGAATTAGTTCCTTCCACGCCAGGTAATCGTACTGCTGCCCGCCTTTGCGCTTCGGGTGGGCGCCATCCAGCCATACCTCATGGATAGGACCGTACTCGGTCAGTAGCTCAAAAAGCTGATTGAGAAAATATTCGTTGTAGTCGTCCACTTTAAACCTGAAAGTAGTCGTACCATGGAATGGTCGTCCTGGTACTGACCGTGGGATTACCCGCTCAGTTGCTTCACTCAGGTTACCATACAAGCCTTCCGGGTGTTCAATTTGATAAAGGTCAGCCGGAGACAGGTAAACGCCAAGCTGAAGACCGAATTTGCGACAGGACTCAGCAAGCGCCCGCATGACATCCCCTTTCCCATTCTGATAAGACGAAGACATGATACCATGATTAGTGTACCGCGTTTGCCAAAGGCAAAATCCATCATGGTGCTTCGCGGTAAAAATGACCCGTTTCATGCCAGCTGCCTTCATAGCCCTGCACCATTGGTCGGTATCCAGATTTTTGAGGTCGAAAATCTGTGGATCTTCCATTCCCGTCCCCCACTCCATCCGGGTAAAGGTATTGGGGCCAAAGTGGATAAAGGCGATGAACTCATTGCGCAGAGCAGCGCACTGATTGGGCGTAGGCACCACATGGGCAGCTTTCAGAAGGATGGAATCAGGCGTATCATCGGAGTCAACTTCGATAGTGCTTGCAGTGGGCATCAACAAGTCTGTAGGGTCACTTGGGGTGCAAGCTCCAAGCCAGCTCAAGGCCAGTAAAGGGAGTAATAGTCGTGACATAGACGCTTTTGTATTCTACCTTGAAGATACCGCTTTCAAAGCATCAGACCATCCCTCCTTTAAGAAAATGCTAAGGAAAATTTTAAAAATGCGTTAAGCTCTTGGCCGACAGAAACATAAAGTAATTAAAAGGAGTCTGTTTTTATATAAAATGGGCTCTGCCCTTCCTGTTAACACCTAAAACGATTAGCTATGAAAAACTTGCTTTACCCTTTTATGGCGCTGATCCTGGGCCTTTCCACCTTATCCTCCTGTACGAAAGAGGAAGAAACTGTGGCCCCCACCGGGCCCGTTATCTGGAGCAAATGGGCACCTCATCAGCCTGCTGCCCCTGACCTCCCCGACAAAATCAGCAACTCAATGCTTCATGGCGGGTGGACGGTTTCAACTGCTTTGGAGAATCCTGCCTTTGAAGGATTTGATGACCCGGCACTTCTGGAAGAGATCGCTCAGGAGCTGTCCGCCGCTCAGGTCCCCGAAAACCTGATACAGGAACGCCTCACTTTATTGCAAGACCCTGATTTTCAATTTAAGGTCAACAATGATCCCAACACCGCCCGGTTGCTGCTGACCACTGTCAATCACTCTAATGAATTGGTAAAATCAGTCTCTGAATCCGTATTTAGTATGCTTGCTCAAAACGTCAGAAGATTGATTATTACGGATAGCCCACCTGCCGGGGGAATCAATGCCTCCTCCATGACCACCGTTGACCGCCGGGTGTACAGTTGGGCGAGCCTTTTCAAAGGCAGCGATGGAAAAGATATGCGCGCTGAATGGTTCAATGAAGCGGCGGAAATCAGTTACCTGGTTTCCGAAATCACCCCTCCGTCTAAAAATGCCCAAATCCTCCAAATTCTACTTCAAACGCTATATGTCATGCATGACTATGCCTCTTTTCTGGATGCTGAAAATTCCGGATCCATTGCCAACCGTGGCATTAGAGACAATTTGGCCTGGCTGTTCCTCACCCTCCACCACCCCGATGAGGCGCAGGAAGACCAGCTTCGTGGCAGGTACTTCAATCACCCGGACGCCAAAAAACCGGGCGATAATCCCAATACTTCCGATTTTGACGAATCTACCGTCAATACCATGTTTGAATTAGTAGAACGCATGCGCGAAAATGGCTATGCCTTTGCTCCCGACCTGCCCTATCAGCCCGTACCCAACTGGTTCGCGGAACAATACGAAACTTTGACCGGGGCTCCAATGCCAAATGGCAATTTTGCAGATCAGGCTGCCATTGACCTGGCGATTAAGGCTTGCAATACGTTCCTGGATAACCGAACGGACGCTCGTAACTTCGTCAAAGACTACTACGGAGTTGAATTCCCGTAGACACTGACCGCTCAGGCGGCGGTGGCACGGCCGCCGCCTGAGACCAACTGCCTTACCCTGCTCCCGATTCAGCCCCTCGCCAATAACTCTTCCCGGACCGCTTTCAATTCTGAATAGGAAGTAACCGGCAAAGCCAGTGTACAAATCGCTATGGTCAGGATCGCCCAGTCCAGTTCCCCGGTTTTCAAGTAACCCTGTGTGACGGCAAAAGCCAACGCAATGGCGAGCCCTATTGAAATGCTCATCATCGTTTTCAGGCCTTTCGCTTTCTTCATCAACTCTTCTTTGGATAGATTAGTTAGTTTTGGTTTAGCCATTTATTAAACTTTTTAGGATGAAATCAGAAAAAATCAGTGGAAGGTCGATCAATCTTTTGAACGGAGATGAATTACCTTTACCCCATTGATGACTACTAACTTCCTGAAACGATTATGAGCGTCGAGACCGTGGTGATCGTCAACAGGATTTGGGTGAAATGATTGAAAATAAAAAGCCCGGTCAGCATCATTAACTCATCTTCAATCTGCGATTCGACCCCACCACTAAAGGTGCGGCTTTTGTATTTGACGATTGGATTTCCATCCTCCAGCAACTCCCATTTAGTATTCCAGTTATTGGAAAACCTCCATTTGAGCATTTTTTCGCCCAGGGTGATGCTGGCTTTGTTTTTCCAGGTACTCATTTCAATCTGCCCGAGCGTTTCCCCGGTCTCCGTGTCAGTAGTTTCTACTTTGTTACTGAAAACACCCTTTCTCCGAAAAGAGACTTTTGTTTCATTGAGCACGCCTTCTGCTTTACGGCTCCATGTACGATCCTTCAGGTAGCCGGCTTCCTGTTCTCCGGAGAAGAGTTTGTAGGTCGAAGAGAAGATACCTTTTTTCCAACTGAGATTCATACCGATTGAATTTTGCTTCTAGATAGGCTTCGCCATTAATTAATAGCGAAGCCTACTAGATTGTGCGCGTTTTTTGTTGGGCTACATGTGTAAAAATAGCTGAATTCTTCAGAAAACAGACCTGTTGGATGAATTATATGACCAGATCCCAATCTACATTAACCCGTTTGCTGCAAGGCGCTGTTCCGGATATAATTGGGGATCAGAATCCGAATGGCGGTTCCTTTCTCCGGCTGACTGCTTTCCATTTCCGCTTCCAGTTTCCGTAAAAAAGCCCGGATAAGGCGGGAACCGAAGCCTTTCTGAACCGTTTCCGGATGCATGCCCACACCATCATCCTTCACTTCAACGAGCAGGCGCCCACCCGTTTCTTCAATGCTGACCCAGATATTACCCTTTTGTAATCCCTCAAAGGCATACTTGTAAGCATTAGTCAGGAGTTCATTGAGAATCAGGCCGAGCGGAATCATCACAGAGACATCCAGCAGTAGGTTGGGCACTTCCTGGTGCAGCATAATGGTCTCATCTCTAGGCCGGTAGGAGGCCTCCAGGTTGCTGCAGAGATTGGCTATATACTCCGGCAGGTTGACTTTACTCAGGTTTTCTCCAGTATACAAGTGGTGATGGATAATCGACATAGAGCGTACCCGGTTTTCCCCGTCGCTCAGAGCTTCCAGGGCGGAGGGCTCCTCGATATAGCGGGCCTGCAATTGCAGAAGGCTGGAGATAATCTGAAGATTATTCTTCACGCGGTGGTGAATTTCCTTAATAAGGTACTCTTTCTCTTCCAGCGCAACCGCCAGCTGCTCCTGCTGACGGCGGTACTTGCGGTACAGCCCATAAAGGAAGATACTCAGCCCCGTGATAAGCACCAACCCAACAATCCCAATGGTAATCGTCCGGTTTTTCTGGCTGATGACGGCTCTGGCGGTTTGGTTTTCCAGGTCAAGCATAGCAATTTGCTGCTGCTTTTTTTCCGTCTCGTACTGCGCAGACAATTCATTAATGCGGTTGAGCCGCTCTATGCCCGTAACGCTGTCGCTCAGGGTTTTGAATTGCTCCAGCGCTTCGAAGCCACGCCGGTAGTCTCCGGTCTGCCGATAGGCTTTGACCAGCAGTTCGTAGGCCTCAGCCCGGTCTTTCAGCCCCATAGAATAGGTAGAATCCGTTTGCGGCAATAACATACTGATGCTGCGTTCGTACTGCCCTTCCTCAATCAGAAAGTCGGCCAGCAGGCGGCGGCTGGCCGCACTCAGGTCCGGAACATTAATGGAATCAGCGAGGCGGGCACAGGCTTCGGCGTAGGGCGCCGCAGCTTTCCACTTGTCCATTTGGGTGAGAATGTGCGCCATATTATAGCGGTTGAGGACTTTGTCGTAGTCGCCCTCTTTGGCCTCGCCGATTTGGTAAGCCCGCTCGTAGTAGGTATAAGCTTTGCTGAAATCCCCCTGATTTTCATAAGCGACGCCCAAATTGGTGTATGCAATCTGTTCATGCATCTCATTCCCAGAGGAACGGGCCAGTGCTAAGGTTTCAGTCAGCTGTGCAATCGCGTCCTGCATGCGGTCGGCCTCAGTGTATAGCGCACCCAGTTTGTTGCCGGTAGCCAACATGCCAGCGGTATCCTGTACAGACTCATAAGCGCGGTAGGCATCTATGACAGCCTCCATGCTGCGGGCAAAATCCCCCATATCAGAATACAAATTGGCCTTAGCCATATTGACGGCAGCTACCAGCCGGGGATGTTTCGCAGCCCGATGAAAAGCCTCGTAACGGTTGAAGTAAGCCTCACTCTCTTCAAACCGGTTCAGGTTCTTGTTGAAGATGCCGTAATAATACCAAACCACGTCCTCTTTATAACGGCTGCTGTCTTCCGTGTACAAACTTTCGATATCCTCAAGGACGCGCAGGCTCTCTCCGGGCTGAGACCGGCCCTTTGCCCAGGCTACATCCAATAAGGAGTCAATAGCAAGCTGTACCTCGCTTTTCTGAGCGTGCAGAACAGATACAATGGCGAGGCAAAGCATCAGAAGGAATTGTTTTTTCATCGGAGGTCGGTTTCCAGGTTATAGAGGGTTGGGAAATCAAAATCACCCCATGAAGATAGGGCATATCTCCTCAGTTTGCACGCTCTTCTCTCAAAACTATCCGAACGGGTAGCTTCCTGCCGGGGATATCCCTGTAGCTTGCAGACATATTCTGATACCAAACCTTTTACACCCAAAACCATGCATATATTCCAACCACTCCTGCGATTGAGTTACACCCGTCCAAAGACGACTTTACTGGCGCTTTTCGCCATCACCCTGCTAATGGCCGGGGGGCTGAGCCGATTGGAAACCCGCAATAGCTTCGACGGTGAACTTCCCGCCGATGACTCCATCAATCAGGGCATTGAAGCTGCCAAAGCAACATTCGGAGAACGAAGCATCGTGCTGATCGGGCTCGAAACCGGATCCGTATACTCTCCGGAGGCCGCCCAAAAGATCATCGATATTTCCAATGAGTTGGCGAAGATTCCCCATGTGCTTTCTGATGAAATCGTAAGCCTGGCTACCCTCTCCAACGTCAGTCAGCGGGACTGGGGGCTGGAAACCGGTGGCTTTCTGGATGAGCTGCCGGAAGATGAAGCCGCCTGGCAGCAACTCAAAGCAGATGTGGCAGGCAATGCCATGGTCCTTGACCGACTGGTTAGTGCCGACGAATCCCTCACGGTTATTGCAGCTGCCCTTGAAGAGGGCTTCGAGGGAGGTACGGTGTATGATGCTGTTTCGGAGCTCGCGGATCACTATGCGGGCCCGGAACGCATCCATATTACCGGAGCGCCGGTCCTCGTAGAAGATGTGCAGCGTGGAATCAGTGGCGATTCCCGCCGCTTCATACCCATTGCCATTGTGCTTATCTTCATTGGTTTTTATATCTCCTTCCGGCGGCTGCCGGGCGTACTGCTACCGGTGGGCATGGTCATCATGAGCATACTGTGGACGATGGGCTTCATGGGCTACGCCGGGCTGCCGGTCACTGTGGTCTCCAATGCACTGCCGGTGATTATGGTAGCGGTGGCCTCTTCCTACGCCATCCACTTCATGAATGCTTACTACCGGCTGGCGGATCAGCACAGTACCGGCCCTACTTTGGCGGAAGCCACCCTGCAAAAAATCGGATTGCCGATCCTGATTACCGGGCTGACTTCAGGTCTGGGCTCCGCCAGCCTCCTGATTTTCAAAATCACCTCCCTACGGGAGTTTGGTATTATCGGCTCCGTTGGCTTTTTATTAGCCACGGTCATTTGCCTGACTTTTCTGCCGGCGGTATGCGCACTGCTGAAGCCGACTGCGGGCAAAACTTACCAATCAGCCGGGCTACAGCGCTTCCTGCGTTCGCTTACGCAAATGGCAAAGGGGCACCGTCGTGCTATTACAGTAGCCTATTTACTGCTGATTGCCGGTGCGGTTTACTTCATCGGGCAGGTGAAAATTGGGGATGACTACCTGAAGTTCTTCCCTAAATCCCATCAGGGGCGTGTTGCGGCGGAGACCTTCAACGACAAGCTCAGCGGGGTACGCACTATGGATATCGTGGTGGATGCCACGGCCTACGGCGGCATTAAAGACGAAGCCTTTTTCCGTAACCTGAACAGCTTTCAGGATTACCTCATGGATTACGAAGAGGTGGGGCATACCTACTCTTACCGGGATGTGGTACATCACTTAAGTACCAACCTCAACGGGGAAACCGATGCCCTGCCAGGCAGCTCCGAAATTGCTCAGTACCTGATGCTGCACGAGATGTCAGCCACCCCGGGCGAGGTCTTTGCGCTCCGCTCCGAAGACGATAATCAGGCCCGCATTCAGGTCTTCCTGAAATCCTCAGACCCCGAAGTGCATCAGGCGCTTTACGAAGAAATACAGCGTGATGCGGCCCGCTTCTTCCCAAAAGGAAATATCCCTCTGACATTTGGCGGAGACGTCATGCACCGCATCGCCCTCGGCACCTACATCGTGGAGGGGAAGATACAGAATATCATCCTGGCCCTACTGATCGTTTTTCTCAGCTGCCTCATCATTTTCCGGTCCCTGCCCAAGAGCCTGATGGCATTGCTGCCCATTAGTGTTTCCCTGCTAATGGTCTTTGGGCTGATGGGCGTGATTGGCATACGGCTGGGCATTAGCACTGCCCTGCTTACCGCCATGATTGTGGGCATAGGCGTGGATTTTGCCGTACACTACCTGGTGGGCTACTTCCGCGACCGGGAGGAAATGCCGGCAGATGAAGCCATCACCCACAACAGCCTCCACACCGGGCAGGCCATTGCTTACGATGCAGCTTCCAATATCGCTGGCTTCAGCGTGCTGTCGTTCTCAGGCTTCCTGCCGGTACAGCACTTTGGCTGGCTGCTGGCCCTGTCTATGCTGCTCATCTTTCTGAACACCATGGTGCTGTACCCGGTCATGCTTACGCAAAAAGAACGGCAACTGGCTACCCCCGAATTTGCATAAACCGACGACGAAGTAGTTTGGGACCAAACATGACTTCGTGTCGGCATATACTCGTGCGTCGGGTTTGTGCCTAACGCCCAAACCTCTCCGTTCCGAGCATAACCTCATTTTTCAATCCCCAAAAATTCGATACGATGATTTTGGCATTCACTTTGATTGTAACCCTGTTTTCCACACCTGTTTTGCCCGATGCTGCGGCTATCATGGAAGCCCACCGTCAGGCTACCGCTGTGCAGGACCTCACCGGGCAGCTGACATACACCAATATTAGCAAGTCGGGCAGAAAACAGACCCGCACCCTGCAGCAGTACATCCTGCGCACCGACAAGGGCGACTATACCTACAACCTGCTGCTGGAATTTACAGACCCGCAGGACGTGGCTGGCACGGCAACGCTAACGATTCAGCAGGAGCGCAAAGATGACGAGCAGTGGCTTTACCTGCCTGCCCTTCGTATGAGTAAGCGCATTTCGCCCAGCAAAAAGTCCGACCGGTTTATGGGCACGGAAATCACCTACGAAGACCTCTCCGGCCACCTTTCAGAACCCATCGACGACTATCAGTATACCCTGCTGGGGGAAGAAACCATCAACGGCCGATCAGCCTACAAGCTCGAAGCGCTGCCCCGCGAGGGCCTGCGTACCCAATACGGCAAACGGTTGCTATGGATTGACCAAGCCACGCACCTGATGGTGCAGACCCGTTTTTATGGCCACAAAGGCGAACACCTGAAAACCTACACCGCCACAGACATCCGGCCAGTCGGCTCAGGCGGGCACCACCGTGCACATCAAATCAAAATGGAGAATGTACAGACGGGCAATACCACAAAGGTGCAGTACAGCGGCTTTGCGATCAACGCTGGCGTAGATGCGGCCATCTTTTCGACTACCTGGATGGAAACCCGTTAATCCGTGAGGCACCTAAAAAACATACTTAAAACCCTGCTGGGGTTATACTTTTCCGGAATTGCGGCGACCACCGTTGCCCAGGAAGCCGACAACAACTGGTCCACCACCCTTCACGGGCAGGCCAGGGTACTAAGCCGGTATTATCCCGGTCAGAACCCCGCTGACCTGTACCGCTGGCAGGGCGAAGCCCGGGCAGAGCTGGAAGGTGAAGTGAGCTACGGCAAATACTGGAAAGGGCGGGCAGTGGTAATCGCCAATGTCAACCCGGACGAACGCCGCCGCAACCGTCTGTGGGCCAATGAGGCATACGTGTACTACCGTCAGGGGCATTACTTCCTCAAAGCCGGCAAGCAAACGGTCAAGTGGGGCGCACTGACCGGGTTCAGCGATATGGACCTAGCCAACCGCTACGACTACTACGATGTGCTCGACACGGAAGAAGAACGGCTGGGGCTTTGGGGGCTGGAAGCACGCTACAGCAAAGGGCGTACGGAGTTTATGCTGCGGGCTTTCCATCCCGATAACCGCTCCCGCCTTTACCTGGAAGATAACCGCTGGGTAAATCTACCCCAACGCATGGCTGTACCGGGTGGAGAAGCCACGATGGCCTATGAGGGCACAGCGTCGCATTACCAAAAACGCCTGCCTCTGCTCAGCGGCAGTCTTTCTACGGAAGTGGGGCGGGTGCAGGTTCGCGGCAGCTGGCTGTATGGCAACAACGATATTCCGCTGAGCCAAATACAGCTCCGGACAAGTAGTACCCGCCCGGTCCCCTATCAGGTGCAGCTCCACTTCGAGCCTATGATGATCAGTGCACTGAATCTGGGCACCTGGGCCGGTGAGTGGAACCTCTGGGCAGAGGCGGCTTTTGTGGACAGTAAACGCATCGGCGAGACCGGAGAGATCACCCCCGACCAGTATACCTTCTGCTCCTTAGGAGCGGACCGCTTCTGGACCTTTGAGCATCCGGAACGGCACCTGAGGCTGGTGGCGCAGTTCCTGCAGGTCTTTCCGCACCAAAGTGGAACGTACGCGCCCACCGAGATCGATCACATTTTTCAAACTGCGCTGCTGATAGACACTGAATTGCAAATCAACTACAACTGGTCGGCCGCCCTGCGCGCAATGGGCGAATTCCGGGCTGAAGGCTTTTACCTGGAGCCCCGGCTGATTTGCAAAGCCTGGGCACCGCTGCGGGCGGAGCTTAGCGGTGGCTGGCTCGGCGGGTCCGGGCAGAGCTTTTTCGGGCATTTCAAGACCAACAGCAGAATCGCACTACATCTAATTCGACCCATCCTATGAAAGCTACGACAAAATCTCTATCCGCTAATCAATTGCTGCCAGTCGGGAAGTCTGGTTCAGCACCAGCTACCGATGAAACCCAACTTATGGCAGCCCGCTTTTTCCCGCCCTACATTCACCGGGTGGGGCAGGTCATCAATACGGTGCATCAGGTGCACTCCAAGGCCGGCTGCCGGCTGACAATGGGTGCCCTTTCGGTGGCGGTCCGCCGGCCAGTCAGGGCTGCCGACCGGGCATTTTACGAAAGTGGACAACGGCAGGAGCACCGCTGTGGCAAGCACCGGTTTTATACTTATACCTTTGGGCAGGGGCCAGCTGTATTGCTACTCCACGGCTGGTGTAGCAACGGCGCACGCTGGGCACCCTACGTACAGGAACTATGCCGCGCCGGCTATCAGGCCGTCGTGATGGATGCGCCAAGCCACGGACAATCGCCCGGACGGTTTCTGTCAGTGCCGGACTACATCCGCTGTGCTGGTCAGCTCATCCGGTCGCGTGCGCATTGGCATGCCGTTCTGGCCCACTCCATGGGCAGCCTGGCCGGGGTGATCAGTGCGAGTGAGCAGGCAGGAAAAGTCCGTATCGGGAAGTTCGTACTTATGAGTACCTTTTCCAACTGCGATGCGCTGATGAGCAAATTCGCCCGCTGCCTGGGCGTCTCGGAAACGGTGCTCTCGGATACGCGGGCGTGGATTCCCAATTACACCGGCAAGCCGCTGAGCTACTTTTGTCTCATTGAGCATCTGCAGCAGCTTGGCCCGCCCAATACCCTGCTAGTCGCCGATGAAAAAGACATTGTCGTACCCCATCAAGAGACCAAAGCGATCCTGAACGCCCTGCCGCATGTAAAGCCCATCATTACGAGCGGGCTGGGGCACAACCTTCGCTGTGATACCGTTCGGCGGCAGGTGCTAAACTTTATAATACCCTAAAACATGCAACACCCGCAACTATCACCCGACACCCTTGAGCAAATGCTACTGGCCGAGCTGGAGAACACCTGGCAGGAAGTGGACACACTGATCCGTGAACAGGAGCAGGCGAGAACCTCCACAGCCATTATCCGGCAACTTCATCCTAAACCGTATATTTGGAACCGGGCATTTCAATATTGTAAACGTCGTACCGCAAGCCTGTATCGCCTATGCAAGACCAACTTCGGATATTGATTGTGGAAGACGAGCCTCTGATTGCAGAGGATATTGCCGACCTTTGCCAGCTCAATGGCTATGAAGTCTGCGGTATCGCTCACCGGGGCGGGCCCGCCCTTACGCTTATTGAGTCGGAGCGCCCTCAACTGGTTTTGCTGGATATCAACCTGGAAGATCAAATCAGCGGGTTGGACATCGCTGCCTACCTGCGGGAAAAGTATGCCATCCCGTTTATCTTTCTGACCTCCTATGCAGATGCCGGCACTCTGTCGAGAGTTAAGGAGACTACTCCTCTGGGCTACATCGTCAAGCCCTTCACCGGAGAGCAATTGTATTCCACCATTGAAATTGCCTGGTCGCAACGCACCAAAACCCTGGCGCCGGAACTCGACCTGGAGCGCATCAACAACACCCTCCCTGCCCCATTAAGCCGCCGGGAACAGGAGGTCCTTTCGTGCATCTACAAGGGCAAAAATGCACAAGCTACAGCAGACGCTCTTTTTATCAGCATCAATACCGTGAAGTTCCATCTAAAAAATATGTATGGGAAATTCGATGTGCACAACCGGGTGGAGCTGCTGTACAAACTTCAGGAGGTGATGAAGGGGTGAGAACTAATTTTTTGGACTTACCAGTTTTGATTAATCCACTGGTTGCTATATTACTTTTGTCCTGAGATTGAGTACATTTAAATAATGGGCAAACCGGAAAAACATATTATCCTTCGCATTACCAATGAGGGTGTTTTCTACAACAAGGACGACCGTATTCCCTGGGCGCATACCAATTTCCCACCAAAAGAGACTTTCAATTTCAATGAGCGGTCTGAAATCTTTTGGAAAGCCCGGCTGCTTTCCTTTGATGCCGGCCGGTCTCTTCTGAAAGTAGCAATCGTAGACTATGACACAGAAGGGCAACGGGCTGCTTTCGCCAGTCAAAAGGCCAAGTTCCCTTTCCGGAACCTGGTCTTCAGCCCCTTGCATTGGGAGGCGCTGGAACCTCTGATGAATATTTACAACAAGCAATTATTCCAGCCCATCCTGGAGTCTCCAAAAACCTGGCGCATGACCCGGTCATCGGATGAGGAATGGGTGGATTTTTCGGAGCCGGAAGAGCAAAAGACCCGCATTGACCTGCACTTTAAGTATCCGCTGCACAAAGCCGTCTTCAAAATGGGCTATGTAGAGGTGGAGCATCAGGTGAAAGAGCTGCCGGAACAAACCCTAACTATCCCCATTGAGAACCCCAATATCCTGCCCGAATTTGACCATGTGAAACCTTTTTTTGCCAAAGTCCTGGGGAAGAAAATGATCGAAGTGCGCGGTTACCTGGAAATTGATGAAGCGGAGCAAATTGAAATCCGCTGCCAATCGAAAGAAATCAGCCAGATCAATGACAAGTTCATTGCGACTGTTCGGAAGCTGCGGCTGGAAGATGCTATTTTCAAGCCCAAAAAAATCACGGTAGACAAGAGCCTTTTCACTCCTGAGGAGTACTTCGAAGGCTTCGACGAAGCAGAACTAGGCAATACCATCCGCCAAAGCGACAAAGACTTGCTTACAGACCTGCTGGAGTCCGAAAAAATCAGGAACCGCAAGCAATTACTGTACTTATCTGGCCAGCTTCAAAGCCAACGCACCGGGCTGCGGTTTACCCTAAGCCCCAAATTCGGTTTTCTCTTTCACGTGGAAGGTGAAACCATGGACCACTTCATCTGGGAATTGCTCAACAGCCACGCCACCTACATCTGGAGCTTGGACCGCATTGGTACTTCCCTCAGCCACAAGTTCCGCCTTATTGAACGAGAGATCAACTTCATCCGCGAAAACGGCCGCCGGGTCTATCTGGACCATGCCCGGAACGAAGACCTCCTTTTCAGCAAAGTGAACCATGAAAACAGTGAATCCGGGCTGGTGGACGGGTTTCCGAAGTGGCGGGTGCGGGTTGGGGAGGTGTTGGTGTGATTTTTAGAATACTGGCCTAGCTCTCAACCGTTGATCACCAAGATACTAACCTGATAGATGCAATATTGGAATCCGCTATTATCGGCCTCTGATTTCACAAAACCTTAAGCCCCATTTCATTTTCTATTAACACCTATTCCCTTTCTTGCTGGTTGATAACAAAACGAAACCATGCAACGCTTCTTCCCCATTTTTCTCCTCCTGTCGCTACCCTGCGGGCTGAGCGCTCAGTCAGCCGTCGACTCTTTTCTAGTCAAACCTTACCTGCAATTCGCCACCCAAAACAGCATCTACGTCCTGTGGGAGACCCATTCCGAAGCCAGTACCACGGTGGAATACGGAGAAGCCCTGCTGAATGCCCAAACGCCCAATCTTTCACAAACGATAACGATTGAAGGGGAACGGCATCTGCATGAAGTGAAACTAAGCAATCTTAAAACGGCAACAAAATACCTTTACCGGGTGAAAAGTGTTACCCGGTCAGGAACTGTCATAGAAAGCCCAGTGTACACCTTCCGTACAGCTGTGGGCGACGAAGATGCGGTGTTCTTTGCCCTGATCGGTGACTCCCAGTACAATGACAAAACACCCTGGGCCTGGGGCAAAATCGCGCAACGGGTTTGGGAGGACCGCCCGCACTTCATCATCCACGCCGGCGACCTTGTGGATATTGGTACAAAGAAATCGGACTGGACGGAGCACTTTTTCCCAAACGGGCATATCGCCATGAGCCGCTTCCCAATGTACACGGTGCTGGGCAACCACGAGCAGGATGCCCAGCTCTATTACGATTACATGGTCAATCCGGAACCCGAGTATTACTATACCTTTCAGTATGGCAACGTTCAGTTTTTTATGATTGACACCAACAAGGATGTCAGTGAAGGTTCGGAGCAGTACGATTGGCTGGAATGGGCTCTGGCGCAGTCCACGGCCACCTGGAAGATCGCCGTGCACCACCACCCGCCCTACTCCACCGAGGAGAACGACCATGGCGACACCTCCATTGGCGCTTCATCCTACGGCACGACGGCCCGGAACCTCGTGCCCCTGTATGAAGCCTACGGGGTGGATTTTTGCCTTTTTGGGCACACCCACCTGTACGAGCGGACCTGGCCCATATTTGAGCAGCAAGTCAACCTGCAAGAGGGCGTGGTATACATCAACTCCGGTGGAGCCGGTGGCGGGCTCGAAGATTTTGATCCCACCCGGTCCTGGTTCACTAAGGAACTGCAGGCCGAGCATCACTACTGCACGTTCGCCATCTATGACCGCCATCTGGTTTTCAAAGCTCTAGACCACGATGGCCGTCTTTTCGATACCTTTCAAATGGAAAAGGACGAGGACGATGACAAGGCGCAGGGGCAATTGCAGCAACCACCAGCCCCGCACTTCGAGGTAGAAGAACTGGTTTTCCGGGAGACCAACACTGTAAGTCTTAGCGCCCTGGAAAAATCGCATGCCATTCACTATACCCTTGATGGTTCGGAACCAGACTTACAATCGGAAAAATTCACCTCCCCGTTAACCATCCGTGCTTCGTGCACGCTAAAAGCCAAAGCCTATACAGAAAGCGGCAAAGCCAGCCGTACGGTAAGCCGGACCTTCAAAAAGATGGCGCCACTGCCCGCCCGCAAGGTACAAGGCGACAAACCCGGCCTAAGGTACCGCTACTACGAAGGCGAGTGGTCTCTCCTGCCCGATTTCTCCAGCCTGACGCCCATACGGGAAGGCATCGTCCAAACGGTCAATGAAACAGAAGCGCAACCCAGGGCGGATCACTTTGGGCTTGTTCTGGAAGGTTATATAGACCTCCCCGCCACAGACACCTATACTTTCTACACCCGCTCCGACGATGGCTCCAAACTCTACATTGACGGACTGCTCGTGGTGGACAACGACGGCGACCACGGCGCCTTCTGGCAGTACGGCAAGATCATATTGGAAAAAGGCAAACACGACATCCGTATTGAGTACTTTGAAGGCTCAGGTTCTCAGATGCTCCGGGCCGGCTTGGTAGACCCTGTTTTGGGGAAAGTCCCTTTTCATCCGGGGCAGTTGAGTTGTAAGTAAAGCATTTCATTTGATGAGCGTTTATACCGCACACTGACAAAGCCGTAAAGCCTCAAATCCCCCAATTGCGCGAACAACACTTCACTGCGCGCAATGCAAGAGCGAAAAGGTTACAAAAGCCTCTGTAGGCTACCCTCTAAAAGAATGGCCTGTTTTTCACCACCATTCCAATCAGGATGAATATTTTTAGGAGCACACTCATCAAAACCAACCGGAACATGCGGATTCCACGTCTTTCTTACTTACGCCTTTTAGGAGCCGGACTTGCCCTGAGCCTGCTCAGCAGTTGCGGGGCTGATCAATCGGCCAATGACAGCCATGACTACACCATTACGGTTTCCAATCCGGGAACCACCACTTTTAAAGATGCAGGCTTTGAGGCCGCTGTCCCGGAAAACAGCAAGCCGGGATGGGCACTCTACGACGCCGAGGCTGAGGCCTGGCTGCCCGCACAGCAGGATGACCTGGATGGCGATGGTACGCCGGAAACTTTATTCTTCCTGACCGACCTCAAGGGCAAATCTTCCCGTAGCCTCGCATACCAGCCAGCCCCAGACTCCTTTGAGGTCTCCCAACGTTCGCAGATCGTCTTCAAGGTACAGGACCGCCCCTTTGCCCCGGAGACCGCCCGGGAAATGCTCGCGGATTATACCCAACGGGAAGCCCTGACCGTACCCGGTGATCTCACCCCCCAAAACATGTGGGTCATGTTTGAAGGACCCGTTTGGGAGAACGACCTGGTGGCTTACCGCTTTTACATGGACGATCGCTTCCGCACCGATATTTACGGCAAGAAAGTCCGGGACATGGTCATGGATACGGTGGGCTGGGACTACCACGACCTGAAGGACTGGGGCTCTGACATTCTCAAAGTGGGCAACTCTCTGGGTATTGGCAGCCCCGCCATCTGGTACCGGGAAAAAGCCTATGCCCTTTCTAAAACGGCAAAAAAAGATATTGATATTATAGCCAACGGCCCTTTGCGTAGCATACTGCGGGTAAACTTTGAGGGGCTGGAGGTGGACACTTTCCGGCTGGACCTCACGGTGGATTTTGAAATACAGGCCGGCCATCAGTGGACGGAGGTGCGCCTGCAGTCCAAAACCCCGCTGCCGGATGGGATGAAGTTTGCCACCGGTATCGTCAAGCATACCGACCAAATTAATGCCAAGCGGTACGGTGGTGTACAGGCTTATTACAATTGGGACAATCAGTCTTACCACGGCCAACAGCTCGGCTTTGCCCTCATGGCTAAGGAATCCCAGGAGCCCGTACTCTACGATAGCGAACTCGACCACCTCATGATCCTCAATGCCAGCAACGAAGCTGCCACCTACCGTTTTATGGCGGTTTGGGAAGAAGACCCCATGCAGATCCGCGGTATCCGGGAATTCCGGGAACACCTAGAACAGGAAGCAGCACAGTGGGGGACAGCCTTCCGGATGGAAAGTGATAAATAGTGTTAAATATCCAAAACGACTCAGACTATGCCAACCGAAATCAACCGAAGACATTTCCTGACCATACTCAGCAGCCTCTCCGCGGGTACTGCCGTGGCGGGCAGCACCCTTTGGAGCCCTATTCTAAAAGGTGAAAAACTCAAAATTGCCCTCGTGGGCACTGGCATCCGCGGCATCACTTTCTGGGGGCGGCGGCTGGTGGAAAAATATTCTGACATCCTCGAATTTGTGGGCCTTTGCGACATCAACCCGGGCAGGCTGGAGTTTGCCCTGAAGGAAATGCAGGTGAGCTGCCCGACCTACGCCAATTTCGAAAAGATGGTACAGGAAAGGAAGCCCGACCTGGTGATTGTCACTACCAAAGACTCCAACCACCATGAATTCATCATTAAGGGGCTGGATATGGGCTGTGATGTGCTGACGGAAAAGCCCATGACTACCGATGAGTTCAAATGCCAGGAAATAATTGATGCCGAGCGGCGGTCCAACAAGAACCTGATCGTCGGTTTCAACTACCGCTGGAGCCCGTACATGACCAAGATCAAGGAACTCCTGATGGAAGGAAAGATCGGCAAGGTCACCTCGGTAGACTTCAACTGGTACCTGAATACCTACCACGGGGCCTCCTACTTCCGGCGCTGGCATGGGCTACGGCAGGCGGGTGGTACGCTATGGGTGCATAAAGCCACCCACCACTTTGACCTGCTCAACTGGTGGCTCGATTCCGATCCCGAGGAGGTCTTTGCCTACGGCGACCTGGAGCACTACGGCAGCAACGGGCCCTTCCGGGGCAACAATTGCCGCGACTGTGAACATACCGACAAGTGCGCATTTCACTGGGATATTACCAAAAATGAGTTTCTGACCAACCTCTACACCAAAAACGAGCACCACGACGGGTACATCCGGGACAACTGCCTGTTCCGGGAGGAGATCAACATTTATGATAAAATGTCGGCACAGATCAAATACGCCAACAACGTCTTCGTCAACTACTCCCTGACCACCTACTCCCCCTTCGAAGGCTGGCGCATTGCCTTCAACGGCACCGACGGCCGCCTGGAAGCCTGGCAGGACATCCCCTATGTGGAAGAACAGGACGTGAGTCAGGCTGAGCTGCACGCACAGGAAATGAATCAGAAGGCTGGGGACATTTACTACAAGCCCCTCATTACCCACAATTTATGGAGTGACTACGAGCGCATCATGGTGGGCAATGAACGTGGCGGCCACGGCGGTGGCGACAAGCGCCTGCACGATAAAATCTTTGTCCACCCGGAAAAAGAAGCCCCCTACGAAAGAGCCGCAGGCGTACGCGATGGCGCCATGTCCGTACTGATTGGCGTGGCCGCCCGCAACAGCATTGAATCCGGCCGCCCGGTACGGATCGCCGAGCTGACGGACTTGCAGCCGCGGGCAAAACGGATTTAGGACTTTTTTTTGAGCTACAATAACAGCGGGCATCCGAAGGTTTCGGATGCCCGCTCTGGGTTTGGTCCTAACAATCCCAAAACACTAACTTATCTTCACTAAGAAGCGCATTGAACGCAAGGACTATTCCTATCAGGCTTACTGACGCGTAAACGTCACATCCGCGCCTATGAACGAGACCACAATCTCATCGCATTCATTGCTGGTCACATCAAACTCAGAGGAGAAAGAGGCGCCACCTTCTGAGAGCGTTACAGTGAGGGTCATCCCGCTCGCAACATAAGTTTTCTCAGAATTGGCAGAGCCTGCGATAACCGCATCATTAGGGTCAATCAGCGTGCCATCTGCCTGAAACTCCACTACGTCATTAGTGGTGGACACTTCCCATTCGCCCACGATGTTTTCAGAGAGCGCAGGAGGCATGCAATCCTCGTCCTCGTCATTACAGGCGGTAAAAACAAAAAGACCGGAGAGCAGCATTAACAATAAACTTCTTTTCAATAAAATCATTGAAGAGCGTTTTTAACAATTAAGAAAATTTTGCGGATGCGAAGATAGGGATAAACCCCCATTTTTAAGACCCTACATTGCCAGATGGGGGTGAACAGACGGTTACCGTTTCGGGTAAACAGACAGGTTCGGGGCAGAAGTAAATTTCAAACCTGATAATTACCATTTTACAAAGGTAGCGGCACCTCTCTCACTCTGGCCCTCAAGCTTAAGGAAATAAGTTCCGGCAGGCAGTTGAGCTACGGGTACTTCAAACTGCGGAGCCCGCACGGCAAATAGCGGGATTACAGTCTGCCCGGCGCTATTCACCACCTTGGCTACGGCAGCTCCTCCTGCCCAGCGCACCTGAAGCTGGTCCCGGACAGGATTAGGGGAAACGATTAACTCCAGCTCGACCCATTCTCTTTGCAGGGCAGTAGGTAAGTTTCCAACCAGTTCGCTAACCGTAGTATTGGTGATAATGGGTGGATTTAAATCGAAGTAAATGGCAGCCCGGTTATAGACAACAACAGGCAATTCAGGCACCGCTTTTGCCCGAATCCGGTACTTCACAAAACCATGGCTGGCTGGCTCATTGACGATACTGTCCGGTAGGTAAATGTCTTCAAAGCGAAATTCCAGTGCCCCGTTCGACCTAAGGACGGTCTGATGGTCATGACTGGCGGCAAGGGGCTCAAATGTGTTCCAGTCCAGATTTTTATCGAGGGTATCTCTGATCACGACCGTAAAAGCAGTATCATTTCCTGTATTCTGAAAACGAATCGTATATTCCAGTGGATCACAGTGCAGGGATTGGGCGCCGTACATGGGGCCCGCGGAAGCTACCAACTTGTCATTTGGATCATAGGAGCACCGCAGTATTTGCGACAATTCCTGGCTATCCGTCTCTTCAAGGGTGTTGGGTGCTGCTTCCATACGGAAGACGGAAGCATGGTGTACCAGCAAACTATCCGCCACATCCTGCACGCCGGGCATCAAAGTAATGACTGCAATCCCCTGAACGGCCTCCGGGAAAAGGTCAGAAAAAGTCCAGACTATGGTATCTCCCAGCCAATAGTCCGGGGCGGGCTCACTGTATTGATAAATGACATCCGGGTCCAGTAGCAGCCTAACCTGTCCGGATTCTGGCAAAGTCCCCCCGTTACTGTAATCCAGCCAGTACATTGCTGGTAAATTGCACCGGCTGGCATTGCCTAACAATTCTATATTGAGCGCTTCCATTTCTGTCTCCGGAGCCACCCGAAAATCAAACCCATCAAGTTGCTCCAACTCAATCTCAAAGGCGTAACTGTCCTGCCCGGCATCCACCGACCACCCCGGAGTGGGTAGATACTGGACTTCATATGGCCCCGGAGCGGTATTAAAATGATAAGTACCATCGGCATTCGTAAAGCTGTAGACGCTATCCGGCAGTAGTAAAACCCGATGGTACTGCAGGGGTACGTCCCCTTCATCAAAGAGCCCGTCACCATCTAAATCACGAAAAACCCTGCCGGCTACGCTGGCCCGGGGCGAACCAAAAATATCTTCAATACCCCCGGGATTATAAGCCACCAAGCCGCAGGCGGTGCCTATCCAAAGCGTACCATGGGTATCAAAATCCAGGCTCTGGATATTATTACTGGGCAGCGGCGTATTTAAAATATGAAAATGGGACCACTGACCAGATTTTAGCCCCCAAAGCCCCCCGTGAGTCGCCAGCCAAAGTGTGGTGTCAGGACCAACCTGCATATCCGAAAAATTGAAGAAAAAAGAAGAAAGCAGCTCGTCCGGCATCCCTGTGGCCGTCCAGTTTCCGTTCTGATAGTAGTATAAGGTATCCCCTAAGTTATTGTGCAACCAGAACGTACCGGAATGCGAACCGGCGATATTGCGCCCGTACAGATTCAGAGCTGAACCAGTATTGGGCAAGGGCTCCCATGACTCCTCATGGTATCGAAACACCTTATTGGCAGCTGCCCACAAATCGCCAAAACGCCCTTTAACAACTTCAGCCTGATTGGGCATATGATAATCAGCGTAAGGCGTCTCCGCATAAAACCCTTCGGAATGGGCAAAGCCATCTTTTTTGTATTGCAGGACCCAATTCCCGGATTGCATCCAAAGGTCGCCGGCCGTATCGACCTTCACTCCGGTTATATTTTCCAGAAAGCCTCCGTACTGCGGGTGGGGCACCCGTAATCTGCCAAAAGCCAGCCCATCAAACCGGATAGCCCCATCCGTGCTGTAACCACTAACCCAAACATTCTGCCCCTCGTCAACATCTTGTAGCTCGTGGCTCCAGCCCATATGATCAGGTATGGGCGGCGTAGCCATCCATTCCTTACCATCAAATTTGAACAAGCGGTCAGCCTGCCCGGCCTGTACCCATTTGTTATTCTGCGGCCCAACGCGGACCTGGGTTACAGCGTTGACTGGCAATGCTGTATTTGCCAGTTGAACCGGGCTGACCTGACCATCATTTAATTTAAATAATTGTCTGCGCCAAGTGCTGTCATTATGGTAAATGACCCAGTAAGCGCCATCGTCATCCTGTACGATCCCATCCGGGCTACCGGTAGCCAGCCCTAAAGCAGCCATATCTATCGTTACCCAGTCAGTGCCGTTGAGGCGGAGGACGGTATTATTGCGGAGGCTAATGAAGATTTGCCCTTCAGGGCTTACTGAAATCGGGTTGAATTCATTGACAAAGTCGTTAACGGTAGCCGGGACCGGAATCATTTCGAACGTACCTTCCTCGTAAATACCGAGTGCCGAGACCTGTGGGCTGAAAAGGCTAAAAAGCATGTACACACGACCTTCCGAATCTTGCTCAATATCATATACCCTTGTCCCCGCAGGCAGCCCGAGGCTTTCCGGCGTCACGACCGACCAGTTCTCCCCATCGTAGCGCACCAGGGAAATAGGCATCTCCTCCCCCATTTGCGCCACCGAAAACAGTATGCCATCACCGGCAACAGCAAAGTCTTCCCGAAAATTGATCGCATCCTCGGGAAAATCAATAAGTTCTCCAACCCCATTTTCAAATTTCATCCATCGGTGGCCTTCAAAACGCCCGCTGACCCAAAGTGCACCATCCGGCCCTGTGGCAAGCCAGTCGGCACGGTCTAGCGATATTCCACCAAGGGCCTGCAAAGACGACCAGTTGGCTCCGTCAAAGTAGGCCAGCCCGGCATCGCCAAGTGTTGCCCAAAGCAATCCATCAGGGGTAATGGCCAGATCATTGATGTTATGACTGAGCAGATTCGAGTTGGTCGTTTTGTAATTTTGCCAGGAACCCACCGTAAGGCTGATGCGGGTAATGCCTGCTCCTGAGGTTACCCAAAGCTGATTGCCTTGGCGTAAAAGCCCGTGGGCTCCACCGGAACCATTGAAGACCATCCACTGAGGCTGAGCGTAGAGCGTAGAGCAAGCCATGAAAAACAGCAAAAAGAGGACACGTTTTAACATACAGCATTAGAGTTTAGTCTTGGTAAGATAGACTATTCATCTGCCAAAATCCAATGTTGTCAAAACGGAATACGTCTACCGCCTGACGATTGCCTCAATTGAGGCTAAAAAGGGCTTAATCATTTTCCTTACTCCACCCAAACCGTCACACCACCCGGCTCCAACTGCCGCCCACCCAACAGCACTTTCGCACCATCCGGCACCGGCGCTTCCACGGCCTTCGAACTGTAGTTGACAGCGATGTAAACCCCATCCCGCCATTCGGTAAAAACGTAAGTGGGTAGATTAAGGATTTTAGCACCAGCCGTACCATAGACTGCCCGCAACACCTCGTATTCCAGCTCCCAGTTGTCCGACCAGACGCCGGTGTAGGTCACGCTGCCAGCACCCAGATTGCGGGAAACAACCGCCGGTGCGCCTTTGTAGTACTCGCTGTCGTGACGCGCCAGTACCGTTGTGCCTTCCATCGGTGTCAGTACATCGCCCCAGATGTGCCAGGGGTAGGTCTTGCCCCCCATACTTACCTGTCCGGGGTATTTGGCTGGGAGGTGGTCGTAGTATTCCACCCGTGCACCGATCAAATCCCAGATGGGCTCCTGCAGCAGGGCTTCCCAAATATGGCTGTTGTGGTCTTTCGTGCCGGTGCGTACGCTCAGAATCAGGTGCCCGCCTGCCCTTGCGTAGTCTTCCCAGATGTTTACCTGCGCCGGATCAATCATGTGCGCGGCGGGGACTACCCAAAAAGGATATTCCTCAGGGTCAACCGCTTCGCCACGGCTGACGAAGGTAACCGGAGCGCCCAGCCGCTTCAGGTTTTGGTAGTAGGTATAGTGGTGGGCCCAGCTGTCCCAATCGCTGTGGTGGGGCTGATTGCCCAGGCTCCAGAGGTTGTCCTGTTCCCAGTAAAAGGCGGTTTTGCGGGCTTTTAGCGCGGCAGGCATAGTCGCATCGGCTTTCAGGTCGCCGCTTTTGGTAAGCTGTTGCAATTCCTCGATGAACTGCACGTACTCCTTCCCGCCGCGTGCCACTGTCACCCCATCGGTTTCCATGACGCCTTTGTGGGTTTGTTCTCCGCCAAAGAGGGGCTGCCGGAACCGGTAGGTGCATACAAATTTATCCCCCAGCCCGAAGGCGTGCCAGCCCCACATACGCACCGCACCGGGCAGCGGCTGCGGATTGATGACGCCCCAGTTGATTTGGCCGGGTTGCAACTCCATGATGCCGGTGTAGCCGTTGACCGACTCCGCAAATTCCTGTGAAAAGGCCAGCTCCAGCCCACTCCCCAACCGATGGGCAAGGGGGCCGCCCTCATCGCTCAAATACCCGCTTGTCAGGTACATGGTGTGAGCAGCAAAATCAAAGTCATCCCGGTTCAGGAAAGGGTCTACTGAAGGCAGGAATTTGAAATAAGCGTAGTTGGTGGTCACCCACTGCCGTTTGTCCACCAGGCTTTTGAGCAGATCGGACTGAAACCTCAGGGCTTCGGCCAGTTCCTCTGCATTGAAGCGCTGAAAATCAAGCAGCGCATGAGGATTCGCGCCCTGTGGTGCCCGGTTCTTATTGGGAATTTGCACCTGCCCAAAATGATTGTAGGATTGGCTCCAAAAGACAGCGCCCCAGGCGGTATTAAGGCTATCGATGCTGCCGTACTTATCCCTCAGCCAGTCCTGAAAAGCCCGCTCGTGCCCTTCGGAATAATCATACAATACACCATAGTGCGGCTCATTGTCTACCTGCCAGCCCCAGATGCGCTCGTCCTTTCCATAGCGTTCTGCTAACTTCCGCACAATGCGCTCGGTGTAGTAGCGGTACGTGGGATGATTGTAAGACACGTGCAGGCGGCTCCCGTGGTGCTGCGTCAGCCCCTGATCGTTGACCGTCAGGATTTCCGGGTGTTTTTCGGTGAGCCAGGCGGGGGGCGTTAGCGTGGGGGTGCACATGATGACTTTTAGCCCGTGCTTGTCTGCAAGCCCGACCGCTTTGTCCAGCCATTCAAAGTCAAACCGCCCTTTCTCGGGTTCCATCATCGCCCAGGCAAATTCCCCGAAGTGGGTAAACTGAAAGCCCAGTTCCGCCATTTTGCCCAGGTCGCGGTCCCATTGGGATTCGGGCCAGTGCTCCGGGTAGTAGTAGGCCCCCACCGGCATGGGATGCCCAAAATCATAGGGCTGTGCCGGTAGCAGGCTGTAGCCAAAAATCAAACACCATGCAAGGAATAACTTTTTCATGGACCTTAGTCGTTTTTCTCGTTCAGTAATTCGTAAACGGGCTGTCCGTCCCGGAAAAACACGCGGTAGCCTTCGGTGCCGTCTTCCACCTCCATCACGCCGTCTTTGATGCGTACAAAGGGGCTTTCATACACAGCGCCCCTGCCCAGTTCTCAAAATCCAAAGGTGTGCCATCAATGCGCCCGTAGGCTTTCAGGCGGTCGGGGCGATAGGTCATTTCCAGCTTTTCGCCCAGCGTGGATTGGTAAGTGAGGGTCTTGGTCTTTTTGAGCCCCTGAGTTTCCAAATTAGCGGTTTTCAGGCTCGCCAGCACGGCATTCACCTCAGGATGACCGGCTCCTTCCAGTACCTCCAGAGCGTACCCGGACTGCTGCCCCGTGACAACCAGGACGATGTACTGTTCCAGTACGCTTCGCCAGGTTTTGTCCTCCACTTTGGCAATGGCTTCAACAGAGGCGTCAATCATAAAGTAATCAGTACCTATGGGCCAGACCGCTACCCAGGTATTCGGGGCTTTCCAAATCAGCTGCCGGTCGGTTTCTTTTGCCAGCTCCACTTGTTTGGGGATGAGCAGCCAGGAGGCAGCGCTGTATTTCTTTTGCTCCCAAAAGGCTTCCAATTCATCTTCAGCGGGTGCGCTTACCGGTTGTAAAGGCTCCGTGGCGTACTTCCAGCGGTTGGCCAGCTCAAAATCCCGGGCCTGTGCGGTGTCGGGCAGATGCCAGGGGTTAATGCGTTGGTCAGAAATCTGGAAATCCGGATGCTGTTTTTCATCCAATTCGGATGGAGCGGACAGGAGCAGGAGGGTGTTTTTGCTGTGCAGGGTCTGTGTGTAGGGGCTATGCCCGGAGGTCGTCAACCGCAATGGCTGCCGTCCGAGTAGTACAGGCGAGGGGCGCCATCGGCATCCCGGCATAGTTGAACGGGGTGTTCCAGTTCATGCTGTGGGTCGAATACGCTGAATGCCTCTTCCGTTGACCGGATGCCTTCGAAGGCTTGCGGCATGCTGGTATGCACGGCAACGGGCAGTGGGTCCGGAGTCAAAAACAAGCCAGGCCACAACAGGCAATGAAGCAGAAAGAAAATCAAGGCCTTGTCCATTGCTGCGATTCGATTAAGTCCCATGTATGTCGGGCGTCCACGTATTGAATGGTGCGGTCTTCGGATACGGCATCATAGGCAAGCCAGTTGAGAAAGAGGTCGATATCTTTACAGGCTTTGACGTTCTTGTCCCGCTTCTCCTGATCCTTTTTGGCTTCCGCAGAGCCATTTGGGTAGTGCTCGGTGTCCAGCAGGCGAAGTATGCGTTCGAATTTTCCGTAAATCCCGAGGGTGTGCATCCGGATTTCGCTGCTGGCATTTCCACCCAACACGGGGCGATCGTGAATCAGCGCGACTTTTAAGCCTTGCTCGGCTGCGCCAATGGCAGCCGCACAACCTGCAATGCCGCCACCGGTCACCACCAAGTCATAGGATTTCTCCCTTTCCGGAGCCAAAGGTTCCTGATGCATTTGGCGGCGCCATTCGGCTAGCTTTTTGCCGTAGTCGGGCGGCGGCACCTCTCCCTGACTGAGGAATATGGCATCGCAGCGGCCATTGAAGCCGGTCAGGTCGATTAATTCCAGCGTGGTTTCTCTTGATGCCAGCTTAGCCTTCCCCGCGTATTCCCAGCCCCAGCCTGGTGTTCTACCCAGCGTGTCCGGAAGTACTGTACCGTTCACCTGTATGAGAAACTGCCCGGGCGGGTCCCAATTGCCCGGTGCCCAATTTTTGGTACGTGCCCAGACATTATAAGTCCCTGATTTATCGATTTTAACTGCAGTTTTTGCAGGGTCCACCGGCTGCCCCATACCGTGCGCCATCAGGTAGGGAGAGCCCATTTGCTGCACGAACTGTGGGTCTACCACCCAGCCGCCGGGGTACAGAAAGCTTTCGGCTTCCAGCAGAATGCCTTCCTGTGCGGTGCTCTGAAGCAAGCTGCTGCATAACAATAACGCAAATATCCAGTATTGGCAAACGTTTTTCATCACTCGGTTTTTAGCTCCGTAATCCTTTCAGCGTCCGCTCATCCTCCTCCCGCAGCAGCCCCTGATCACTTGGGCCTACGTTGAGCAGCAGGTTGGCTTTCATCTTTTGAGCTACGCTCAGGTAGTGCAGGATTTTCTCCTTTTCCAGCACCGACGTGTCCCAATCGTGCCAGAACCAATTGCCGGAAGGGAATTTTTTGTCACCTTTGGTGGACATCGTGGTCTCAATTTGAAGCGGCAGGTAGCGGTCTTTGCCCAGCCAGTTCCAGACTTTCTGGTCATCCGCCACTTCGGTGTACTTCTCGCCGCTGCGGATATCAACCGGATGCAGGGGCACGCCGGGATAAGCAGTGGTGGAGTTATTCATGACCAGGCAATCCGGCTGCAGGCTTTTGATGAACTGATAGACATGGTCCATCTGCCAGCGGTAGGCACCTTCCATACGCCAGGCCTCAATGAATTTTTGATTGCGGGCGGCGTTGAAGGCTTGCTTTTCGGCCTCGCCTTCCAGTTCCTTATTTTTCTTTGACCAACCGGTTTGCTGTTTTTTCCAAAAGCCGTCAAACCACATTTCCACGATGGGCCCATAGCCGGTCAGTAGTTCTTCCAACTGCCGCTTCATGAAGTCGATGTAGGCCCACTCGTCTGTATCGTGGCTCTTTTCGTGCCGGTCCCAAAGGGAGTAGTAAAAGCCAACCTTCAGCCCGTGTTTTTCGGCGGAATTGACGACTTCTGCCACCAGGTCGCCTTTCCAGGGCGTTGCGCTGACGGAATACTTTGTTTGCTTCGTGGGCCAAAGACAGAAGCCATCGTGGTGCTTGGTGATGAGCACGACGTACTTCATGCCCGCTGCCTTAGCCGTGGCACACCACTGATCGGTATCCAGCTTGGTGGGATTGAACTTCACCGGGTCCAGAGTGCCGTCGCTCCACTCCGTGTCGTAGTAGGTATTGATGCCGAAGTGGATGAAGAGCCCGAAGCCCATGTCCATCCAGGCCTGCTGTGCGGCGGTGGGTTGTACTTCCGGATCAGCAGTTGAAAAGGGCAAAGTGCTGTTCGATTGCCCATGCATCCAGGCGGGAAGCGCCATCGCTCCCAATCCGGAGGCGGCTATTTTTTCCAGGAATGATCTTCTTTCCATTGCTTCGTTTTGAAAGGTTAGGTGGTTACTGCAAAGCTTTTTTGAGCAGCAGTAACGCTACAGGCCCATCGTTTTGGCCAATCAGCAAGCCTGTTTTGCCCTGATACTGCAAAGGAGCCAGTGCTTTGACATCGCCGGGCAGGAAAATGCCGCTTTCGGATATAGACTGTGGCTCAAAATGCCCCTGCCCGTCCCCCAGCATCAGCAAACCGTTACCGGCATCGGCGCGGGCGGTCCGGTACTCAAAGCCGTACAGGTTGCCTGCTATGATTATGTCCATCGAACCATCCCCATTGTAATCGTCTATAGCCATATCCATTATCGGGCTCACCTGTGCGGGGCGGGGCAAAGGACGGGCTTCAAACTGCCCGTTGCCTTTATTTTCAAGGTACAGGCTGGCAAAGGTTTGGGCTTCTGCCTTTTGGGCTTTCGCCAATGCCGGGGCGGTGAAGATGTCCTGCACCGTGGCCCGGGCGTAGTCGGTATAGGATGGATAGGCTTTTTTCACGCTGACCAGCTGAAGATGCGGCTCCTGCTGATTTTTGATCGATTTGCAGGGTTTGATTGGATTGTACATTATCTAAAATGGTGACTTTCCCATCGGCCCATTACACCTCTACCCTTACCGGGGCATCAGCGGGAAACCCAAAGTGCAATACCGGCTCCACGGAAGACTGATACCCACGGATGGGATACTGCTGCTGCAATTGCGTCGCCTCACCGGAAGTGACCCGGACTTTCGCGCCCCAGCCAAATTTATTCCTGCCCTGCCCCTGTAGTTCAATGCGCAGGAAGGGGCCTTCGGTCTTTTGGTTTTCGAAGACGAAGGCGGGGGCGTCAATGTTGTTGACGACAAGATCAAGATCGCCGTCCTGATCGAGGTCGGCATAAGCGGCCCCTGTGGAGAAGGAAGGGGTATTTGCGCCCCATTGATCCCGGACATCTTCAAAGCGTAGGTCTCCTTCGTTTCGGTAGAAGAAGTTGCTCACTTTTTCGGGAGGCATGGTCTGCAGCATTTCCACAAAGCGGTCTTCCGGGAGTTGCCCATTGATACCGATGTATTTGGCGAAGCGCTTGTCGATGTTGTTGATGAAGTCGAGATTGAGGACATCCTTGCGTAGCCCGTTGGTAATGTAGAGATCGGTCCGCCCATCGTTATTAAAATCGGCCGCCAGCGGTGCCCAGCTCCAGTCGGTCTGAGCGATGCCCGCCAGTTGCGCCTGATTGCTGAAAGTAGCATTGCCATTGTTGATATTGAGGCTGTTGAACATGTACTGATAGTGGTAGCCCTTGTCTACAAAGTCCCAAAATTTCTCATAGCTCAGCCCCGCGAGGTTGGCGTGGCGGCGATAGTGGTCTTCGGCGGTCATGTCCACCACCATCACATCCAGTAGCTGATCGTTATTAAAGTCGGTAATAGTGTTGCCCATGCCGAAGTAGGAAGTCTGACGAGCCGCCGTTTTGATCCCCTCCCGGAAAGTGCCGTCGCCCTGATTCCAGTACAGGTAATCGTGCTCAAAGAAGTCATTGGACACGTAAATATCGTCCCAGCCATCCTGATTCAGGTCGCCAATACCAACACCCAGCCCGTAGCTGTATGCCCGCTCCAAAATACCGGCTTCTTTGGTGACGTTGGTAAAGCGGTCGCCGTCGTTGCGGTAAAGCTTATCGCCCGAGTACTGATCAGGCGCATTGGAAACATTGCCCTGTGGGTCGCGCCCGTAAAAGTTGATGCCGTGGTTGGCGAGGTATATATCCAGGTCGCCATCTTTATCGTAGTCGAAAAAGTCGGCTTGCACGGAATAGCCCGGGTCATTCAGCCCAAACAGGGCCGCCCGTTCCTTGAAGGTGCCGTCTCCTTTATTGATGTAAAGGAGGTTCATTCGGTTGGCCAACTGCAGGTTGCCTGAGCGGCAGAGGTAAATATCGAGGTGGCCGTCTCCATTAACATCCACCATACTGATACCGGTATTCCAGGTGGCTTTAGCAGGCAGATCGAGCCCGGCGTTTTTGGCTTCGCGGAATTTCATCTCTCCCTGATTGAGGTACAGACGGGGCGCTCCGGTATTGGAAGAAAAGCAGACATCCGGTAGCCCGTCTCCGTTTACATCACCGATGGCGACGCCCCCCCCCATTGTAGAAGTACTGATAACGCATGATGTTGCGGTAGGCATCTTCCGGCAGGTTGTTAGCGAAGTCGATGCCGGTTTGGTCTGAGGTCAGGGAGACGAATTCGGTAGTGTCCTCGGTAGCAGCTTGCTCTCCGGCCTCTGAAGGCTCAGCGTTTTCACATCCGGTAAGCAAGAGTAGGGTAATGAGAAAGCCTCCGAAAGCGCGGAGGTTGGCGGTGGAGAACATAGGCAATGGTTTTTATTTGGTGGCTCAAAATAATAAGGAGGAAGTCCTTATGAAAATCCTTCAAGAATAAGGCTCGTACCCTGGTCTACCAAGAATAGCCGTGGGTGGAATACGTTAGTGCGAAATTGCAGTACACATTCCGTACCTACGGCACGGATTTCACTTAGATTCCAGTTTTTACCCATATAGCGTACCTAAAGGCACGCCATATCAATTAAATTTCAAACAATAATACGGGCTCAAAATATCAAGGACTGAGCAACAGGGCAAACGAACATCCTCTATTTCATGAAGATGGGCTGACAGCAAAGCCATCAGCCCATCCATGAATCAACTAAACTCAAAATAATGAAAAAACTATCTTAAAATCCGTCGTTGAGTTCTACCTCAAAGTCAGGAATTTCTGAGTACAGTGGGCTATCCCATGGAATAGCGCCACCATCACGGTCACCGGCAGGAATATCCACGCGGGCCCCCTGCAGGTACCAGAAACGGTCGCCTTCGAAGGCCATTTCCTTGAAGCGCTCGTTGTGGATCGCATTGATCAGATCGGCATCGCTGCCATCGTAGTCACCGAGACCAGCGCGGTTGCGAACCATATTCAGGTCAGCGCGGGCACCAGCATTATCGCCTGCATCAGCACGGAGGAACGCACGCAGCAGCACGATGTCTGCAAGGCGGAGTATAGGCAGGTTAGTGAGGCGGTCACCAGCTCTGTAGTACTTATCGTTCCATACGTAGTCACGAGTAGGTTCGAAACGAGGATCCTCATCCGCTGGCACACGGATGAATAACTGCTGGTAACGCAAGTCATTGGCTGCGTCTGCACTTTCTGTACCATCAGGGTTCTGCCAGCCCGCTGCTTCCAGGAATGCATCACTACAAACCATAAACCGGCTGCCGTTGTCCTCCAATCCGCCGGCGCGTTCACGGCTGGCATTATACCAGGCGAAGCGGCGCGGGTGCTTCCAGTTACTGGAGCCACCGAGGCCATCACCCGCCCAAAGGGCGTAGTACCAGATCACCTCCTTACCACGAACCGGACCAGTCTTATTAAAGGCTTCAATGGGCTCTTCCGAAAGGTCATAGTCACCGCCATTCTCCTCAATTACAAAGTTGGCTTCAGCCAATGCCTCGTCATATAAACCCATTTGGAAATATACCTTCGCCAGCAGGGCCGCCGCCGCAAACTTATTGGCCCGACCATCAGCATAGGCTTCCGGGTGGATAGAGGCATCATAACGCTCAGGAAGGAGTCTTTTTGCCTCAATAAGATCCGCTACTACAAAGTCATAAATGTCGTTCGCAGAAGCAATGGCAGAAGATTTAGCCTCATCAAAGTTTGTAGCCTGATTGGTCCGGAACGGAAGACGGGGCGTATCGTCGGGATAAGCCGGGCAGTAGATACGGGCCAAATAAAAATAAGCAAGGGCACGTACAAAGCGGAGCTCACCTTCTATACGGTGGGTTGCATCCGGTCCTTCTTCTGGAAAGGGCACCCCATCGTTGGCAGCGATAAAGTCTAATGCACCGTTGGCATGACCGATAGCAAAATAGCAATTACGGAAAACAGCATTGTCAAACAGGCCAATACTAGTCCCCTCAATAGCACGATTGTACATATCTTCCGTATCCACATCAACAGGGAAGCCAAATTCCGTATTGGCCAGGTTTATACCATCGGCGTAGGCCTCACCTGCAATGCGCTCGGCAGAGAAAATTACGCGGAAACCGCCATTGCCCGAAAGGGTATAGTAAGCACCAATTGGTGCCTTTTCCAACTCTTCCAGCGACTGCCAGGGTGCCTCCGGTGGATTGGTCAATTCAAAAAAGTCTTCGTTATCGCAGCTGACCAGCCCAAGGACCAGCAGTGCTATAAACCAGTTTTTTATTTTAAAGCTTTTCATGGCTTACTATTTTTATCGAAAAAATGAAAGGACCGGGGGATTGACTCCCCCGAAATCCTAATGATCTTAGAAAGTAACGTTCAGGCTAAAGTTATAAGACTTCAACTGTGGCAATTGAACGCCTGCCCAAACCTGTCCAAGGTTACGGTCTGCGGCTTCTCCCAGATTAACCACCTCAGGGCCATAGCCTTCGTATCCGGTAATGGTGAACAGGTTATTGCCTGTAAAGCCAAGGCGAATGTTCTGCATGCGCAGAGACTCTGCAACACCTCGTGGTAAGTTATAGAAAAAGGACAGCGCACGCACACGGATAAAATCCCCTTTCTGTAAGAATTTATCATGCGCCTGACCGGCACGGCGAGGATCAAAACGTACGTTCTCGTCTATGGTTCCATCTTCGTTAATCACGTCGTAGCGCTGATTCCAGTTTAGCGCCGGGAACTCAGCATCATCGCCTGGGTTCTGCCAGTAGTTGCCTACGATCTCCTCACGGTAGGGCTTGGCACCGTTTACATAAACGGAGTTCTCCCGGGCTACATCGTAAATGTAGTTGCCTCCGGAGAAGCTGATCAGGGCGCTGAGGCTAAAGTTCTTGTAAGTGAAGCTGTTGTTAAACCCACCAAAGAAGGTCGGAAGGCTGCCTTTATCTGTATTGTCAAACAGGTGCGTTTGCAGGTTAGAACGGGTGGCAGGAATCAGGTTGCCCGTCGGCACCCGCTCACCGGTTGCTTCGAACTGCTCCAGGTCCATCTCCTCGATCAGCTCATAACCGCCTTCCGGATGGATGCCAGCATAGCGGGCAAGACGGAAGAATCCGACCTGATCACCTTCCCGGGTAACCAAAGCATTGCTATTCACGTTATAAATCTCAGCTTCTTCTCCTGATAACCGGGTGACCTGATTCTCATTAGTTGCAAAGTTGATGCCCATTTTCCACTGGAAATCACCACGGTCAATATTTACCGTATTCAACTCGATTTCCCAGCCACGGTTCTGCATATCTCCAATATTGTCCCAAATCGTAGGATTGCTATTGAAAATACCGGATGATTGAGGGATGGGCACCTGGAATAGCATATCGCGCACATCCTGCACGTAATAGCTCACAGTACCGCTTACGCGACCTTCGAATAATTCAAAGTCCGCACCTACATCGTAGGCATCTGTGGTTTCCCAGGTAACGGCTGTGTTGGCAATTGAGCTAAGAAGGTCACCAGCACCGGTGTCCCCATAACGGCCCCATTGGGCATAAGTTGTAGCCGTGGCCTGCTGGCTAATCGCGGAGTTACCGGTCTGGCCAAAGCTACCCCGAAACTTCAGGAAGTTGATAACTTCATTGTTGACCAGGAAGGGCTCATCTGAGACTACCCAGCCCGCAGAAAGGGCCAGGAAGTTACCCCAACGGAAATCCTCGGTAAAAATCGAAGAACCATCGTAATGGTAGCTGGCGCCAATCATGTAACGATCCATGAACTTATAGTTCAGACGGCCGAAGTAGCCACGGAAGTACTGCTCACCACCTGACGTTAACGCCGATAAGAGGCTCCCCCCCACTATCGACGACGACACCTTGGACTTTGACATCGTCCTCCGGGACGAAGTCGGCTATTATTTCATCTCCAGGGCTGTGAGCGGGATAAGCATCCCCCCTGGCTTGTACTGCACCTGCACTGAAGACTAGCATCAGGCAGAGCAATGGGAGTGTAAAGCTTTTCATAAGCTAGACGGTTAGGTTAATGAATTAAGTTTCAATACATCATATGATTGCGGTCAGCTTGACCGAATCCTTTCCAATATTGTTGCTAATGTTTTTTGTGGAGGTGACTGTGCCTGAAAATGCCACTGCATACTCAGTATTGCGCTGCTGGCATCCTCAACAATCTTTGCAACATCCCCAAATTGACGGAGATGGGCCTGATGATAGGCTTCGACTGAAGAACGTCCTTCCAATACAGCCCTGACGAACTGATCATCGTTCAGCAACTGTTCAGCAGTCAGCGGTGTGGAATGCTTTTTGGTCATGTTACCTTTCGTTCTGATAGAACCGGATAATTTGTGATAACTCGACCAAAGGTTCTTAAAGGCGAAGCAACTGTAATCAAAATAAAGTTGCTTTTTCCCGGCTAACAGAGGAATTATCCGGAAAAAACCATTTCTAGACCGCCATGACTACACTTTTGTGCTGCACTTTGGGGTCGGCGAACAAGTCCGCTCTCAGGCGCTTCATTCCACGGGAAGCATAGTTGCGGGCCACCTGATAGGAGATTTTCATAATACCGGAAATCTCGTAATAATCGAAACCTTCGAAAAAGCGAAGGAAAAGTACTTCTTTCTGACGGGGGGGCAGATCATCAATCGCCCGGCGCACGTGCGCTTGCAGGGGCTGCCCCTCACAGCCAACGGAGGGCGTAGGCACTTCCTCACTCTCCGGCTGCATGGACTGATACCGCTTCTGATGCTGCTCGTGGTTGCGGTCGGTGCTCAGGCTTTTCCGGATATGATTGCGCAGGGCCACAAACAGGTAGCTCCGGATATTCTTGACCTCGATCAGGTCTTTATCTCTTTGGTATAGCTTGCAGAAAATTTCCTGAATCGCATCTTCCACCAGTGCTTTATCCAGGGTGAGGTTGGAACCGTAGATATACAAACGGTCGGCGAAAGCCAGGTACAAATCTTCAAAAGCCTGGTCGTTACCTTCGAGATAGGCCTGCCAGTTTTTTTGGTGGGCGTTGGATGAGTTTTGGTTTTCCATAATTCGGTATTGGTCTTGAACTATCGAATTTGGTTTCACAAGATCGGGTATTAGCCGAATGATGACGTAAATCTAGCAATCTGCTTTTACTTATGCAAGCGCTTGTACAAATTTTTATTTGTTGAAAAATCTGTGAACAATTATAACTTTGGTTTTTCGGTCGATAAATCCAATAAAATAAGATATAAATCATCATTTCTACTTTTGCAGTGCGCACTAGCGCAAGACCTTGATAAATTATCAACAAAATTGCTCTATTTTTGCAAATCCATAGTTTACCGTTAAAAAAGAGAGGTATTTTTTAACCGAGGCCTCGCCGGAATTATGATTGGGCATCCCTGATTTCGGCGAAGCAGCTTCACGCTCAAATCAGCAGCCCGATGAAAAAGAAAACCAGGGTAAATATTTATGATGTCGCAGAAGAGGCCGGTTTTTCTATCTCTACTGTGTCCCGCGCCCTGAACGACGATGCCCGTATCAGTGCCAAAACAAAAGTCAAGGTAAAAGCTGCAGCCAGGAGGCTTGGCTTTCAGAAAAATGCGATTGCAACCAGTTTGTCGACCAATCAGTCCAAAGTGATTGGCGTTCTGGTTTCGGAACTGAACCGCGGCTTTCTTTCCTCTCTCGTACACACCCTTGAGGATACGGCTTTTGCCATGGGGTACTCGGTGATCATTTGCCAGACCAATAACTCCCATGAACGGGAGAAAACCTATATGGATACCCTCATCGCAAGCCGGATCGCCGGCATTATCGCCACGCTCTCCCTCGAAACCGACTCCTATGAGCACTTTGAAAAAGCCAAGGAGCAAGGCATCAAAGTGGTGCTGGTAGACCGGGTTTCACCAAAAATTAAATCGACGACCAAGATTGTCATCGATGACTACCAAACGGCCTTTGAAGGTACACAGCACATTATCGGGCAGGGGTATGACAAAATAGCCTACGTCTCAGGCCCAACAAAGCAATTGCTCTACGCCGATCGCCTGAGGGGTTTTGAACAAGCACTGAAAGTCGCTGGCCTCCCGCTGAACCCCGAATGGATAGAATACTCTGATGACCTCTCTTATGAAGAAGGGACCCGGATCGCCAAAAAAATCCTTAGCCGTAAGGACAAGCCCAATGCAATATTCACGGCCAACAACCTGGCTGCGATTAGCACGATCGCCTATGCGCGTCAGATCGGCATCAGGGTGCCCGAAGATCTCGGGGTGATCGGTTTCTCAGAGGAGCCTTTTTCTGCCTTTATGCAGCCCTCCGTAACTTCTATACGGCAACCCAGTACGGAAATGGGAAAACTGGCGGTGCAAAAACTAGTCGAAGAAATCAATGCCGACCCCGGTGAAAGCTACATCCACCAGAAAATAATCCTGGACACCGAACTCATCCCCCGGGAATCCACCAACCGCCTGTGCAAAAGATAATTGCGCTGCTTGCCAAATGCTGCCATGCAAGGGCTTGTAGATTCATTAAATAAAATCAATTGATTTTGCGGAACCATACTTACAGAAGCACGTTCAAAGAATCGTTGAACTAAAGGCCGCCCGGAGTTCATGGTTTTGACCAATTGGGCACACGTTCTAACAAACGGTAAAATGAAGAAAAAAAGCAGAATAAACATCTACGATGTGGCTGAGGCCGCCGGTGTTTCGATATCTACTGTTTCCCGTGCCCTTAATGATGATGCCCGGATCAGCCCCAAGACCAAAGCCAAAGTAAGGGCTGTAGCCTTGAGGCTTGGTTTTCAAAAAAATGCCCTGGCCACCAGCCTCTCCACTAATCAGACCAAGGTGATTGGCGTGATTGTGCCCCAGCTCAACCGGGAGTTCCTCTCGTCCCTGGTGCACAATATAGAAGAGACTGCATTCGAAATGGGCTATTCCGTCATCGTTTGCCAAACCAATAACTCTTACGAGCGGGAGAAAACCTATATGGATACCCTGATCGCCAGCCGGGTGGCCGGAATTGTAGCGACCCTGTCCCTGGAAACAGAATCCTTTGAGCATTTTAGGAAAGCCAAAGAACAAGGGATTAAGCTCGTACTGGTAGACCGCGTGACGCCATCTCTCAAAGGGACGACCAAAATCGTCATTGATGACTACCGGACTGCATTTGAGGGCACCCAACACCTCATTGACCAGGGATATACCAAAATCGCCTACGTCTCCGGCCCCACCAAACAGCTATTGTACGCTGACCGACTGAGAGGGTTTCAACAGGCCATGAAGGAAGCCGGACTTCCGGTAAAGCAGGAATGGATCAAATACAGCTCCAATCTTTCCTTTGCGGATGGTACACGTATAGCGGATGAACTGCTTTCCCTCAACGACCGCCCAAATGCCATCTTTACCGCCAACAATCTTACCGCCATCAGTACCATTGCCCACGCTGAGGAACTTGGGGTTAAAGTGCCCGATCAGTTAGGCGTAATTGGATTCTCAGAAGAGCCTTTCTCCGCATTCATGAAACCTTCCGTTACCTCCATCCGGCAGCCTAGTAAAGCCATGGGGCAACTGGCGGTGCAAAAACTGATTGAAGAAATCAATTCCGATCAGAACGGCAGTTATATCCACCAGAAAGTGGTGCTTGACACGGAATTGATCTGCCGGGACTCTACCCGGCTCCGAAAGTCCGGTTAAATCTACTGGTTACGGAGCACAGCTAAATGCCTCCTTTGCGAAAAGGAACAATTACCAATGCTCAAATTCAATTCACTCCTGCTAAGCCTGCTCTTTGCCGGGCTCCCCTTATTGCTGTGTGGTCAGGAAACTGATGATCAGGCCATTCATGCAGATAAAATTTACTACGGCGCTTCCTACTACCCAGAAACCTGGCCCCGGGAAAGCGTATCAGAAGACATTCGCCACATGAAGGTACTTTCCATGAATGTGGTCCGCATGGCTGAATTTTCCTGGTCCAAAATGGAGCCCAGGGAGGGGGAATATGACTTCGAATGGCTGCGCAGTATCATGGACGAACTGCATGAGAATGGCATCTCCGTCATCCTCGGCACGCCTACCGCTACCCCACCCGCCTGGCTGTGGGAAAAGCACCCGGAGATCGGGCAGCTCGACGAAGATGGTCGCCGGAAGTACCATGGTGCCCGCAAAAGCTACGACTATAATAATCAGGTGTACCAGCACTACGTCGTCCGTATCGTTACCGAAATGGCCAAAGCGCTTGGCAACCACCCGGCGCTCATCGGGTGGCAAACCGACAATGAGCTAAGTATGAAGCCTGACTACTGTCAGTCTACAAAGGTGCTATTCCAAAACTGGCTGCGCGAAAAGTACGGCACCATCGAAAACCTCAATCAAATCTGGGCCACCGACCTCTGGAGCCAGACTTATCAGCGGTTTGATCAAATCCCCCTGCCCCGTAGCTGGACCTGGCACCATCCCAGCCTGCAACTGGAATGGAAAAGCTTCCAAAGCGAGTCCGTCGTCAACTTTCAGGCGATACAACTGGCAGCGATCCGTCAGTAATCTGACCGGCCTATTACGCATGACTCCATGCCCGGGCAGGCCACCAACTACGAAGACCTGTTTGAAGACCTGGACTTTATGGCAGTCAACAATTACCATAGTTTCGAGGCATACGACCGGGTACTGAGCAACTACGACCGTATGCGGGGCTTTAAAAAAGGGATGCACTGGCTCTTTGAAACCGCCCCAAATAATTCCGGTGGTGGCAAGAAAGGGAATACCTGGTTCCTCCACCAGCCCGATGGCAGTATGCATGCTGCCCTGTGGATGAATTACGCCCTCGGTGGACAGGGCGCCATCTTCTGGCTATGGCGGCAGCACCGGGCCGGGCAGGAAATGCCACACGGCTCCATCCTCAATGCCTGGGGCAAACCGGTTGCCAACTACGATGATTTGAAGCAACTGGGGGCTGACCTGCAAAAAAGCAGCGACTTCCTGCTCCATGCCCCCGTCACCCCGGCAGAAATCGGTATTTTCTACGACCATGAAGCGGATATGGGCCTGCGTATAGAGCAGTACGCCAATGACATCCGCTATTATACTGACTGGACCTACCGCTTTTATCTTGCCCTGCAGGATCAGCACTTACACCGGGACGTACTTATGCCCGGCGCCGACCTTAAAGGTTATAAATTACTCTACCTTCCGCTGCTGCCTATGATTTCCGATGACCACCGCGCCCGCCTCAAAACCTGGGTGGAAAATGGCGGTACGCTAATCCTTGGGCCCATGACTGGCTACCGGACGGAATACTGGACTTCCTTCACCGATCATGCCATGGGCGATATTGCAGAATGGTCTGGCATTGAAGTCGATAGCCGCATACCGGTGGGCACCAAGCTTCGCCCCGCAGAGGTCCCCCTGAAAATGGCTTACAACACTCCCCTTGACTTACCGGAAGGGCAGGCCGGGCTTTGGTCTGAAGCCTTATCCTCTGAGGATGGTCGGGTCATTGCAACCTACCTTAACGGTATGCATGCCAAAGAAGCCGCTATTATCGAGAATACGGTGGGCAAAGGCAAGGTTGTTCTGCTGGGTACCGACCCCGGCCGTGAGCATTTAGGGCAATTGCTGCGCCACTACGCTAAGGAACAAGGCATTGAGCCCCTGGCCAAAGGAGATGCCGGGCCGCTCGTTGTGCATAGGAAAGGCAGCAAACAGGAAGGTTTCATCCTTGATAATATCACTGCCGAGCCTAAAACCATCGAACTGCCCAAAGGAAAGTACACCGATATCCTGACCGGCAAGTCCTACAGCACCGAACAGGAACTGGCGCCCTATGAGGTCAGAGTCTTGCAAAGAAAATAACACCCATGCCACTAAACCGCCGATCTTTTGTCAGACGATTATCCCGTATCGGGCTGGGGGCTGCCACACTGGGAGCCCCGCTGCCTGGTATGGCATCCAACCATCCTAAGAAATATAGCCCAGCCTTTTTCCAACACTCTTCCAAAAGCGCATTGGAACGGGCACGGGCAAATATTGACCAAATACGTAAACGGCCGGTCACCCTTACCTTTCTTGACCGCTGGGGGCAGCCACTAACCAATCGAAAGGTGGACATTGCGCAGTTACAGCATCAGTTCCTGTATGGCGACAACAACTGGGCGATGAGCAATATGTTCCGGGCAGGACAAAGTCAGGAAACCCGCCTGGAATACTACCGGGAACGCTTTAAAGACGTCTTCAACAGCCTGAACACCAACGTCTACTGGACGGAGCGCCCCCGGACTTATGGCACCAAAACAATGGACTTTCAGGGCAACCTGAAACTGGAAAGCTTTGAAGAGTCTGTCAACTGGGCGAATGCCAACGGGCTGACCGCCAAAGGGCACCCCTTGTTCTGGTCTATCCCGAAAGCCGTGCCGGAATGGGCAAAGAAGTATGACCCGGAGACTTTTATGAAGTTCGTGGAGGTGCGGGTGCGCAACCTGACCGCCCGCTACGATGGGAAGGTAAAACTATGGGATGCGGTCAACGAAGCACTTTGGGAACCTGCCCCGAAGAACCTGCCCAACCGGACCTGGCCCTATACCGAAAGTATGGACAACCTGGTAGATTACATTTCCAAAGTGATCCGCTGGGGCAGGGAGGAATCGCCCGGCGCGAAGTTTGTCATCAACGACTACGGCATTGGGGTGGTCAACAAAGAGGGGCTGCAGGATCAGTACGGGGAAGCCGTGACCACTCAGCGCCAACGGGAGCGCTACCTCGACCTCGTGGGACGACTGCAGGATGCCGGCTATTCCCCCAATACCCTGGGGCTACAAAGCCATACCGGCTGGCTGAACCCATCGGAGCAGACCGAGCTGTATGATCAAATGGCGTCTGCCGGGCTGCCCCTTAGCATAACAGAGTTTTGGGCCCATACCAAAAGCCTGATGACCGGCGGACAGAAAGCAAAAATCCTGTCTTCTGAGGAATGGCGGTCGCTGGGCGAAACAAAAACGCAGGAAAATCTAACGGAAGAAGAAGCGGAATCGCTACGCGACCAGTATGTCATGGACTATCTGACAGTAGCATTTGGCCACCCCGCAGTCGAGTCTTTTTACTTCTGGGGGTTTATGGGAATGGCTACCCGTTTTCAGCCTGGTTCGGGTTCCGGGCACACCCTGAAGCCGCTTTATGAAAAAGTCCGACAACGCATACACGAGGACTGGACAACCCGGACCACAGCAACTACGGATGAGAAAGGACAGGTCACTTTCCGGGGCTTCTGTGACAGCTACCTGGCACAGTTAGAACCTCAACCTGCCCAAACAAAAATCGGGCACCCTTTTGCAGTGGATGAAGCTGCGCCGGATACCCGATTAGTCTTTAAAACAGTCCTTTAAACCCTTACTAGCTAAGCCTCGTTAGCAGGCCGCCCGATGGTCGCCAAAATGCCGCCATCTACGTAAATCACCTGACCGTTGATAAAATCACTGGCCGGGGCTGCGAGAAAAACGGCAGCACCGGCCAGGTCTTCCGGATCACCCCAGCGGCCAGCAGGCGTGCGCTGAATGATAAAATCATTGAACGGATGCCCGTCTACCCGGATGGGCGCCGTTTGGCTGGTTGCAAAGTAGCCCGGCCCGATGCCATTCACCTGAATGTTGTGCTTTGCCCACTCGGTAGCCATATTTTGCGTAAGCATTTTCAGGCCGCCCTTGGCAGCAGCATACGCGCCAACCGTATTGCGACCCAGCTCGCTCATCATGGAGCAAATATTGATGATCTTGCCCGCACCACGCTCCATCATAACTTTTACGACATGCTTAGACATAATAAACACGCCTGTCAGATCGGTACGGATCACCTGATCCCAGTCCTCCACACTCATCTCAACCAGCGGAATACGCTTGATGATCCCTGCGTTATTGACGAGGATATCAATAGGCCCTACCTCTGATTCGATTCGGGTAACACTCTCCATAACCGCTGCCTCTTGCGTAACATCGAACAAATAGCCGTACGCGGTGATGCCTTTTGCCCGGTAGGCTTCCAGGGCTTTGTCAATCTTTTCCTGAGAGGAATGCCCGTTGATGACCAATGTGGCACCTGCCTGTCCAAGCCCCATAGCCATTGCCATGCCAAGCCCGTGGGTACCGCCGGTAATCAGAGCAACCTTTCCTGTTAAATCAAATAATGGGTTCATGTATCTTTATTTCAAATCTGTAATTGCGCATTTGTCCATATCGCCGTAGTCAAGGTTCTCACCGGCCATACCCCAGATAAAGGTGTAGTTGGTGGTGCCTGAACCGGCGTGGATAGACCAGGGCGGGGAAATGGCTGCTTCTTCGTTCTTCAGCCAAAGATGGCGGGTTTCTGTGGGCTCGCCGAGGAAGTGGCAGGCGGCCTGATCTTCAGGCAGCTCAAAGTATAAATAGACTTCCATCCGGCGGTCATGGGTATGGGCCGGCATGGTATTCCAAACGCTGCCGGTTTTCAGCTGCGTCATGCCCATCTGCAATTGGCATACTTCCACCACGCTATTGACGATCAGCTTGCGGATAACCCGGTGGTTGGCGGTTTCCAGGGAGCCCAGTTCTACTACCTCTGCATCAGCTTCTGTGATCTTTTTTGTGGGATAGGCATGATGTGCCGGGGTCGAATTCAGGTAAAAATGCGCAGGTTTTGCAGCATCACTGCTTTTGAAAACCACTTCCTTGTTGCCACGCCCCACATAAAGCGCTTCCCGGTACCCCAGTTCATAATCCGTGCCATCTACCGAGACCGTGCCGGTACCGCCAATATTGATGATGCCCAATTCCCGGCGCTCCAGGAAATATTCGGCCTTTAGCGGGTCGATAGCCTCAAGCTTAAGCGGTTTGTCCGTTGGGACTACCCCGCCGGCAATAAACCGGTCGTAATGCAGGTAATTAAGTTGTATAGTACCATCCTCCATGATTGGGGTAAGCAAAAAGTCTTCCCTGAGCCTTTGGGTATCGTATGTCTTAAAATCTCTGGGGTTGGTCGCATAGTAAGATTTAAAATGGGTACTCATGGTCTTATTTGTGGTTTAAATGTTTTGTCTATGGTAATACCCGGCCAGTCATCCGTCCGAAATGGAAGAGCAGGAAGGCCTTCCTGGTTATACAAATTTGCATGGTGCGGATTATCGGCCCACGCGTATCTTACAGCTACGGGTTCTTCAACATCCGGGCAGTGCACAATGACCTTGTCGCCGGCAATCCGGGCCTGTGCCCAATGAAACACCTTGTCAGCTCCTGCAATGGAGAACCCTTTAAGAATACCATCCTTATCCATTACTGTTAATCCGGAACCGATGCCGGAGAAGGAGAGCGTGACTTCCCGACCCCCGAATACAGCAGCGTCAAAAACGGGCCCGCTGTCCACCACCTCCCTGCCATAGGCCACCTTTAAAGCCGACAGGGCTAACCGGTGCCCAACTTCTTGTTTATTCCGTGGATGGATGTCATCCGCTTCACCTATATCAATCGCGGAGGCCATCCCTGTTTTGGGAAGCTTCAGCGCTAAGCCTTGAGCCTCTCTCAGTTCAGCCCATTCGCTATCTCCGGGCTTGTCTTTTGGTGCCCGGAAATTCGCCAGTTGTACCCAGAAGAACGGGAATTCCTGGCTCCATTCTTTGCGCCAGTTGGTGATCATGTTGGGGAATAACTTCCGGTATTCATGAGCCCGGCTTGCATTCGATTCGCCCTGATACCAAATCGCCCCTTTTATAGGCAGCCTGGTGAAGGGGTGGATCATGGCATTGTAAAGCATAGAAGGGTAATCATTCGGCTTTATGGGAGCTACTTCGGCCGGAGGATCAGGAATAACTGTGTCTAATTCTTCCGCAGCCTTGTATTTCCAGTCAACAGTCAGGCTTAAATCACTGTCTAAAACCTCGTACCGGCTTTGGGAAAGGCCAAACTTGTCTTTACGTTCCTCGACCAGGCCTCCACGACCACTTTTATGTAGTATTTTTACCGCAATCGTATTCGTCCCCAATTCATTGAATAACCTGGCAGATACCGGGTAAGACCTCCAGGTATTCACATTACTGGTACGGCCAATGGATTGTCCATTGATCCAGACCTCATCGAAGTCATCAATATAGCCCAAGCGCAGGAACAGGTCTTTACCTTTCAGCGCTTCCGGCATAGTGAAGGTTTTTCGGAACCAAATGACCCCATCGAAATCTCTCAACCCAACCGCTTGAAGATCACGGGGCAGATCCGTTTCATTCCATTCCTCATCATCCAGGCCAGCGGAAAGCCAGGGATTATCTTCTCCTTTATTAGATCGTTCAAAATACGTCTCTTCCCACTGCCTAAGCGCCTCGTTTTGCGCTTTCTCCAGCTCCTCAATCGTTTGGGACTGGTTTTGCATATACTCCACCTTACGGTAAATATCCGGAAAGCCTTTCAGGCCCGGTCCGCTGGTCCAGGTTTCCACATTTGTGCCTCCCCAATTAGTGCTGATCAGCCCAATGGGAACGCCTTCTTCGTAATGCAACTCCCGCCCAAAGTAGAATGCGACTGCCGAGAAGGTGGCGATATTTTCCCCTACCGCTTTTTTCCAGGCAGCTTTTTCCTTGAAAAACTCCAGCGGGGCAAAGGCGCGTTGCCGGGGAAGGTCAAAAAGGCGGATTTCCGGATAATTGGCCCCTTCGATTTCAGCCTCAGCGTTGTTCGAGCGGTTCACCGGCCATTCCATATTAGACTGCCCGGAGCATATCCATACATCGCCAATCAAAATATCCTCAATGTTGATGGTTTCTTTCCTGTTACTTATCTGTAGGGTATGCGGGCCGCCTGCACTCAGAGGCGCACCCTCGAATGTCCACTGCCCTGCCCTGTCTGCCTTTACCTCTGAGGCCTTCCCCTGCCACTCAACGGTCACTTTGCTACCGGGTGCCGCCTTGCCCCATATTCGGATATCGGTATCCCGCTGCAACACCATACCATCTGAGAAAAAAGCAGGCAGGGCAAGCTGACCGAAAAGCCCAACCGGTTGTATGCAGGAAAAAAGACCGAGAAATAATACAAGTCTAAGCAGATTCATAGGCGCAGTATAATGGTAATCTCAGTTGGGGGAGTAAAGTGTCATAAGGTTGTAACCTCACTTTCGATCCTCAATGTAAATACCCACGATGGAAGACCCGTTTTCGGGGTTACAAAAAGCGTTAGCTGCACACATCAAGACAGAGACCAATACGACCAAAAAATGAGAAAATGGCTTTTGGGCATCAGCCTGGCAATACTTACTCTGGGCTGCGGCACTCCAGGTGCTGAGGAAACAAGGGAAAATCCGGTTGCGGAAAGCACACCAATCACCCTGAGTAACGATCAGCTACAGGTTACCATTGATGCCTACGGTGGGGCGTTCACCCAAATCCTACATAACGAAAACCCGGTCAACCCACTGACCTGGGGCGTCACTACCGAACAAATGCCTGAGAATAACAAATCCGGGGCTCCGTTCCAGGGGCACTTCCTCTGTCTGGGCCGTTGGGGGCAGCCCTCCAAAGGGGAAATGGCCGCTGGTGTACCACATAACGGAGAGCCTGCCAATAGCCTTTGGACGATTAGCCAGCAAACCAAAACGGAAGTTAAAATGAATGCTGGCGCCCCGCTGGATGGCATGGTCGTCGCACGGTCCGTCTCCCTCCATCCTAATGCACCTGTATTCAGGGTGAGCGAAAGTTTTTCCAATACCTTCTCGCTAAGCCGCCCCACCAATGTGGTTCAGCATATCACCCTGGGGCCGCCTTTCCTGTCTCCTGCCCTAACGGTCCACACCAATGCCACCCACGGGTTCAATCAAAAATTTGCCTTGCCTGACCCCCACCGACTGACCTATGAATGGCCGCAGGGCGTTGCTGACACTACCGGACGGACCATCGATATGCGCCGGACGGATGAGGAAGAAAATTACGTCACGACCCACCTTTTCCCGGATACCGCAACCTACGGCTGGGTCGCTGCCCTGCAGCCCGAACAGGGACTAATTCTGGGCTACATCTGGCGCCTCGCGGAATACCCCTGGATCAACATCTGGAACCACTATGCTGATGGCCAACCTGCTGCCAAAGGCCTGGAATTCGGCACCACTGGTATAGGGGCGCCCTACGAGCAGCTAATTATGAAGGACACCCGCTTTAGGGGTCAAACTTCTTTTGAATACATCGATGCCGGGGAAACACTGGAAAAATCCTTCGCCGGCTTTATGCTGCCCGCTCCAAATGTCAGCAGTATTGAAGACATCGAAATCAGGGATGATCAAATCATTCTTTACCTTAAAGGCGCTGCTGGTTCAGCGAATACGATTACCCTACCAAACCCGCTTTAGTACCATGAAAAAATACCTGTTATTTACTGTTGCGCTGACATTGCTGCTCCAAATGTCCACCATGGCACAGGAGTATCCTTTCCTCAATCCGGACCTTGATCTGGAAAAACGCCTGGATGATGCGGTCGGCAGGCTCACCCTGGAAGAAAAAGTGCTGCAGCTTCAGCACGATGCCCCGGCCATCCCACGCCTGGGTATCCCCGCCTATAATTGGTGGAATGAAGCCCTCCACGGTGTGGCACGTAACGGCAAAGCCACGGTCTTTCCTCAGGCGATTGGCATGGCCGCTACTTTTAATGAAGATCTCATTTACCAGGTAGCTGATGCCATATCTGATGAAGCCAGGGCCAAGTACAACGCCGCTATTCAGCGCGGCATACACGCTCAATACGCCGGACTGACCTTCTGGTCGCCCAACATCAATATCTTCCGCGATCCGCGCTGGGGCCGGGGGCAGGAAACCTACGGGGAAGACCCCTACCTGTCGGGGCTGCTCGGCAGTGCCTTTGTACGAGGCTTGCAGGGCAACAACCCTCAATACCTGAAAACAGCCGCCTGTGCCAAGCACTACGCTGTGCATTCCGGGCCGGAGGCACTGCGCCACTCTTTTGATGCGGTGCCCTCCCGCCGCGATTTCCGGGAAACTTACCTGCCGGCTTTTCAAAGCCTGGTGGAAGAAGCCAAAGTAGAGGCCGTTATGTGCGCCTACAACCGCGTGTACGGCGAGCCCTGCTGTGGCAGCCCGGAACTGATACAGCAAATCCTGCGGGAGGAATGGGGGTTCAAAGGGCACATGGTGTCTGACTGCGGTGCACTGACCGACTTCCACAGCGGGCATAACATCACCGAAGACGTCGTGGAATCTGCCGCTCTGGCGCTCGAAGCCGGCGTTGATGTGAATTGCGGCGGCACTTACGCCAAAGGGCTGCAGCAGGCCGTAGAGCGGGGCCTCGTTACCGAAGCGCTGGTGGATCAAACCCTTAAGACCCTCTGGCGCACCCGGTTCAGGCTCGGCCTGTTCGATCCGCCGGGCAGCAATCCTTTTGATGCGATTTCCCCGGAAGTCGTCAACAGCCCCGAGCACCGCGCCCTTTCCCGGGAGGCCGCGCGCCAGTCCATGGTTCTTTTGAAAAACAACGGCATTCTGCCGCTATCCCGCAACCTGGAGAGCATTGCTGTGGTTGGACCGCACGCAGCAAGCACAGACATCCTGCTGGCTAATTATTACGGCGTGACCGGTAATGCAGTCACCGTACTGGAAGGCATCACCAATAAAATAGGTATAGGCACCAAAGTATTCTACAAATACGGCGTGCGCCCCTATCAGGATAATGCCAACCCCGTAGACTGGGTGACCGGCAGCGCTATGAGCCTTGATGCCGTGGTCGCCGTCATGGGCATCTCCGGGCTGATCGAGGGCGAAGAAGGCGAGTCTATCGCTTCCACCCACAAAGGCGACCGGACTGAATTGGGGCTGCCTGCTAACCAAATTGAGTTCCTGAAAACCCTCCGCAGCCGGGGGGATACCCCGATCATCCTGGTGGTGACGGGTGGCAGCCCTGTCGCTCTGGCGGAAGTCGAAGGCCTCGTGGATGCCATACTTTGGGTATGGTACCCGGGTGAAGAAGGGGGCAACGCTGTCGCCGACCTCCTTTTCGGATCAGCATCGCCTTCCGGCAGGCTTCCCATTACCTTCCCCAAATCCCTGGACCAGCTGCCACCCTACGAAGACTACGGCATGGCAGGGCGTACCTACCGCTATATGAAGGAAGAACCGCTCTACCCATTCGGATACGGGCTGAGCTACACGACCTTTGAATACGAGTCCATCTCCGCCGGCTCCAAAAACCTGAGCAGCGGAGACCGCACCACCATTTCTGCTACCGTAAGTAACACCGGGCAAACTGGTGCTGAAGAAGTCGTGCAGCTCTATGCCAGTTGGTCGGAAGCGGGTGACGCCGCTCCGCTGTTTGACTTCAAAGGTGTGAAAAGAGTCTACCTCGCGCCCGGACAAACCAAGACCGTACAATTTGAGGTGAAAGCCAGTGATCTGCAGCTTTACGATGAATCGGGTAAAGCCTATTTGCCTGAGGGCCCGGTACAGCTCTATGCAAGTGGGGCCGTGCCTACAGCCCGTTCAAAAGCGCTTGGCATACCTGCTCCGGTCAGCCTGACCCTAAATCTGAAAAAGTAAGTTCATGCAAGTTCACCGGTTCACCCTCATCCTGTTAAGCCCTTGGTTGCTGACGGGCTGTAAACAAAATCCAAAGGAAGCGGAGGTAAACGAGCGCCCGAATATCCTGCTCATCATGGCTGATGACATGGGGTATTCCGATCTGGGGTGGTTTGGCTCCCGCATCCGGACGCCCAATCTGGACCGGCTGGCGGAGAACGGGATTGTCTTTTCACAGTTTTACAACACCTCCCGCTGCTGCCCCAGCCGTGCGGCCCTGCTTACCGGGCTTTACCAGCATCAGGCGGGCGTGGGCGAAATGACCGGTGATTTTCAGCTGCCGGCGTACCGGGGCCGGTTGAATGACCAATGCGCTACTTTAGCTGAACTGCTACAACCTGCCGGTTATCAAACGTTTATGTCTGGTAAATGGCACCTGGGCAGCGCACCGGAATACTGGCCTAACAAGCGTGGTTTCGATCAATTCTACGGAATTCCGGAGGGGGGAGGCGTTTACTTCTATCCCTTCCACAAAAAGCGGCACGTCGTGCTCAATGACAGCATCCTTGAGCCGGACAGCTCCTACTATACCACCTATGCCTTCAATGATTTTGCCGTGCGCTTCGTGGATCAGGCCTTAGCTAAGGAGGCTCCGTTCTTTCTTTACCTGGCACATATTGCCCCACACTTTCCGCTTCAGGCGCCCCACTCCGTTTATGAAAAATACATTGGCCAGTTCAAGCTTGGCCTGAGCACCCACCGGCAAAACCGGTTGAAGGTAATGCAGGAAAAGGGCATTTTGCCTCAACACCTCGAACTAAGCCCACCGGATGAACAAGTCCTGAACTGGTCGGACCTATCGGAGGCACAGAAGGACAGCCTAGATCTTAAAATGGCCATTTACGCTGCTCAACTCGAAATCCTGGATGAGGGCGTAGGCCGAATTGTCGCCAAACTGGAAGAAAAGGGTGCGTTAGACAATACGCTCATCCTCTTCCTGTCAGATAACGGAGGCAGCCACTAGGAAACCGGGCTATGGGGCAGCTATAGCAAGCTCAAAGGGTCGGTTGGAGGCCCTGGTTCCTACGAATCCCTGGGCCGTGCCTGGGCGAACGTCAGCAATACCCCCTTCCGGATGTACAAGCACTGGGTGCACGAAGGCGGTATCTCCTCGCCCCTGATTGCCCATTACCCAAAGCTCATTCCGGAGCCGGGGGTTGATACACAAGTCGTTCACATAATGGACATCGTGCCGACCTGTCTGGAACTGGCACAGGTACCTTATCCGGACAGCCTGCTGGAGCAGCCGGACTGGCAGAAGTTCCTCCCGTTGGAGGTGCAGACCCTTGCTGAAACCCTCCGCCAATCGGGCTACCGCACCGCTCACTTTGGTAAATGGCACTTAAGCAAAGAAAAGCGCCCTCCGGGAAGTACAAGCCATAATCCCCTGCAACAGGGCTTCGATGAGCAACTGATTACCTACAAGCCGGGGGCAGAGACCAATGCCGAAGCTGACCCGCATAATGTAGACACCATTACCACCCGGGCAATGGAATTTTTACGACGCAACCGAGACAGCACCTTTTTCCTCTACCTCAGTCATAATGCCATTCATGACCCGGTCATGGAAAGTGCAGAGCGGGTACAGCGCTTTGCCAGAGATAGTACGCAGGAAAGGCATGGCGTAGACCCCGTGATTGCTGCCATAACCGAGCGCCTGGATGATGGTGTAGGGAAAGTCCTCCGTACCCTTGATGACCTGGGGCTGGAAAAAGAGACGCTGGTGATTTTCTATTCTGACAACGGCGGTAAGTCCACGTATGCAGATCAGGCCCCTTTCAGAGCGGGCAAGGGCTGGCTGTACGAAGGGGGCATCCGCGTACCGCTCATTTTGCGCTGGCCTGGAAAGATTGCTGAGGGTAGCATGACCGATGAATTCATGACTTCTGTTGATCTCTATCCTACTCTGGCAGCTATATCCCAAGCCCCGGTTGACCACCTGAAACTGGACGGACAAAACCTGCTTCCTTTGCTAAAAGGGGCGACTGATCGCCTGGAATCCCGGCCACTGTTCTGGCATTACCCCCACTACCACCGGGGCTCCGGCATGCGCCCGGCAAGTGCTGTCCGAAGTGGCCGCTACAAGCTGATCGAGTGGCACCAAAAGGCACTGCTCGAACAGGCAGGAGCACTTGAATTGTATGATCTGGGGCACGATCCGGGCGAATCCCACAATTTGGCAGACTCACTCCCGGAAATCAAAGATCAGCTTTATAACCAACTTAAAAACTGGCGGACAGAGGTGGATGCTCAAATGCCTTCCGTTCGACATAAACACTAAATGCTATGTCAAAAACAATCGCTTTTCTCCTTTTACTTTCCCTTGCTCTTTTTGTTGGCTGCGAAGAGCCCGCAAAGACCAATGCCTATGATTATGACATCTGCGTGTACGGTGGTTCTTCAGCAGGGGTCACTGCGGCCTATGCTGCCGCTAAAATGGGTAAAACGGTACTGTTAATTTCCCCAGACCTCCACTTGGGAGGGCTTAGCTCCGGCGGGCTGGGCGCCACAGACATCGGCAACAAGTATGCCGTGACCGGGCTGAGCCGGGATTTCTACCGCCGGTTAGGAGACGAATACGACCGGATGGAGGCCTGGACGTTTGAGCCACACAAGGCAGAAAAAGTCTTCCAGGATTATATCCGGGAGGCCAATGTGGAAGTCTGGTACGAACACCGCCTGACTAAACTGAGAAAAAAAGGTACCGAAATCCAGGAAATTACCGTGGAAGATGCGAGTAAACCGGATTTTCCAACGCGTAGTGTAAAGGCACGTCAGTTTATCGATGCCACTTACGTGGGGGATCTACTAGCCATGGCTGGTGTTTCCTATATCGCCGGACGGGAGCCCAACAGCACTTATAATGAAACCCTTAGCGGTGTCCAACTGCTGGACAAACATCAGTTCCCACCCAATGACGAGGAGCCCTACCATATCGACCCCTACCGCATTGAAGGCGATTCCAGCAGCGGGCTTTGCTGGGGCATCAGCCAGGAGCCCCTGGCCAAACAGGGCTCGGGAGACGACAAAATACAGGCTTATAATTACCGGCTGTGCCTGACACAGGACACGACTAATCAGGTACCTTTCGAACGGCCTGCTGATTACGATTCCACTAAATATGAGCTCCTGAAAAGAGTCATTCAAGCCAGAGATGGTATCGGTTGGCAACAAAAGCTGGGCTGGTTCTACCTCCGTATTGTGCACATGCAAAACGGATGTCAATAATAAGGGGCCGCTATCTACCGATATGATCGGTATGAATTACGATTACCCCGAAGGTAGCTACGAACGCAGGGCTGAAATTGAAGCCGACCATGAATCGTACATTCGGGGGCTGCTCTACTTTCTAAGCCACGACCCGGGAGTAACACCCGACATCAGGGCCGAAATGAGCAGTTGGGGCTGGGCCAAAGATGAATTCACTGACAACAACTACTTCCCCTACAAGCTTTACATCCGGGAAGCCCGAAGGATGATTGGCGAATACGTAATGACCGAGCACCATTGCCTGGGGGACAGTATTGCACCCGGTGCAATTGGTATGGCTGCCTATACCATGGATTCTCACAATTGTCAGCGCGTAGTGGTCCATGAAAATGGCAAAGCCATGGTACGCAATGAAGGGGATGTGCAGGTGGGAGGCTTTCCTCCCTACCCGATTGCCTACCATGCTCTAACCCCTAAACAGGAGGAGTGTACCAATCTGTTGGTCCCGGTTTGCCTGTCTGCCTCCCATATTGCCTACGGTTCTATCCGGATGGAGCCGGTCTTTATGGTACTGGCCCAAACAGCAGCTGTGGCCGCCTCGATGGCTATCGATCAACGCAGCAGCGTACAGGAAATCGACATTCCAAAACTGCAAAAAAAGCTTGAAGAAGACCCCTACCTGGACGGCACTCTGCCCGATATCCTATCAGATAATGAGGACGAAGGGCGGGCCATAATTAACGGCAATTGGGAGTAGCATAACCTGGGCGGCCGTTACAAAAAGTATGCCCTGATTACGAATAATGAGGTAACAGGAGCCTCCGCTGAATTTTTACTGCCGGTGGAACGGAGCGGGCGCTACAAAGTCGCCTACTACATCCCGCAGCCGATGAAGCCTGCCCCCTGGGCGGACAGCATCCACATCCAAACCACTTATGGGGAGGAAAAAGCAAGGGAAGCCTTCAGCCTGAGCGAACGCGACCGGGAATGGCTGGAGCTGCCCTACCGTAACTTTAGCGCGGGTGACACTGTAAAAGTCAGGGTACAGACCAATGGCAAGCCCGGCTGGATACCTGCTGACGCTGTTTTGCTCGTCGCCGAAAAAACCAGGTAGCTATACCCGGTCACTGCCTGCATTTATTTAAATTGAGGATTTCAAATTCATGCCTATGCCAAATTTACGCTTCATAATGCTTTGCTTGCTGGTACCGGTTCTGGGATTGTTATCTTTCACCCTTTTCAATGGCGAAACCCCACCGGAAAAACCCAATGTGGTCTTAATTTTCACCGATGATCTGGGCTATGGCGACCTGGGCTGCTACGGTAATACGACTATCCGGACGCCCCACCTGGACCAAATGGCCGCGGAAGGGGCACGATGCACGGAGTTTTACTCCATATCTCCAGTCTGCAGTCCTTCCCGGGCGGGCCTGCTCACCGGACGCTACCCCATCCGCATGGGCATACAGTCGGTGTTCTTCCCGGAAAGCTGGACCGGTATGGCACCGGAGGAAATCACCCTGGCCGAAGCCCTGAAAGAGCAGGGCTACGCTACCAGCTGCGTAGGCAAATGGCACCTCGGGCATCACTACCGCTACCTACCTTTACAGCAAGGATTTGACGAATACTTTGGCATTCCCTATAGCAATGATATGGAGGCTGTAGTCTACCTCGATGGCAATGAAGTAGTAGAAGAAGATGTAGATCAGCGTTACACCACACGTACCTACACTGAAAAGGCACTGGACTTCATTGACCGGAAGGCAGGATCGCCCTTTTTCCTGTACGTGGCCCACTCTATGCCGCATGTCCCCCTGTATGCCTCCGAAGACTTCGAAGGGAAAAGCCCCCGGGGCCTGTACGGTGATGTGATTGAAGAAATCGACTGGAGCGTAGGGCAAATTCTCAAAAAACTGGAAGCCAAAAATCTGGATGATAAAACCATCGTCATTTTCACCAGCGATAATGGCCCGTGGCTGGCATTTGGCCCGGATGGCGGCTCTGCCGGACCGCTTCGGGAGGGCAAACAATTCACCTTCGAAGGCGGCATGCGCGTACCGGGCATCATCCAATGGAAAGGGCAGATTGAACCTATGGAAAGCGAGGAGCTGGTCAGCACAATTGACCTCTTCCCCACCCTGTTCACACTGGCAGGCGGTACGCTTCCTGACGACCGCCCGATAGACGGGCAGGATATATCTGCACACCTTCTGAAGCAAAAACCGCTTGGTGAACGCACCCTGGCTTATTACTACGATGGCGAACTCCGTGCCTTCCGAAAGGGGGACTGGAAAATAAAAATGCCCTACCCCGGTAATGAATTCAAGTCCTGGCGCGCTGGTGTGGCAGCGCACGATACGCTGCTTTTCAATCTCAAAGCCGATAGGAGCGAAAAGGACAACCTCCTGCCGAAGCACCAGGAAAAAGCAGCGGAACTGCTACAGGCGATGGAAGATTTCCAAGCCTCCCTGGGAACCCTTCCACCGCTATTAAAGGTGAGAGCCCCGGCAGATAATATCCACTATGACCGGCAGAAAGCGTGGCTTGAGCAACAAAAACAAAAACCATGAGCGTACCACAGTACAGTATAGGCTTTGACCTGGGCAGCTCTTCCGTCAAAGCCGCATTAATCCGCCTGGAAGATGGGGCAGCGGTTGGCAGGAGCAGCTATCCGGAGCGGGAAATGCCGATTCAGGCACCGCAGCCCGGCTGGGCGGAACAGGACCCGGAATTCTGGTGGGGCTGTATCAAAGCCGTTACCCGGCAGTTGCTGGAACAAACCGGCGTGCCCGGATCAGCAATTGGCAGCATCGGTATAGCCTACCAAATGCACGGCCTTGTCCTTGTAGACGAGCAGCAGCAAGTGGTACGCCCTTCCATTATCTGGTGTGACAGCCGGGCGGTGGCTACCGGACAGAATGGCTTGGCAGCCATTGGTCAGGAACGCGCCCTTAAGCACCTGCTCAACAGTCCGGGCAATTTTACAGCTTCCAAACTCCGGTGGGTGCAACAGGAAGAGCCTGATACCTATGCCCGTATCCACAAAATCATGCTGCCCGGTGACTACATTGCCATGCGGATGAGCGGGCAGATTCAAACCACCATTACCGGCCTTTCCGAAGGGATTTTCTGGGACTTTGCCGACCGGCAGGTCTCTTCTGATGTGCTCAGGGTTTACGATATCGATCCGGCGCTGCTACCTGATATGGCCCCGGGCATAGGCATCCAAAGCAAAATCAGCGCGACAGCGGCAGATGAACTGGGGATATCCCCTGGCACGCCCATCTCCTACCGGGCAGGTGACCAGCCTAATAATGCCCTTTCCCTGGGTGTGCTGCACCCGGGTGAAGTGGCTGCAACGGGCGGCACTTCGGGCGTCGTTTACGCCGTTACCGATCAGCCGCTTTACGACCCTCAGAGCCGGGTCAATGGTTTTGCCCACGTCAACTACCAACCCGATGCCCCACATATAGGTGTACTGATGTGCATCAACGGCACCGGTATACAGTACAGCTGGCTCCGTAAAATGCTGGCACCGGGCACCCCTTACGAAACCCTGGAGGCAGAAGCCGCCAAAGCCCCCATCGGCGCGGATGGGCCGACCGCCCTTCCCTTCGGCAATGGCGCAGAGCGTATCCTTAATGACCAACAGGTAGGCGCTCAGGTGCTCGGGCTGGATTTCAACCGGCATGGTAAAGCCCATCTGCTGCGCGCCGGGCTGGAAGGCATCGCCTTTTCCTTCATCTACGGCATGGGGATCCTTCGGGATATGGGGCTGCAAATGGAGGTAATCCGTGTAGGAAATGACAACCTTTTTCAGTCAGCCATTTTTGGCCATACGGTGGCCAGCCTCAGTGGCTGCACCATCGAGATAATGGAAACCACCGGAGCCATTGGGGCTGCACAGGCAGCAGCAGTGGGTGCCGGGCACTGGGAAGACCTCAGCGCCATCCATCAAAATCTAAAAAAAGTGGGGCAATACGAGCCTCAGTCTACCGATATTGATGCCTACCGGGCCGCCTATCAGGCCTGGGAAAAGGCTTTACAAAAAACCATTACACCATGAAAGTGATCAAAGGACAAAAAGAATATTTCAAGGGCATTCACCAAATTGCCTACGAAGGGCCCGAATCCAGAAACCCTCTGGCTTTCAAATACTACGATGCCGACCGCGTGGTGGCCGGCAAGACCATGAAGGAGCACTTCCGATTTGCAGTCGCCTACTGGCATAGTTTCTGCAACACCGGGGCAGACCCCTTTGGACCGGGCACCATGCAGTTCCCCTGGGACGAAGCGGCAGACCCGGTGCTACGGGCAAAGGACAAAATGGATGCGGCCTTCGAATTCATCACCAAGATGAACATTCCATTCTTTTGCTTCCACGATGTAGACCTCATCGACGAAGGGGACAGCCTGGCAGAGTTTGAGCAACGCCTGGACGCCATCACGGATTATGCGAAGGAAAAAATGGAAGCATCAGGAGTCGGCCTGCTGTGGGGTACTGCCAACCTGTTTTCCCACCCCCGCTATATGAACGGCGCGGCAACGAACCCTGACTTTGCTGTGGTAGCCCACGCCGGCGCACAGGTGAAGCTCGCCCTCGATGCCACGATCAAGCTGGGCGGTGAGAACTACGTCTTCTGGGGCGGCCGGGAAGGCTATTTCTCCCTGCTGAATACCGATATGAAGCGTGAGCTGGACCACCTGGCGACCTTCCTGCACACGGCCAAAGATTACGCCCGCAAGCAAGGCTTCAAAGGCAACTTCTTCATTGAGCCCAAGCCTATGGAGCCCACCAAACATCAGTATGATTTTGATGCGGCAACCGTAACCGGCTTCCTGCGGGCCAACGACTTGATGGACGACTTCAAAATTAATGTGGAAGTTAATCACGCCACCCTTGCCCTGCATACCTTTCAGCATGAGTTGCAGGTCGCTGCCGATGCCGGGCTACTGGGCAGTATCGACGCCAACCGCGGAGACTATCAGAATGGCTGGGATACCGATCAGTTCCCGGTCAATATTTACGAAGTAACGGAAGCGCTTTTGGTCATTCTGGAGGCCGGTGGGCTGCAGGGTGGCGGCATTAACTTTGATGCCAAGACCCGGCGCAACAGTACCGACCTGGCAGACTTATTCCATGCCCATATTGGCGGGATGGACGTATTTGCCCGGGCACTCCTGACCGCTGATCGCATCCTGGAGGAATCCCAGTACCGGCAACTGCGCAAAGACCGCTACAGTTCATTCGACCACAGCGAGGGTAAGGATTTTGAGACCGGTAAGCTAAGCCTGGAGGATATGGACCGCATTGCCCGCCACAATATCCGGCTGGTACAGCACAGTGGCCGTCAGGAGTATTTTGAAAATATTATCAATCAATATATCTAGATGAATTTGATGCCAGAATAACAGTAACTCGAGGCGAGTTGCGTCATTCTGGCAGCTTTCACCACATGGTACCGGTTTTGCTGTTTAAGAAGCGAACCATGACCATGACTAATGAGTGAAGCACAATATAAAAATCAGAAATTTCAAAACACCCTCCGGGCAGGCGCCTTATTTATCGGTATGCTGGTATTGATGCTGGGGCTGGGTTACACCCTCTTTGGGTTTACCGGCATGCTTTGGGCCGGTGCCTTCGGGCTCATCACTTTGGGGATGAGTACCAGGGTGTCGAGCCAGATGATTATGCGTTTTCAGGGAGGGCGGCTATTGCATCCCCATCAGGCGCCTCAGCTTTCGAGGCTGCTTCAGCAACTCGCTCAGCGAGCTGACCTCCCGGTTGCTCCGAAGCTATACTATGTGCCCAACAACAGCCTGAACGCCTTTGCGACGGGCAGTAAGAAAGACCCTGCCATTGCCATCACATATGGGCTCCTGACCAGAATGGACCTTAGAGGTCTGTCTGGCATTCTAGCCCATGAAATCAGCCACATCCGAAATAATGACCTGCAATTAAAATCAATGGTCAATCTGTTTAGCCGGTATACCCGGTTCTTTTCCCTGTTCGGGCAGGTATTGCTCTTTATCAATCTTCCCCTCTTATTCATGGGCGAAGCGACCGTTTCGTGGACGGCTATAGCCCTGTTGCTCCTGGCCCCCACGCTCGTGACACTCATGGTACAGGCTTTTTCCCGCAGCCGCGAGTACGACGCTGACCTAGAGGCCGCCCGGCTGACCGGTGACCCTAATGCACTGGCAGATGCATTGGAGACGCTCGACTATTACAATAAAGGTGGCTGGCTGGCCCGTTTGCAGTCCCCCCGGGGCATCAAAGTGCCCACAATCCTGAGCTCTCACCCTGACATAAAGGACAGGGTAAAGCGGCTGCGCGAACTAGCGCCACGATTTGTACCCCGGTTTGACTGGGCAAGCTGGCAACCCACACGCTGGCGGATGGTTTGATGGACGAAACTGTCCCCGTCCAGGTGACGGGGATGATTTCAGATGGCTCCGCTTCGTCTGAATCCACAAGGTAATAGCACCGCTGATGAGAGGGAAGGCTTTGGGTCGAGGTTGCCTGAACATTATTCGGTTGAAGATCAGAAACACGATCCAACGCCCAGCGAATGTTCTTACCTCCATTGGTCATCAAGTGTTTTAATATCTGATTTTCCATAAACTGTAATCTTTCGGTTTATCAAAGCTTTACCAAACAGACATTGCTACTCTGCACCAGACAATCCGCACATTTAAATTCACCCTGATTTTCTCAAAGTTCTGTAACTTTAAGGTCCGGACCACAGTATATACTGAAAGCGGATCCATACCAGGCAAGCATAAAGTTTGCCATACTGTAACATAATCCTATGAGAAACTATTTACTCCTCGCCTGCATCGGAATTGCACTGCCTGCATTTGGACAGATTAGCTTCCTTGACTCCACCATTTACCTCGATAATGTCGGTTTACTTTCGGGTACGCCCATGGCCGCCGCTGATATGAATGGTGACGGGTTGCAAGATCTTGTGATCCTTGACAATCGTCAGGAACTCTACATTGAATACCAACAAGCCAACACTCCGTTTTTCAGCAGCCTTTTCGTGCAATCCCTCAACAACCCTTCCAATGGCATAGCGGTAGGTGACGTAGACGGCAACGGCTACAATGATATTCTGACTGGTGGTTCTTACAATGCCCTGCGGTTATTTTTGGCCAACGATGACGGTACCGATTACACGGCCTTAGTCATCGACCCTGGTAATTATTTCTTACAGGGCACCAATATGGCTGACATAGATAATGACGGCGACCTCGACCTCTTTGCAGCTCATCAGGACGGGCTGAGCGCGCCTTTCCGTAACCTGGGGAATAATGTTTTCTCCCTGGATTACAACCTGATCAACCCCGTTTCGAGTGTCCCTTCCGACAATTCCGGCAATTATGGTACCGTTTGGGCTGATTACAACAACGATGGCGCATCCGACCTCTACATCTCCAAGTACCGCCTCGGGGTAACCGATGCGAGCGACGGCCGGCGTCTCAATTTACTCTTCCGCAATGACGATGATGACGACTTCACCGAAGTGGCCGCCTTTGCAGGGCTGCTCCCAATGGGGCAAAGTATTTCCACTGCATTTGGTGACATTGACAACGACGGCGACTATGATGCCTTCGTGATCAACCATGATACCCCCAACGCCCTCTACCGCAATAACGGCAACGGCACTTTCACCAATATCACCAGCAACAGTAATATACCGGAAGCCTTAGCCGGCACAGGACTTGGCGTGCAGGCGATTTTTACCGATTTTGACAATGACGGACGGCTGGACTTGCTCTACACCTCCATCGGAGCCAGCCACGCCATACTGCGCAATCAGGGCAATTCTACTTTCGTTAGGGTCAATAATGCAATCCCTACTTCCGGCAGAATCCACAGTGCGGTGGTTGGAGATTTTAATGCGGATGGCTTTGTAGATATTTATGCGGGCTATGGGCTGGGCTTTAATCAAATTGGTACGCAGCCGGACCAACTACTGATCAATGCCGGGAACAACAATCACTATGTGGAAGTTGCCCTCAAAGGAACAGATGCCAACCCTAATGGCGTAGGAGCAAGAGTGGAAATCTACGGGCCCTGGGGGCAACAGGTCCGTGAAATCCGGAGCGGTGAGGGCTACGGCATTCATTGCGGGCTGCGGGCGCATTTTGGGATGGGGCCCAGCACCACCCTGGACAGCATCATTGTACGCTGGCCAAACGGGAATATTGACCATTTAGAAGACCCTGATGTAGATACCCTTTATCAGATTACTGAGGGGGAGTTCTGCCAGGCCCAGGCCGATTTTTCTTTTCAGGTTACGGGACTGACGGGCAGTTTTCAGGGTACGGGCGACACAGGGACCAATCAGTACTTCTGGGATTTTAGCGATGGGGCGCAGGATACCGGCGCGACCGTTGTGCACACCTTCCCCATTACCGGCACCTTTACAGCCTGCCTGACTACCGTTGGGGATTGTGGAAGTGCTACCGTTTGCAAACAGCTACAGACCTCCTGTACGCCTCCGGAAGTATTCTTTGCCCAAAACAACAACGGGCTGGAGGTCAGCTTCCAGGATTTTTCTTTCGGTATGCCCAATGAGTGGATTTGGGATTTCGGCGATGGCAATTCTTCCGGTGAACAAAACCCCACACACGCCTACAGTGAGCCGGGCAACTACTTTGTCTGCCTGGTGGTGCTCAACAACTGCGGCAATGCCTCCACCTGCGAGCTGGTACAGGTCAACTGTGGTGAAGTGGAAGCTGACTTTGACTTTGCTGATGACGACCTCAGTGTTACCTTCACCGATGGTTCCAGTGCTGGTACGAATAGCTGGTCCTGGGACTTTGGGGATGGCAATACTTCCGGCAGCCAAAATCCTCAGCATACTTATGATGCGCCAGGCACTTACCAGGTCTGCCTTTCCGTCGATGGCGCCTGCGGAACGGATACATCATGCAGGAATATAACCGTAACCTGCCCGCCTCCGGCTGCTGCCTTCACCACCGAAATCACAGACCTGGCTGTTTTCGTAGAGGACCAAAGCGCAAATTTCCTGGATTCCTGGTCCTGGGACTTTGGAGATGGCACCACCGCCAGCGGTCCTGCGCTATTCCATAATTACGATGCGCCGGGGATTTACGAAATCTGCCTCAGCATAGAAAATATTTGCGGCAACTCCGCAGTCTGTGATACGGTTTCGGTCAGCTGCCCGCCTCCGCAGGCTGGCTTCACCTATCAATCGGATAACCTTCTGGTTAGCTTTCAAGACGATTCTAATGGCGGTGCAGAACAGTGGGCCTGGGCCATTGATGGTCAGGATACCCTTACCGGGCCTTCGCCCGAATACCTTTTCCCGGGTTCAGGAAGCTACGAAGTCTGTCTGATTGCATCGAGCGTGTGCGGCAGCGATGTAATCTGTGAGACGATTGAGCTGGATTGCAGCAATGCGCCTCTTGGCTTTAGCATCGACCTGGATGGACTGGAAGCCACTTTTACAGATACCTCCTTTGTCCAGGCTAACAGCTGGTTTTGGCAGGTCAACGGACAGGGCGTTGGAGGAGGGAGCAGTTTCAACTTTACCTTCCCGAGTACCGGAGTTTTTGAAGTCTGCCTGCAGTCCAATGGCCCCTGCGGGCTGTTGAGCACTTGTACAACCGTTGATATTGCCTGCCTGCCACCCAATGCAGCCTTTGCAAGTTCTTCAAACGGGCTTTCTTACACCTTTACCGCCGACCTGCCCGGTAGTGCCGCCACCTGGTTGTGGGATTTTGGAGATGGTAATACCACTATGCAAGCCAATGCCATGCACACCTACTCTTCTCCCGGCACCTACGATATATGCCTGACCGCAACCAACGAATGCGGCGTAAGCGATACCGTGTGCCAAACCGAATCCGTAGGTTGCCCCGCGCCCAATGCTGCATTTGAACAGGTGTCTAATTTGCTGAATGTTTCCTTTTTTGATGCCTCTTCCAACAACCCCGCGCAGTGGTCCTGGGACTTTGGGGATGGCAATACCTCTACTCAGCAAAACCCTTCCCACACTTACGGGTCTGCCGGCACTTACGAAGTTTGCCTGACGACCAGCAGTATCTGTGGCTCTGATGATTTTTGTGCTCCTGTGATCATCGATTGCCCGGAGCCGCAAGCCAGTTTTGAAATTCAGACCGACGAGCTCACGGTCACCCTCACCGACCAGAGCCCTAATACCCCAACCGAATGGGACTGGGATTTTGGAGATGGCGGCAGTAGCACCATACCCAACCCTACGTACACCTTCAATGCGCCGGGCACCTACACCATCTGTCTCATCAGTAGCAATACCTGTGGCAGCAATCAGTCCTGCCAGCAGGTTGCCGTCAGCTGTGCAGCTCCGACCCCTGCATTTAACAGTACCGCCAACGAGCTCCAGGTAAATTTCCAGGATAATACCACAAATGCGCCCACCAGCTGGTCCTGGACCTTTGGGGACGGGAACGGCTCTGACCAGCAAAACCCGGCGCACAGCTACGCTGCCCCAGGCACTTACGAAGTCTGCCTCACCGCTGAAAGCATTTGTGGTTCCAACACAACCTGCTCACAGGTCACCGTGTCCTGCAATGCCCCTCAACCTATGTTTGCTGTGCAGGAAGATGAACTCTCTGTGTCTTTCACTGACGCCAGCACCAACAACCCTACAAGCTGGTTCTGGACTTTTGGGGATGGCAATTCTGCAACCGGACCTAACCCAACACATACCTACAATCAGCCCGGTACTTACACCGTTTGCCTGGAAGCCAGCAGCCTTTGTGGCAGTGCTACTGACTGTGAAACCGTGCAGGTAAGCTGTGCAGCACCTCAGGCACAGTTTTCCTTCCAGCCCAACGAACTGGATGCAGCTTTCTTTGATGCTTCCACGGCTGCCCCGGCCAGCTGGTCCTGGGATTTTGGAGATGGCAACACTTCCACCCTGCCTGACCCCGTGCATACCTATGCTGCACCCGGGACTTATACCGTTTGCTTAACCGTTAGTAGTATATGCGGTACAACGGAATCCTGCCAAACCCTAACCGTAAGCTGCGCCGCGCCTGATGCCGGTTTCGAATACAACTCCAACCAACTTAACCTCGCCTTTGCGGATGCCAGCACCAATAATCCTACCTCCTGGTCCTGGAATTTCGGCGATGGCACCACCAGCGACCTGGAGAACCCCGTACATACTTTCCCCGAACCGGGCATCTACACCGTTTGCCTGTCCGTCAGCAGTATTTGCGGGACCTCCCAAACCTGTCAAACCATCGGTATCACCTGCAATGCGCCGCAGTCCAATTTCACCTACATGAATGAAGAGCTGGCCGTAGACTTTACCGATATTTCCACCAATATCCCTGACACCTGGTTCTGGACCTTTGGGGATGGCAACAGTAGTACCGAACAAAATCCTACTCATATCTTCAGCAGCCCCGGCAATTACCTGGTCTGCCTGCAGGCTTCCAGTGTTTGCGGGTCTACCCAGCGCTGTGAGCTCATCACCGTAAGCTGCACGCCACCTCAGGCTGACTTCGGCTTCACCGCTGACGAACTTCTGGTTACTTTCCAGGATAGCTCTACAACCGATGCCCTGGCCTGGCTCTGGACGTTCGGTGACGGTCAAAGCAGCACCCAACAGGCTCCTATGCATACCTATGCCCAACCCGGCTCCTACCAGGTCTGCCTCACCGCCAGCAGTATCTGCGGCAGCACCCAGTTTTGTGATTCCATAACGGTGACTTGCTCCCCACCCTGGATCAATTACAACTGGATTGGGGAGGATGGTACGGTGAGCTTCTTCGAACTGGCCGACAACACCGTCACAGACTGGAGCTGGGATTTCGGGGATGGGAACACCTCCGGTGTGCCCAATCCCATTCATACCTTTGAGCAGTCTGGGCTCTATCCGGTCTGCCTGACCGCTACCGACCTCTGCGGCAGCAATACCTACTGTGATACCATTGAAGTCGTGATTGTGAGCACCCTAGAGCCCGGGAGTGAACAGGTAAGGCTTTTCCCCAATCCGGCGAATGAGGTAGCCTGGCTCGTCGTGCCCGGGCTGACTGAAGGGCAGGCAGTGCTGTATACGCTGCAGGGGCAGGAAGCCGGGCGTTGGGCACTGACCGGATCAGAACTGCGTATCCCATTGACGCCCTACCCTGCCGGTACTTATTTACTGAGAGTGGAGACAGCAAACTACTTCTGGCAGGAGCGGTTGTTAAAGCTACGATGAAAAAAGTAAAACGAATCCTGAAATGGGTGCTGATCAGCCTCGGCGGGCTGACGGTGCTCCTGTTACTACTGATTGCAGGCGCTGACCGGATTCTAAGTTCTGAAAAGGGTGCCCGCTGGCTGTACAGTAAGGTAGAAAAGCCTTTAATTATCAAATTCACGCCCGATGAGGTACGCTACCTGCAAATTGGCGACACCACCAAGACGCCCTTATTGCTTATCCACGGTGCGCCGGGTGGGCTGTTCGACTGGCTGGCCATCGCTAAGCGGGACCGGCTTTACGAGCAATACTATCTCCTCATCCCGGAGCGCCCCGGTTACGGCGGCACTCGCCCAAAGAGAGCCGAGCCCTCTTTGATGGCGCAGGGTCAGGCGCTGCTGCCCATTCTCAAAGCCCAGTCCAAACCTGTCGTAGTTGTGGGGCATAGTTACGGAGCGCCGGTTGCGGTGGCACTTGGGGCATTGGCACCAGAGCGAATACAACATATTTATGGGATTTCCGGTGCATATGACCCGGAACTGGAAGTGACCTTCGGCATTTCCTACTGGATCAATTTCCAGCTTTTCCGCTACCTCCTCCCCTGCCCGATTTGGGTTTCCAATGTAGAAAAGCTGGGGCACCCGCAGGCGCTCCGGGAAGCTTTGCCGCTGTTTCAGTCTGTGAAGGTACCCACTACCCTCGTTCATGGTACCGCAGACCCCCTTGTTCCCTTTGAGAATTCGACCTACCTGCAGGCGCAGCTGCCTGCTCAAACACTACTTATTGCACTACCGGGCCAGGAACACCCCGTGCATGTGATGTTGCCAGATTATTTTGTCCGCCTTTTGCTTGGTGAAGAACCGGTGGCTCCGGATGCAGGGAATTAGTAGCTGAGTAATAACTGAGTCAATTAGGCGACCGAAAGAGACAAAAGAGTCTCAGCCCTGGCTAAAACTTTTGACCACGTAGGGGCGCTTGCGCTTTATCATTGAGAATGAATTAGTCAGAAAATTCTAACTGAGTAAAGGCAAAAATTAAAATAAAGTAAAATTCAAGACTAATCCCAAAGCGCTTACTACCTTTAGCCCAACGTAAAAACACAGACTTATGACCACTACCCTATCTGAGCACGGCCCCAGGTTTTCCCGCATTGTTTTTGGCGTTATGAAATGGGGGCTTTGGGGGCATCAGCTCAACACTCAGGACATGCTGCGCTTAATGGAAGAAAGTGTGGCCTATGGAGTGACCACTTTCGACCACGCGGATATCTACGGAAATTACACCACCGAAGCAGAATTTGGCGAGGCACTGAAGCTTCAGCCTGATCTGCGGGAACAAATCCAACTGGTGACCAAATGCGGCATCAAAATGCAGGTGCCACAGCGGCCCCACCACCGCATCAAGTCGTACGATACCAGCCCGGAGCACATCCGCGCTTCTGTAGACCGGTCTCTGCGCAATTTGAACACAGACTACATTGACCTCCTGCTCATCCACCGGCCCAGCCCCTTGATGGACGCTGATTTGATTGCCGGGGAGTTCGAATACCTGAAGAAGGAAGGAAAGGTACGCTATTTTGGGGTATCTAATTTCACGCCCGCGCAGTTTGACTTGCTCAACAGCCGTTTTCCACTCGTCACCAATCAGGTAGAGGCCTCCCTATTCCACCTGCCCCCCTTCACCGATGGCACCCTCGATCAGTGCCAGCAGCACCGGATTCGGCCTATGGCATGGTCGCCGTTGGGTGGAGGTGGTATTTTCAGTGCTTCGCCCGATGAACGAGCACAACGGATCCTTACCACTGCCCAAGAAATCATAGAAAGGCGGGAGCAAAATATTGGCGTAGACCAGTTACTCCTGGCTTGGTTAATGCGGCACCCATCCGGTATATTGCCCGTGGTGGGCACTGCTCGAATAGAACGCCTCAAGGCAGCAGCCGATGCAACACATATCATGCTAAGCCGGGAGGAATGGTTTGAACTGCTGCAGGCCTCCACGGGGTCAGAAGTCGCATAGCCAAATTAAATACAAGAAACCCTGCCTCCGAAGAGACAGGGTTTCGTCCAATTGTAGCTCAAGAAATACGTAGTATGAAACCTAATTTTTGGTACAGACTACGTTGGGGCTTCACCCTTTGGAGTGAATCCCCAGCATAGTCTTACTGCTTGATCAGGCGTACGGCCATCAGGCGGCTACCAGACTGAACCATAGCGACGTAAACGCCGGGGTTCAAATTAGAAGCATCCACATTCAACTGCGTGCTCAATGGCTGCCAGGTCTTAACAACCTGACCGGAAGCATTATAGAGGATCACCTCGTCCATAATAGCTGGTGCAGTAATGGTAAAGTTATCGTGGCCCGGGTTCGGGAAGGCCTTAGCCACACCGAGTTCAGGGGCATTCGTACTGCTAGGATCAGCATCATAATAGTAAACGTTGTCCAGGTAAACTGTGGACCCTCCTGTCGGCAGAGAAGAGATGATAAACTGTGAGATATCATCCTGATTCATACCCTCAAAGTCGACCAGTGGAATATCCAGGCTGACCCATTCTTCCTGCGCCAGTTCAAACGGGATTTCAAACTCGGTATCGTTGCCGCCACCGAAGCCGTCACCACCGAAGTCGACCAGCTTTATGCGGAAAGTGGTGCTGTTAGGCGACCAGAAATCCACATGCAGGTGGGTCATCTCTGTAGACACCAAATCGATGGCGTTTGGACCTACCGTTTCTATACCGGCAAAATCAAGCGCGGTATACAATTTAGTTGGGTTGCCTTCGATCTCGATATCCTCCAGGTTCGCTGCGCTCCAGGTTGTCAGCCAGGTATCTACCGGTACATCGGCATAGGCGTCGCTGAACATAGAAATCACGAATGCAGGATCGACAGTAGGCGTTGGAGCAGGCTCCATTGGCGTAGGATCCTCTCCTGTGGTGGTGGTTCCGGTGAAGATGATATCATCCCAGTAATAGGTAACGTCTTCTGCCGGAGAAGTACCAAAGTCGAAGAAAATGGACAGTTTATTGTAAACAGCATCATAATCGAGCGCCGAGGTGCCACCCACGTTGTTCTT
>PR_CR_10_Liq_2_inCRDRAFT_1000006_pt1 | contig 78382 bp, 56 predicted proteins | sample PRCRCaboRojoPR_FD_10245 | JGI IMG/M metagenome (IMG submission 10245) | reverse complement strand
GGCCTGAATTCCGGATCATCAATTACCAGCTCAAAGGACGGATTCGGTACCAGGTTTTGAGCGGATATATGCTGAATCATTAGAGCATGCGCTACCAGGCAGACACCTACCCGTAGAATTAATGGAATCATTCTCGAAATTTTTGTCATAAGAACGCGTGCAAATAAATTGAGCTTTAATACCGCACGTCCTGGTAGACCGTGTACTAGGCGAAATTATATTCACTAGCAAACAGTTACAAAAATGGTTCTATAATAAGAGTTCGTACAAGTACTTCCTGAGCAGTTGTAGGTATAAGTCATAGTAACACCTACAGGCACGTTATCGCTGCTACTACCTGGCTTATTAGCCGAGGTTGCAACAACGTCTATGTCAACTGTATAAGTTGGGCTGACACCACTCCAAGGGCCTCCTCCGCATAAGACTACTCCCGGGTCAAAAGTCCAGTCTATATCTGTTACGTTGCTCCCGCACGGAATACTATATAGATTTTGTACTAATAATTCAACTTCTGAACAGTCGTTTGTAGTTACATTGCATATCTGATCATTCGTAAAGGTCAAAGAGCAAGAAGAATCACTTAAATCATTAGCTGAAACTTCATGGAATGATATAAAAGCAAAGGAAAAAATAGTGAGAATGGTTAAGGTTTTCAATAAGTTAAGCATGGTAATGTTTTTTATAGTTTTAAACAATGTACCATGTAAGATGCAAAAAAAAAACAGAAGCTCCTAATTTTTAACACTTCGGGAGCAGAAAACTTAAAGGCATGATGAGCTATCCATTTTGCCGGTTCCACGGTTTTGCTATGAAACCTGCCGGATACCGGTAAAGTACCCGCGAGATAAGCTCCGCAACAGGAACACTGAGCTGCCAGGGTAGAGCTTTAGCCTGAGACTTCCCAAGCGCTCTGCTCCAGCTTTCCCAGGTAGAACCTGCAGCAGAGCAGAAAGCTCTACGACAGGAGCATTAGGCTGCTGGGGTAGAGCTTAAGCCTGGTCCTTCCCAGGCGCTCTGCTCCAGCTTCTGCCATGGAGAACCTGCCGTATCCCGGTAAAGACCGGGATACGACAAGAGCACCGAGCTGAAGTGAGGGCGCGAAGGGAATGCGCACCCTAACACGTTGCGAAGTCAGGGATACAGCAAATACACCTCCCGCATCTCCCGGTAAGCCGTCAGCCCTTCTGCCCAGGAGGCCCGGATTTCCTCCGCCGATTGACCAGCGACAATAGCTTTGCGCAAGGCATCCGTGCCCGCCAGCTTGTCGATAAAGAGGGTCTCCAAAAAGAAGTTCGCCTTATCCGGGTAGGCTTGGTAGAAATCAACGAGGTAGTCAAGGTTCAGGTAGCCTTCCCGACGAATGCGTTCGGGTGCAGTGCTGGCCAGGGAAAAGCCACGGCAACGCTGCCCTTCCAGTTTGGGGTATTTGGCGCCGGGCATGGGCTCGGGCGTGAAGTAGTAATCGCCAATAGTAGCGTCGGGATGGCCGTAGACCTGGAATTGGGTGTTCGTCCCCCGCCCTACGCTGACCACCGTGCCTTCAAAAAAACAAAGCGACGGATAAAGGTAAATGGAGCGGTTGTTGGGCAGGTTCGGGCTGGGCTTTACCGGCAATTCGTAGGGCGTGGAATGGGTGTAGTTCAGGCAGGGCACCACTTCCAGTTCACACTTGATACCACCTTTTAGCCAGCCTTCGCCATTGACCATTTTGGCATATTCCGCAACCGTCATGCCGTGTACAATCGGCACCCGGTGCATGCCTACAAAGGACTTGAAATCCGGGTCAAGGATTGGGCCGTCCACGTAATGCCCGTTAGGATTGGGGCGGTCGAGGACGAGGACTTTAATGCCTTGTTCCGCACAAGCCTCCATGACGTAGTGCAGGGTGGAAATGTAGGTGTAAAAGCGCACCCCCACATCCTGAATGTCGAATACCACGACATCCAGGCCTTGCAGTTGGGAAGGTTTCGGCTTTTTATTGTCGCCGTAGAGGGAAATGATGGGCAGCCCGGTTTGTTTGTCTTTGCCATCCGTCACCGTCTCTCCGGCATCAGCTGTGCCCCGGAAGCCATGTTCCGGTGCGAAGATTTGTCGGACGTTGACGCCCTGAGCCAGGAGCGTATCCACCAGATGCGTGCGGCCCACCATCGAGGTTGGGTTGACGACCAGCCCCACGCCTTTGGCTTTCTGCAAGTCCGGCAAATAGGCGTCCATACGCGCTGCGCCGAGAACGAGCGTGCTATCGATGTCCACAGCCGATGGTATATCAACCGGCTGAACCGCCTTTTCTGACACACTTTTTGCACAATTTAGTGGCAAAAAACCCAGTATTACAAACAAAATTTTTAACTTCACAACATATTGTTTTTACTGACGGAGATTAAACTATGCAACCCAAGCGTTACGCGATTGTCGATCTGGAGACTACCGGAGGCCGGGCTTCCCGCCACAAGATCATTGAAGTGGGCATTGTCCTTCACGATGGGCAGCAAGTCCTGGACACCTACAGTTCTTTGGTCAACCCCGAGTGCTACGTCCCCTACGGCATCACACAACTAACGGGCATTACGCAGGAAATGGTGCAAGATGCGCCCAAATTCTACGAAGTAGCCCGAAAGATAGTGGAAATGACGGAAGGCGCCATTTTCGTGGCGCATAATGTGCGCTTTGACTACAGCTTCCTGAGGGAGGAGTTCAAACGGCTGGGCTATACCTATTCCCGGAGGAACCTGTGCACGGTCCGCCTGAGCCGCAAAGCTTTCCCGGGGCTGCCATCCTACAGCCTTGGCAACCTCATCAAATGGATGGGCTGGAAAGCCGATGCCCGCCACCGCGCACTGGATGACGCCCTCGCCACAGCAGAGCTGCTGCGCCGCATTCTGGCAGAAGAAGACAATCAAAAGCAAGTCGTAGACATGGTCAACCTGGGCATCAAAGAATCCCTGCTGCCCAAGTCCTTTGATATGGAAAAGATGCATGCCCTGCCTGAGGAATGCGGGGTGTACTACCTGCACAACGCTCAGGGAGAAGTGGTTTACGTAGGCAAGAGCATCAACATCAAAAAGCGCATTGCCGAGCACTTCGCCGACAAAACAGAGAAAGCGGGGAAGCTGCAACGGCATGTGCACGATATCACCTACGAAATAACCGGCAGCGAGCTGGTGGCCCTTTTGCTGGAAAGTCACGAGATCAAACGCCTCCACCCGCCCATCAACCGGGCACAGCGGGTGCGGCGCTTCCCTTATCTGGTGCATACCTTTACGGATGAGGCCGGATACATTTGCTATGAGGCCACACAGGCAAATGCTGCCCGCCGGAAAACCCTGCAGGTCATTTCGGAGTATCCCAAATTTGCCCACGCCCGCAACCACCTCAACCGCGTCCGGGAAGCCTTTGAGCTTTGTGCCCGGCTTTGCAAGCTACAGCCCGGCAACAGCGGTCCCTGCTTCCACTACCACATCAAGCAGTGCCACGGTGCCTGTACTGAACAGGAATCAGTGGAAGACTACAATGAGCGGGCCATGGCGGCCAGGGAAGTCCTTTCCACGGTATTCGAAGAAGACTTTTTCCTGCTGGATGAAGGCAGGGAGCCTGGAGAATTGGCCGTCATTCTGGTTGAAAATGGCAATTACCAAGGCTTTGGGTACCTCGATGAGGAAGGGCTGAATGGCAGCATGGATAACCTCCGGGATGCCATTACACTCTACGCCGGCAATCCGGAAACCACGCGCCTCATACAGCGCTACCTGAACAAAAAGCCGCACCTGAAGCGCATTCCGGTGCAGACGGAAGCGGTGGAGTGGTAGAGGTTTAGAACAATAGCCAGCTGTATTAATTTACCAACTCCTGCGCAGTAATGCAAGGTATCTTCTTCGTATTAATCCCTAAATGCAAAATCCTGCTACCGGATTGATTGATGGGATTGACACTCTTGCCAATGACGACCCCGTCTTCAGGGCAAAAGTACTCCTTGACGGTTTTTCCAAAAATGGTCTTGACGGCGGCAATTTTATCGCCTTTTCTTAGTTGCTGCCCGAGCTGTGGAAAGACATTGAGAATCCCCCCTTCGTCGGTGTATAGCCAATAGGAGGAGTCGCATAGGGTAATTTCATCGGCAGGGCAAAGGATTTCACCGGGCAGCATCTTCAGGTCGTAGAGTATGTTGCGGACTCCTACCAGACTGTCATTGATCACATCCCGCTGGAATAAATGGGGGTCCCTCAACTCTATGGTGATGGTCTTGATGCCATGGATGGCAGCCCGTCCCCTCAGCGTTATCCCGATGGGCGTGTGGTTGAGAATGATTTCGGGATTCTGCAGCCTTGCCATCCTTGAGCTCATCTCGTCAGACATGTCAGCCCTTATGTAGTAAGTGTTTACGCGCCCGAAACTTGCGGTATGCAAATCGATCAGGTAATCAAATTTCTTCACGATCCTTTCAAACAGACGGTAGACGTAAAGCTCGCTTTGGGTCCCATCTCGCTTGCCCGGGCTGATCCGGTTGAGGTCCACGCCATCGTTGAAAGCCCTTTGCTCCAGCAACAGCCCGGGAACATTCGCAACCAATACCCCCACAATGGTCCCCCTGAGCTCCTCCAGATTTAGGTCGTTGATAAGCTTTTGGATGACCGGGATGCCGTTCAGTTCGTTTCCGTGCAAAGCGGCATTCAGCCCAAGCACGGGGCCCTCTTCTTTCCCTCTGGCAATAATAATGGGTATCCTTACCGGCTCCCCAATCCCATTATTAATGATATGCAACCAGGCTTCGCTGATTTGCCCTTTGGGGAAGTTTTCGATGTTTAGCTCTTTGATACGATAGTAATTCTGTCCCTCCATTGCCTGATTTTTTTTATTCATGACAACCAACGGTACAATATACGAAAGCCCCTTTCATTTCCAATTATCGCAACGCCCGCCGCATCCGCTTAACCCGCCCGGGATAGAGCACCAGCTGAATGAAGTTGAACTCCAGCTGCCAGAAGGAGACTCCACCCTCAGGTCCTATATTTTGAGTTGGCGTATACCGCAAATTGGTGCGCAGGATAAAGCCCTGCAGCTGATTGGGCCGGATATCCCAGCCGAAGGTCACGCCCGGCACCCATTGTACTTCGCTGCCCTCGTAAGGCGTAGACCGCTGCACCGTTTCCTCCATGCTGAGCCACTCGCGGCTGAGGTGGGGGCCAATAAACGGTACGAAGCCATGGTAATCAAAGAGGAATTTATAGGCTTCGAGTGTTAAGGCCCGGCGTTGCAGGACCTGAGCCGTGCCGTAAGCCGAACGCTCCGACCGGTTCGCCCGGAAAGCCAGGTTCAGGTGGGCATCCCAGGGATAGTGGTAGTAGCCCAACCCAAATTCCGGTAAGATTGCCGCACCGCTATGGCGGCCTATCGCCGGGTACAGCTTATCATTGCGCGGGGAATTGCCCAGTACAAAGGCAGATGAGGGGCCCACAGCGACCGACCAGCCACTCAGGGCACGCTTTTCCGCCAGGCGCTCCACCGCAGCCGCCGTTCTCCCATTTTCCCAATTGGGCTCTGCGCTAAGGGTGGTCTCAATCTGCCAATTGCAGCCCAGCCAGAAGTAAGTGGAGGGGAGTTCAATCTCAACGGCATCATTTAGATTGACGTAATAGTCCGTTTGGTTATTCAAAAACTGCCCGGCGCCCAATTCAAACAGCAAATGCTTCCGCTGCCAGGTCAGCCCCAATTGTAACGGAAAACGCGTTTGATGCGCGAATGCTCCCGAGCCCATATTGGTGTTCTGCTGCCAGTCGCTGACCGCAAAGGCAGTACCAACGAAAGGCCGGAATTTCTTTTCCTCAATACGCCAGGGGTACACCCGCAGCCCGGTTTCAACGCCGGGATTAAAGGTATAATCCCCACCAAATGGCACACTGTTGTCCAGCACATTCGCAACGGGTATGGAAATGTAAAAATTAGCGTGCCCCCAAAAGTGTGTCCCTGCGATATTGATGCGCGGGACAAGGGCTGCATTGGGCGTAAAATCCGACAAGCTGCCGTCTTCATCCAGCGCGAAAGTCTGCCCCGATGCCGGAAAGAATACCGCGTCCGCCCCGACCAGCAACTGCGCAAAGCGGTGACGGGTCTGCCCGCCTTCTACGTAAGGCTGTGCACAAACATGACCGAGTTGAAGGATCAAAAATAGTATAATGGCTATGCTAAAACGCATAAATTCATTTGACGGAAATTAAATGCTCCTATTTTTTCTTTAGACCTGACTATAACTTAATGTATCTTTATCCATTGCCATTCTCGCTTGAGCGTTTGCCTTGTAGGTATTTTCTCTTTTCACATTAACATATTCTTGGAGGCAGTTAGCAACATATTCAGCTAATTTTACAGGAACAGCATTTCCTATAGCCTGCTCCACATTTGTTTTTGACCCCTTTAGAAGAAAATCCGCTGGGAAGGTCTGCACCAAACTTCTTTCTTTTGTTGTCAACGGTCTAACTTTATCTGTAACAGGTGAAGTATCACCGTGATGAGGATTGTAGCCTTTAGGTATTGGACGATTAACACCTCTAACAGTTGGACTAGGCTCGTCAATACTAAATATACCTCTTCTTTTGTAGCTTCTTGGATGCCGGTAGTAATGCTCTACACCTAGACTCTCACCAAAATAATCTCTCATGGTCATTCGCGACTTGCTTAAATTACCATTTAAAAATGGAAGCAGAAAGTCATCATATTCATCAATACAACCTATCATAAAAAACCGTTTCCTAGCTTGTGGCACACCACAATAACTTGCATCAAGTACTTTCATTGTCAAGCCATACCCGCAACCAGCAAGAATATCTATAGATTGGTCAAGAATTCTGCTTTTCTTGATTCTTTCGACATTTTCCATGACAAAAAAACGTGGACGTACTTTTTTTACTATTTCCGCATAAGTTATCGTCAAATCTGCCCTTCCAAGGGTATCATCTCGCTTTCCTGCACTAGAGAAATCCTGACAGGGGGGACCTCCTATTACTACATCAGGGCTAAAATCTTTGATATGTTCATGGCTTACTGGATCGTCAAGGTCAAATTCGTATATCGGATGCTCAAAATTATCTCGGTATAACATTACAGCAGGATTCCAATTATCGTAGGCGGCTACAATATCAAAACCAGCATTTTGAAAACCCAATGACATTCCTCCACATCCGGAAAACAAATCAATTACCTTCATTTGATTAAAAGTTTTAAGCCTATTGAAAACAAATTTATTAAAAATTTATTAAAACAAAACTTTAAACGCGGCTTTTAAAACAAATTCGATGCTGTATAGTATATCGTTTGATCAAACCTCCTCTCCGGGCTGAGCAATTTTTCGCCCCCATTCAAAATAATATCCTTGAGGATGCTTGGGGGAAGAATTGGCTTTGTCCGGCGTTCAGATTGAATATAGGGAGCTGTATTAATTCCGCTCAAAGCAAACTCCTTATCTGTTTGAAGACCGAAAGTCATTTGTGCGTAAGTTTTCCCTATCGACACTTTACGACTTTGTGTTATTTCGAACAGTATTTTAAAAAATCTTGCAGTACTTCTCATGTACCTATTGACTTTTTCATTTGTAGAATATGATTTATCTAAGAATGTTCTACATAAAGCAAAATCACTCCAAACGAAAATGTCGAATGCGTTGTCAGACAGCAGAGGAGACTTTCCCTTTGTTTTCCAAACTGGCTGAAGAAGAAACGGCTGTTGAAAGGAAAGATATTGGTACTGGAAAGTATCTAGTGTCTCAAGCATCTGTGTCTGTTTTGCAATTATCTCAAATGAATTATCCCAATGCTGAATTGATGATCCTACGGGTTCGAAAAGAGGTCTTATTTCATTAAAAACAGATCTGCAGGAATTTGCAATTCCGAGTGCACAATATGAAGTAGTAGCAGGTCTGATAACGAGTTCCGAGCTCCATTCCTCCTCTCCCTTTCGAAAAGTAGTTTGATCAGGTATCACAGTTAACTTGACTTCTAGCGCCCTCAGGAAATCTTTTCCATCTTTTAGTATTAAATCTATATTTCGAATATCGTCAAATGCCCATTGCTGATATGGCTCAAATTTTGACTCGAATTCAAACCGAATTGATTCATTAGGTTTATCTGTATTGAACACTTCGTCAATTGCTATATCATTAGCAACTACATTAAGCTCTTCGTTAAGAGAAAGATAAACGGCAGGTATATTTTTTGACCTCATGTAGCAAGCTAATGCTGCGGGGAAAGAAGAATTAAATTGATTCTTACCCCAAAGATCCTTGCCTGATCTGTTTGAATTTGAAATCCCGAAAAGTGATCCTTCTTCCATAATAATTGATTCGCTGAAATCTAAGTAAGTTGAATATTTACTGCCTCAAAAGCATTGTAACAATAGCAATAATGCAGCGTTTGGGCATCACAAAGTTTAAAAATACATGTGGAAGATACTAAACCCTTCCAAAAGCAAAACTCAAGATAAAACCCAATACAACCCCAACACCCCCACCAAAACCGTCGCCCCCTGAGCCGCTGTAATCAACGTAAAACTCCGGTACGCCTCCCGCATTTCCATACCGCTAAACTGCGTGACTACCCAAAAGTAACTGTCGTTGGCATGAGAGATCGTCATTGCGCCACCACCTATCGACAGGACCAGCAGCGACAGTTCCACCGGGCTGTCCATTCCGAGTTGCAAAGCTACCGGTGCCAGCAGAGAGGAAGTAATCACCAGCGCATTGGTAGAGGAGCCCTGAGCTGTCTTCAAAAACGCAGCAATCAGAAAAGCGACCACCAACACACCTGCTCCGGCATAACCGCCACTGCCCAGACTGCCTTCCACCAGGTCCGCAACCGGCGTGGCTTTCAGAACGCCTCCAAAAGCACCACCCGCACCCGTTATAATAAGAATCGGCCCTGCCAGTTTGATGCCCTCTCCTATCCAGCCGCTGAGGTGCGCGCTGTCCCATTTGGGCATTAGCCACAGGGCGGCCACCGTGCCCAGCATGAGGGCAATGAGCGGGTGGCTGAGAAACAACAGTACGGACCTGCCTGGTCCATCGTACCCGAGCAGTTTGAGGACCGAACCCGCTGCGATGAGCAAAATCGGGAGCAGTATGGGCAAAACGGAGCGCCCCAGGGAAGGCAATGTACCTGTCTCCGGCGCTTCTGCTACCAGCTCCGGCAGTTCCAGCCGCTGCCCCAGCCGCTTAGCCAGGAATACCGCGACCAGCATCGTGGGCAGGGCGACCAGCAGCCCGAGTAGCATAATCGTGCCGAGATAATCCGCTGCACCGAGGTTGCCGGCAGCTGCGATTGGGCCCGGCGTAGGCGGCACCAGGGTGTGGGTGGTGTAAAGCCCCGCAGAGAGGGAAAGCGCCAGCACGCCTTTTTTAACGCCCGACTGCCGGGCGACCGCGTCATTCAGCCCGGACAGGATGATAAAACCGCTGTCGCAAAACACCGGAATGCTGGTGATTGCCCCAATTGCCGACATCGTCAGGGCAGGTCGCCCTTTCCCTACGCTACGGAGCAACGCAATCGCCAGCCGGTGGGCAGCACCCGATTTCTCCAAAATATAACCTATGATACTCCCGAATACCACGATGAGCCCAATGTAGCCCATCAGCCCGCCGAAGCCTTCGTTAATGGCAATAATCAGCCCGGAGAGTGGCATACCGGCTACCAGTCCCAAAAACAAGGTAGCGCTCAAAAGGCTGAGCAGGGGGTGCACGCCCAACCGGGCAGACAGCACAATAATTAGTACGATTGCCGCAATAATCGCCAGCAGCAAAGGGATTCCGGTGAGCATAAGCTATAGGTTTTGAAGCAATGCAGCCATAGAGGTTTGCAGGGCTTGAGCGGCACTCCTTGCTTTTTCTGCAAAGTCCTCCCCTTCCCCGGCGAAAATGATGCCCCGGGAAGAATTGACCAGCAGCCCCACATCCGAATTGGCACCGTGGCGGGTCAGGGCTTCAAGGTCGCCGCCCTGTGCGCCTACACCGGGCACCAACAGAAAGTGCTCCGGTGCAATTTCCCGGATTTCCTTAAATTTCTCCGGGTGGGTGGCCCCAACGACGTACATTAGGTTGCCTGGCGTGCCCCATTCCTGCGCCTTTCGCATGACTTTCTCATACAAAGGCTGGCCGTTTTCCTGCTGATCGAATTGGAAATCCTGACTGCCCTTGTTGGAGGTCAGCGCTAAAAGGATCACCCATTTGCCTTCAAACTCCAGAAACGGTTTTACAGAATCAACCCCCATGTAAGGGGCTACCGTAACCGCATCAAAGCCCATCTCCCCAAAAAATGCCTGTGCATAAAGGCGGGAAGTATTGCCAATATCGCCCCGCTTGGCATCGGCAATCGTGAAGTGCTCATCGGGGATGTATTCCAGGGTCTTGCGGAGGCTTTCCCACCCTTTACTGCCGAGTGCCTCGTAAAAAGCCAGGTTGGGCTTATAGGCCACGCATAAATCTTTGGTGGCGTCAATAATGGCTTTGTTGAACTCAAAAACCGGGTCCTCTTTATCCAGCAAGTGGCGGGGCAATCGGTCGATGTCGGCATCGAGGCCAACGCACAGGTAGGATTGCTTTTGCCGGATTTGGGCACTAAGTTCCGCTCGGGTCATATTCTTTTGGAGCGAAAATAGGAAAAAGTGTACATTTCAACTCTATCCGCCTTATCGTGTTACTATGGCTGGCACAACCGTCTAACTAAAGGAACCCAAACCGGAACATGACCATAACCACCGACCGGCAGACCGCCCGGCAACGCATGAATGACCTGGGCAAAGACCACCGGCCTTTCCTCTTCCTGATTGACTTTGAAATGCAGCGCCCCGTCGTGCTGCCTCTTGACACCATCGACCCGGAGCAGTTGCAGTTTGCCATTCACACCCATCGGAATGACAGGGGCATGCCCTCTGCTACCGACTTCCACTTCGAACGCCACCCGGTATCTATTGCACGGTATGCTGCCGCATTTGAACAGGTGCAGCAAGCTTTGCACGCCGGCAATACCTATTTGCTGAACCTGGCCTTCCCTACTGCCATTGATACCAACCTGAGCCTGCACGATATTTTCCTGCTCAGCCGGGCGCGTTACCGGATTTGGATGAAGGGGCAGTTTACCTGCTTTTCTCCGGAGCCTTTTGTGCGAGTCAGCCAGGACGGGCGCATCGCCTCCTTTCCTATGAAGGGCACGATCGATGCTACCCTGCCCGGTGCCGAACAACAATTGCTGAGCAACGACAAAGAGCGGGCAGAACATGCCACGATCGTCGACCTCATCCGCAATGACCTGAGCATGGTGGCTAAAAAAGTCCGGGTAAAGCGCTACCGTTACGTGGAGGCTATTACTACCCATACCGGCAGCCTGCTGCAGACCAGTACCGAGATTGAGGGGCAACTGCCCGCTGACTTCCATCAGCAACTGGGTGACTTGTTCTTCAAACTACTCCCGGCCGGCTCCATAAGCGGGGCGCCAAAGCAGAAGACGGTAGAGGTCATCCGGGCCGCAGAGGGACAAGACCGCGGTTACTACACCGGCGTGTGCGGCATTTACGACGGGCAAACGGTAGATAGCGGTGTGATGATCCGTTTTGTGGAAGCCACCCCTGATGGGCTGGTATTCAAAAGTGGCGGAGGCATCACCGCCCGCAGCCGGATGGAAGCGGAGTACGAAGAGTTGCTTCAAAAAGCCTACTTGCCTTTTGCCCCTGCAACCGCACCGTTGCTATGAGGCCCCGCCTGCTCGAAACCATTTGTTGCCAAAATGGGCGACTGAAGGGGCTGGTATTTCACCAGGCCCGCGTCCGGCGCAGCGCACATGCCCTTGGCTGGACGACCTTTCCTGACCTTCATCGCATTACTGTCCCTCAACGATTTCAAGAAGGGCGTTACAAGTGCCGGGTGCTCTATCGGGAATACATTGAAACTGTTGAATTTACGCCCTACGCAATACGCCCCGTGCACAGGCTTACCCTAGCCAATGCCGATCATATCGACTACGCCTGCAAGTACGAAGACCGCGCACTGATTAACGCCGCCTTTGCCGAACGCGGAGCAGCAGATGATGTGTTATTCGTTAAGAATGGCTTGCTCACCGACACCTCCTATGCCAATATCGCCCTGTGGGACGGCTCCCGATGGCTGACGCCCAGACAGCCAATGCTAGAGGGGACCCGGAGGGCACGGCTCCTGGAGCAGGGCCGCATTTCCCCTGCGGACATTCACGCTGCCAGCCTTGACCAATTTGAAAAAATCGCGCTCTTCAATGCGATGATGGACCTGGAAGAAGGCCCGGTAATTGCAGTGCACCCAACCAACATTAGACAAAGCCGCCCGTTTACAAAAAAATAACAGCGGGTAGCTTGTTTATCCCATTTTGAAAACCATACCTTACCCACAAAAACAGGAAAAGCACAACGCATGAAGTCCCAACTATTCCAACCCGGACAATTTGAACCGGAAGACCATTGGTACGCCAAAGCCCTGAACGCTACCATCCACCCGATGATCTCCTTTTTCCTCAACCTGAGCCAGGAGCGCATCATCAAGCGTTATTGCCACCTCCACCCTATGGTGAGCCCGGATACACTGCGCAACCTGCTCAAATACAAACCCAGGCACTTTGTATGGGCGGGCGCTGACCTCATGCACGTGACGAGTGAGAAGGGCAAACGCCAAATGGTGGTTATTGAGAACAACTCCTGCCCTTCCGGTCAAAAGTCTATGCCGCTGCTCGATGACAATCAGGAACAAGGCGGCTACCGGCTGCTGATGGAGCGTACTTTCAAACCCCTGACCAAGTCCCGCCGCGGCCCTTCAGGTGAGCTGGCAGTGGTCTATGACAAGAACCCCATGGAGGCCATAGGCTACGCTAAAGCCATGGCTGATGTTTTCCAGGAGCCGGTACATACCGTAACGTATTACAATACGGACGAAGACCCGGCCGTCCGCTTCAAAGACGGGGTCATGTATGTCCTGGGTACGGATGGGGAATGGCACAAAATCAGAATGGCTTTCCGCTACCTCACCCAAAGCCCCTGGAACCGGCTGCCGGTGATGAGCAAAACGCAGATTTTCAACCCGATCGTCGCTTGCCTGGCGGGCGGGCGCAATAAAATGCTGGCCTCCAAAGCCTATGACCTGTTCAATGCCGAACTGGAACAAGCCGGGCTGGAAATCCTGACGCCGGAAACCATCTGGGACGTCAGCCTGGATGAAGTGCCCATCTGGGTGGCTAAGCTGGGCGGGCAGGCTGTGGTCAAAAACCCATACAGCAACGCCGGGCAGGGTGTTTACACTATTGTTAACGAACAGGAGTTGGCGGATTTTATGAAGCAAGACTTCAAATACTCCCGCTTCATCGTACAGTCGCTCATCGGCAACTATAACTGGAGCTCGACGAGCAGTAAGGGGAAACTCTATCATATTGGAACCGTGCCCAGCAGCAAGGGCAATGCCTATGTGGCCGACATCCGCATGATGGTCAGCTACACTGCAGAAGGCATCAGGCCCCTGTCTATCTACGCCCGCCGCGCTGCCGAACCACTGGCTGACCATATCGAAGGGGGCACCGACTCCTGGTCCATGCTCGGCACCAATCTTTCCATTAAGGAGGGATCGAACAGCTGGGGCTCCGATACCAACCGGCTGCTGCTTATGGACCGCAGGGATTTCAACAAGCTCGGTATTGGGCTCGATGACCTGGTGGATGCTTACATTCAAACGGTATTATCGATGATCGCCATCGACAAGATGTCCATACAGCTTTTCAACTCCAAAAATAAATTCCGCACCCGCCTGTTCAAGTCCCTGGATGACGATCAGGCCTTACTGGATGAAATCATGTTGTCGTAATGGAACAACTCAAACCTTATGCGCTGTTTTTAGGAATTATAGCTGCCACTATCGTACTGGCAGCTATATTCAGCTGGCTTTTCCGGCGGTTTCTCAAGCGCTCGACCGTTATCATCAGAAACGACCCAACCAACTACATTTTCCTTAGGCACGCTATTACCGGCCTGATATACATAATAGGCTTCGGCTGGGCGGTCTACACCATGCCCAATATGCGTGCTATTGCCAATTCCTTGCTGGCGGGTGCCGGGATTTTGGCCGTAGCCGTAGGCTTTGCTTCCCAACATGCCCTGGCCAACATCATCAGCGGGGTCTTCATTATTATTTTCAAACCTTTTCGGGTCAATGACCGGCTCAAATTCCAGTCGGGCCTGCAGGGCGTGGTTGAAGATATCAGCCTCAGGCACGTGGTGATCCGGGATTTTGAAAACCGCCGCATCCTCATCCCCAACTCGGTCATCAGCGAGGAGGTCATCATTAATTCCGACTTTGGGGATGACTCGATCTGCAAGTGGCTGGAATTTTCATTAAGCTATGATACCGACCTGGAGTTGGCAAAATCCATCCTGACTGAAGAGGCGATGGCCCACCCCAATTTGCTGGACAACCGGTCGGAGGAAGAAAAAGCAGAAGGTGTGCCGATGGTCAGAATCCGGGTGATTGATTTGGGGGAAAGCGGGCTGCGCCTGCGTGCCTACCTGTGGGCGGAAGACAATGCCAGTGCCTTTGCCATGGGGTGTGATGTAATGGAGCGCCTGGTGTCACGGTTTAGGGCTGCCGGAATTGCCTTCGGCCTGCCACAGCGAGTGGTAAGCATGCGGGAAAACCCGGACCCCGGAGTATAAAAAAACCGCACTCAGACAAGAATGCGGTTCAGCAAATTAATTAGTATGAAAAAACTCTGGTAAATTTAACTCGATAAGCTGGCTTTTGTTTCACTTTTTTAAAAATTTTAATAAAAGATCACACTTAATTAGCAAAGGGCTTACAAATAGTTAATCATTTACCTGTTTTTTCGCTTTTCTACTGATATATATCATTGAAACAGCCAAAACTAAAGTGGATTATACCTGCCCTTAAACAGGTATGACCTAACCAATACCAAACCAGATAAAACCACACATGAATCGAGACATTGAAATTGCTCAGCAGGCAACGCTTCAGGATATTGGAGCGATTGCCGCCAAACTGGGTGTGCCCGAAGGCAGCCTGGAACGCTACGGCCACCACAAAGCCAAGCTCCCCCTCTCCCTAATTGATGCAGAAAAAGCCAGGCAAAACAACCTTATCCTGGTGACCGCCATTTCTCCAACGCCCGCCGGAGAAGGCAAAACGACGGTATCCATCGGGCTAAGCCAGGGGCTGCAAAAAATTGGGAAGAAGACAGTAGTGGTGCTTAGGGAGCCCTCTTTAGGCCCGGTTTTCGGCATCAAAGGCGGTGCTGCCGGGGGTGGGCAGTCGCAAGTCCTGCCCATGGAGGACATCAACCTCCACTTTACCGGCGACTTCAGTGCTATTGAGAAAGCCCATAACCTGCTGGCCGCCCTCATTGACAACAACATTCAGAGTAAGCAAAATAACCTGGGCATCGACCCCCGAACGGTCCTCTGGAAACGGGTTATGGACATGAACGACCGGGCTTTGCGGCAAGTTGTGGTAGGCTTGGGCGGTACCGGCAACGGGCTGCCCCGGGAGACGGGCTTTGATATCACTGCGGCCTCAGAAATCATGGCGATTCTGTGCCTTTGCGAGAACCGTACTGATTTAAAGGACCGCCTTGGCAATATTTTCGTTGGCTTCACCTATGACCGGAAGCCGGTTTATGCCCGTGACCTTGGTGCGCAGGGCGCAATGGCAGCGCTGCTTAAGGATGCCATCAAGCCCAATTTGGTGCAAGCGCTGGAAGGTGTGCCCGCCATCCTCCATGGTGGCCCCTTTGCCAATATTGCTCAGGGCACGAACTCCGTGATCGCCACACGGATGGGGCTAAGCCTGGCAGACTACGCCGTCACCGAAGCAGGCTTTGGCGCAGACCTGGGCGCTGAGAAATTCCTGGACATCAAATGCCAAAGCGCAGGCTTGTCGCCCAAAGCAGCAGTGCTTGTCGCCACCATCCGGGCCTTAAAGTACCACGGTGGTGTCAGCCTGGATGACCTGAAGGCCCCGAATCCTGAGGCGGTCAAAAAAGGCTTACCGAATCTGGAAAAGCACCTGGAAAACCTGCAACAGTTTGGCTTGCCGGTTGTAGTGGCCATCAACCGGTTTATCCACGACACCGAAGAGGAGCTTGCCGCTGTTGAAGCCGCTTGCGCACAGAAAGGCGTTAAGGTAGCCCTTTCTGATGGCTGGGCTAATGGAGGCGAAGGGACACGCGCATTGGCGGAAGCAGTGGTCGAACTTGCAGAAAGCAGCAATACGCTCTTCAAGCCCATGTATGAGTGGGGCATGCCTGTAAAGGAAAAAATAAAAGCGATTGCCACGAAAGTCTACGGCGCTGCCGATGTAGCCTACAGCCGGGAAGCAGAGCGGGATCTACGGCGAATCCGAAAATTGGAGCTGGAAGGCTTGCCCGTTTGTATCGCCAAAACGCAAAAATCCCTGTCGGATGACCCTAAGCTGACCGGCCGTCCCGAAGGCTTTACCCTTCACATCCGGGGGATTGAAGTTGCTGCCGGTGCCGGCTTCCTCGTACCGCTTAGCGGAAATATGATGCGTATGCCGGGCCTGCCAGCGGCGCCAGCTGCCCTGAATATTGATATTGATGATGAAGGAGTGATTTCAGGCTTGTTCTAATCCTGATCCCTGTCGATAAGGTGGTCTTCCAGCGGCAGCCCCTGCCGGAGCAGGTGCAGCCGCTCCTGACATTTTTCGCAGGTCCCCAGGTGGGTGATCAACTGACGGTGGGGCTCGCTGCCCGGTCTTAGTTTCCCACGCCAAAAGGCAGTAAGGACCTCATCAGAAGGGCATTCATACACCCGCAGAATTTGCCGTACTGCCCGGTATACGATGTAAGCTGCAATGAGAAGAAATATGGTAAACATGAGCACTTGGTTGACCCCGAAAAGAACAGGGCAATAATACCCCTTTATTCCCGAAATTGAACTATTTATTTGGGAAAGCCGTTTCTACTAATGTAGCAAGTTGTTTAAAAGTTTGTGTAAAATTTGGGTTTTCTTGCATTTCCCCTCTAAATACCTGAAAATCAATTCAATCGAATACGCATCCGACTGAATGTTTTTTGACGGGAATAGAATGCCCTTACAGGTTCCGGAGAATCTGCACTGCTACATCCAAAACAGGAAAACACATTAACCAGGAAAAAATTTTCATGGCAAAAATCAAAACCCGCAGGGTACAAGTTATTGAAGCCAGCGCAAAATATGTTACGTTGCTCTTTCTCGATCAGCATTGCCAGATTCAGCTGCCCAGACTAACCTTTCTGCACCGGAAAGAATTGGGGCTGTATGAAATTTTGAATCCTGAATTCATGAAACCTGCAGTATAAAACCAAGAATACCATGTGGTTAAAGAAAGTTGTGAATTACTTCACTGGAGAGGACGAATCATTTGAAAAGAAGGGTAAAGTCAAATTTTTTAACCGCAAGCGCGGCTATGGCTTTATAGAGCCCGAAAATATGGACCGAGATGTGTTCGTCCACGTCACCAGTCTTGAAGACAAAATTTCAAAAGGCGACGAAGTAGCCTTCGAGGTGGAAGCCAGCGACAAAGGGCTTGAAGCTCGAAAAGTCCGGTTGATTTAGCAGCCAGGATTTTAAGATTCATTCTATTTTTTTTCACTAAACTATTACTATGAAATTGCGTAAGAACTTTGCAATGGGTAAAGGCAAGTACTACTTTACAATAAAATCTGTCCCCAACAATATTACCATTTTCAGAAAGTCGAAGGATGCTGCTATCTCTACTTTTAAGAAGTACCAAAAAGCCGGAAAAGAAATTGAGTGGCTTGGCAAGTGGGATGGCAAAAAATTCGTGGATAACTCCATGCCTGCCGCCCTGGCTTCCTAATCTTCCCGGATAGAAAGCAAAGTCAGGCTTGTAAAAAGTGTTTTCGTCCAGTTTTTTTGACGCCTCCCCCGATACCATCAGTTTTTGAGATCAGGCTGGCGGCAAAACTTCAAAATTGGTCGGCTTTATGGAAATTTGTACCCCGGCTTGCAGTAAGTTAAGATTGCAGCCCGACCGCCGTTCCATAAAAGGTTTTGCTAAATCTATCGCACATCGTGCCTCTTCCCTGGTTTTATTCGGGGAGGCAAATCCAGATATTGTTTCATCATTAAAGCCTCCATGATATGGTTACGTCTGAGAAAGATGAAAAAGTTTACGAAAAGGCTATTACCTGGGTCAAACAAAGAGGTTACTCAAAAGTAAAAGCCAACGTGGAAGACGAGGAAATCGAAAAGCCTACGTCTTTTAAGCAACCGCCGTCCTCTCCCGATGAGGAAGAGACCTATATTACCCCTGACATTACCGCAGTGATGCGGGGCAATAAATGCTACTTTGAAATCGCAATGAAATCAGACCAAAAACAAGACCTCATTACCAAGTGGAAGCTGCTCGACCGGTTAGCCTCGATCAAAGAGGGCAAATTTTTCCTCTTTACGCCGCATGGGCACCGTGCCTTTGCCGACCGGTTGGTTAAACAACACGACATCAACGCCACCCTGATTAACATCTAGGTGTGCCTTTATTGGATCATAGTGCGGTAGCCGATTATTCGAACTTACCGGACAACTACTTTCTTCAACACTTTAATCGACAGCTATTATGATAGATCGCAGCATCAAAGTCAAAGTACTCAAGGAAACTTCCAAGACCGTTACCGTACAACTGACGACTTTAAACAGGAAAATGCCTGTGCCTCGGAAAGAATTCGAAAAGCGCGTAAAGAATGGCTTGTACGAAGTCATCGGTGGTTACGAAGTAGAAGCTGAAGAGTAATTCCTTCAGTCTGACTTACCGATTTCCTTAAGTGTAGGAAACCGCAGCCTGAACCGTTATTTCTGCACCATCAGGCGTTTCATGCCTATATAATGCCCGCTTTTCAGGTAAAAGCCTATCAAATAGGTAGCAGGCGGCAATCCGGCAAGGCTCATTCTCCGACCATCAGGCTGAATGAGCCTTACTAGTTTGCCTTCAGCTGTAAAAACCCTGCACTGAAGCCCAAGTTTTTCTTCCGGCAACGCGATGTATACCGTATCTCCACCCGGATTTGGAAAAACATCCACACCTTGCATAAAATCACGGGGCGCTTCATTTATTGGTGTTCCTACATCGGCAAACAGCCACTCGTAGGCAGCCGGAAACTCCCGTTTCCAATACCATTCAGCATGCGTTCCGTCCGGGTGCCCCATTGCAATGACTTCACTCTCCTCAAACCCGGCATCCAATAGTTCCTGCTTCATCGCCAGCATATCCGCCACCTGCTGACCATTCGCGCCTTCCTGTGCTCCGGCAATCATATAGATGCGCATATCCTGCTGCTTGCCCTGACTGCTGACATGGTCATAGCACGCTTCGGCAAACCAGAAAGAAGCAGAGAAAATGCCTGCTTTGCTGAACACATCCTGATGCTCCATCGCTGCATAAAGCGAAATCAGGCCGCCCATGCTTGACCCCATAATCCCTGTATGAGCCCGCCCCGGTAACGTCCGGTAGTTTTCGTCTATGTAAGGCTTTAGGGTTTCTACGATGAAGTCCACATAAGCATCGCCCTCACCTCCACCGTAACTGGGATTCACCCATGGGCTATACTCATCCAACCGGGCCACGCCGCCGTTGTCAATGCTAACCACGATTACGCCCTCATCCCCATCTTGGAACAGGGCATTGAGCGATTCATCCACTTCCCACTCACCAAAAGCAGCGGTAGCCGCATCGAAGAGATTCTGCCCATCGTGCATATAAAGAACCGGATAGTCCGTTGTGGAAGTCGTGTAATCTGGTGGCAGATAAACCCAAATGCGGCGATTGCGGTCCAACTGAGGCATATAAAAATCTTCCGCCACCACGGAAACGTTATCCGCAGCGGTGGTACTGCCCGGGTTATCCCCTTCCCAGGATGCGATTTCCAGATCAACCTCCAGTTGCCCTCCATCGTACTCCAAAGTCCGGTTGGGTAGAAAACCGCCATCCGAATTGCCTTCCACAGTTGCCCAGCTACCCCTGGTAAACTTGAACATCAGGGTTCCAGGATCAGGCTCAAAGGTAAGGGTGTAAGCCCCGTTGGCTGTTTCAGTAAAGGCATAATCCGGGCTGCCTTCCTCCCAGCCGTTGAAGTTGCCTGCTGCATAAAGGACCGCGCCATCCGGGGTATTAGCGGGCACACTTGTAATGTTGAAAGTCACCTGAGCCAGTGCCGTTATCCCGCAAGCAACCCAAATGAATATAGCCAGAATGATTTCCCTCATCTTTTTTGCACAAATATAGGGCTTTAACCCAACCCTCGCGGCTTTATCCAACGTCTAGCTTTGTGAGAAGTCATTGGGAATAGATTATTTCTAAACTTTTCACAAATTCATATTTATGAAATCGATCCCGACTTTCTATTATCTGATGGGGCTGCTAAGCCTTGCGCTGGCTTTGCCTTCCTGTATACAGGATACCTGTGAGGCCACCACCACCTTCCAGGCCTATGAGCCGGTCTATGTGAAACCCGCTGACTTCCGCCACGCAATAGAATTTGAAGCGCCCAGAGACCTGGAAAACCCCGGCAAAATTTACGTTTACCAGGATTTTCTCCTGATCAATGAACGGGGCGCGGGCATACACCTGATCGACAATAGCAATCCGGAAGATCCCCAGCCCTTTGGATTCCTAAATATTCCAGGCAATATGGATATGGCAGTACGGGGCAATATGATCTACGCGGACAACTATGTTGACCTTGTCTCCATTGACATTACCCATCCTAACAGCCCGGTTTTTGCCGGACGGACCGAAGAAGCCATTCCCAGCCACAGTTTTGATGAGGAGATGGGCTACCTGGTCCGGTACGAGGAAGTGCCAATGACCGAGGAAGTAGCCTGCAATTCCTACACCGGGAATTCTTTTTGGAGGGACGGCACGTTGTTCATTGATGTGGCGGCAGGCGGTGTGGCGCAAGATTTCGCGAATGAATCCGCCGGGCAGGCGCAGGATGTGGGCGTTGGAGGCTCAATGGCCAGATTCACCCTCGCCCAGGACCACCTTTATGTGGTGGACGAACACCGGCTGCATGTATTTGGCCTGTCCGCTACCCCTGAGCCTGAAAAGATAAACGTCGTTGACATAGGCTGGGGCATTGAGACGATTTTCCCTTACGGAGATAAGCTGTTTATCGGTGCTGCCAATGGCATGTATATTTTTGACAACAGCGTACCCACCGCGCCGGAGCAGCTGTCGGTATTCCGCCACGCTACCGCTTGCGACCCTGTGTTTGTGGATGGGAATGTTGCCTACGTGACCCTTCGGAACGGCACGGAGTGCGAGACTTTTACCAATCAGCTGGATGTAGTCGATGTGACTAACCTCACGGACCCGGTACTGATCAAGAGCTTCAGCATGCACAATCCACATGGCTTGTCCAAGCTGAATAATGCCCTATACATTTGTGAGAACGAACAAGGCGTCAAGGTTTTTGATGCCACCGACCCGGCAACGGTTGGCAACGAACAGATTGGCAAAATGACAGGATTCCAGGCTTATGATATCATTACGCTGCAGGGTGGCTTAGCGATTGTCATCGGGGAAGATGGTTTATATCAATATGATATTACCAACCCGGAGGCACCACGCCGGTTGAGCAACTTATTATCGCTTTGATATGGTACAGCATACAAAAGTATGGGCTGTTGCCGTATTTACAGCCTTGGTGCTGCTCCTGCCAGGCGCAGTTGAGGCACAGCAGGATACTGAAAGCATATTCGAGCCCCGGTGGGCACATGAAGTGCACTATGGCAGCCTGATTGGGTCCTCAGATTCAGAAATACAGGCCGGTGCCTCTCTGCAATACGTTGGCACCTACCGGATAAAACGTTATCTTGGGATAGGTGGAGGAGTTGGAGCACAAAGCTATCAGTTCAACAGTGGCTACAGCTACTTCCCGTTTTGGGCTGTTTGTAAGCTTTATGACCCTTTCCAGACTGGCGTACAGCCTTATTTGCAGTTGGCTGCCGGTTACGGGGCAGCGCTTAACAGGAGGGACGATGAAACCCTGCTGGTTGATGCAAAAGGCGGTTTTAATGCTCACGGGGCGCTGGGCCTGGAAGTCCCCATCCGTCAGGAACTATGCCTGTTGCTAAGCCTGGGCTTTCAGTTTCAGGCAGCTGAGTCGACGTTTGAGCACTTTGGCTGGTGGTGGGGTGACCGGCAGACTACGCAGGAATGGAAGTTCCGGCGTATACAACTGCAAATAGGCGTTAAATTTTAGCCTTCTTGGTCAAATCTCGTGGTCAAGTCGAAAAGGGAAGCAAAAGCAACCAACGAGAGCGTTGATTTCCTTTTTGGCTTGACTCTAAATCACGAGATTTGTCTAGGAACCAATTTTAATATGGCAAAGGACGCATCCGCATATACCGATGAAGAGCTGGTGGAAGGCTGCCTGAAAAACAGGCGCCTTGCTCAGGAGATGCTCTACCGCAAGTACTTCAACAGTATGATGCGGATGTGCCTGCGTTATACCCAGGATAAATCTGTTGCCCTGGAAATCCTGAATGCAGGGTTTCTCCGGGTTTTCAAAAAGCTGGAAAAGTACTCCTTCAACGGATCGCTCGAAGGCTGGATCCGGAGGCTGGTTTTCCACAGTCTGTCAGATCACTTCAAAAAGCACAACAATCAGGTCCATTTTCTCGATCTGGAAGACCGGGACGGGCCTGCACCTGACAACGCCCTGAGCCAGTTGTATTTGGAGGATATCCTCAAGCTGGTATCTTATTTACCGGATGCCACAAGAGAGGTTTTTTATCTCTACGCTATTGAAGGTTACACGCACGTGGAAATTGGGAAGCAGTTGGGGATCAGCACCGGCACCTCAAAATGGCACCTTTCCAATGCCAGGCAAAAACTGAAACAATTAATCAGAACGCATTACAACCATGCAGGATAATTTTACACCGGATATTGACCCGGATTGGGTGGAAGAGGGCTGGTCAGGCATGCGGCAAATGCTCGACCAGGAAATGCCCGTTCAACAGCGCCGCCCGTTGGTATGGGTATGGTGGAGTGCTGCACTGCTGGCCATTGGCATAGGCACAGGTTGGCTGCTAAATGATTATGCCGATCATCATACAGTCATCGGGCAATTGCCGGTTCCTTCCGAATGGGCAAGGGCAAGCCAAGACCCGGAACACTCACCGTCGGAGCAGGAAGCAAACGTTACTGGCCAGGGCGACTCCTCACCCATTGCAGGCAATACTCCCCCAACAGCAGGAGCAGCTCCTTACCCAAATGCCGCTTTGAACACTTCCCCAATTGCCCGCCCTGTAAAGCAGTCTGAGTCTAATGCACCGGTTAAGGATGGACAGACAGCAAGTGCAACGACATCCATAGAGCAGGAAAAGCCACTTACGCTCTCCCCTACCCTTTCCGCTATCCCTCCACTGAACGCTCTTGCGGTGCTCAGCCCTGAACCATTGGAAGAACAAAGCTTTCCATCACTGCCTGAACAGCCCGAAACCACTGCTTCTGCAGCTAATTCCCCCTGGCAGCCCGGGCTTTTCGTAAGCGGGCTCTATGGGCCGGAACAAGGCAGCACAGGGTATGATGCAGGGGTTTTCCTCGCCTGGGAGCCCGAGGGGTCAAGATGGTACAGCCGCCTTAACCTCAGCTACCTCCGGCTTGGAGCGGAGCAGCAAGTGGAGGAACGGCAGTTCGCCTTTTCCAACAGCAGCTTCTCCAATAACCCGGCTCTGGTCGACTTAACCAAACAGGTTGAAATGGTGCACTTCGCCAACACTGCCATCCGGATGGGTTATCAAATCACCCCGAGACTAGGGTTGGAAGGTGGCTTCTTCATGGCGTACCTTACCGGTGCCCGGCAGACAGATATGTGGACAAGCGCAGGGACTCCAACCAATAGTAGTGGCGGAACGGACGGGAGCGAGGAAAGCCTTGCCGCCCTAAATTTGACGAACCGCTCCCAATCAACCGCAGGGTTGAACCGATGGAATGCAGGCTGGACGTCTGGTTTGCGGTATAGGTTTGGTGACAAAATGTTCACTACCCTAACCTACAGCGCCCCTATCTCAGGTTTTTCAACAACAGCCAATCAAAAAACGGTCTTTAATCCAAACATTGCTCTGTCACTATTTGGGAGCTTCTGAGTGCTCAGTTTACTCTTTTTTTCGTAGCTTTTCGCTCTGAATCTCAGAGTCACTGACCGGAACGAATCATGTCAAAGCTAAAAAAGGGTAATTGCCTACTCTGGTGTGTTCTTTTTTTTGCGCTTTTTTCGAACAGCTACCTTCTGCATAGTCAGGTCAGTGATGAACAACTCGTCCATTTTGATATTGAGGATGGGCTGCCTTCTAAAGTTGTTTATGGCATCGAGCAGGACAGTTCCGGTTTTATTTGGGTCTCTACTGACGTTGGCCTTTCCTACTTTGATGGCTATGAATTTCATACCCTTACTACTAAAGATTGACTACCCAGTAATGATGTAATTGGCATAGATTATGTAGACTACCGGCTTTGGGTAAATACACTCGGGCCACTATCTTATCTTACCCCTGACTTCAAGGTACAAATCGCTCCTATTTCTTCCAAGACCTTTTCCTCCTACATTGACCATCAGTTTGTGAAAGCGGACAGTGGGCTTTGGGTAAGCCGGTCAAGTGACCTCTTCAGGCTCAATGACGACCTGAAACCTCTACCTGTTAACCCGGACATCCTCAGGGGGGATAGTACCTATTATTGGGTCTTCGAACATCATGGGCAGCCCTGGATGATCAGAAAAAAGAAGGGGTACAGAACAGAGCTACTCCAAATAGCCGGCAATCAAATCAACAAGCAATTTGAGGTTGGGAAGTCAAAAGACGAAGTCTTTTATTTCTACTATGCCTCAAAAGGGCCCTTGCTTTATTGCCACTTTAACGGCAATGTGTTAGTGATTAATACGGAAACCGAAACAGTGAGGGAACTGATTGAGGGACGCGACCTCAACAGTCACATTCGGTTGAAAGACAATAATCTCTGGGTAATACAGCCGAAAAATGGTATTGAAGTGTATGCCATTCGGGACGATACTGTGGCTGTTCACCAGCAAACCCTTTTAAAGGGCCTTCAACCATCCAGCGTCTTGTTGGACAAAGAAGGCAATGCCTGGATTGCCACACTTGGAAACGGGCTTTACTTTTTGCCCCGCCAAGCCAGTGCTATACAGGTGGTGCGCAAAGCAAACGGGCTGGCCGAAAATACTATCAACAGTATACTGGCTACCGATCAGCACCTGATTACCGGCAACCGCAGTGACATCCTCGAATTTCTTACACCCGACAGCGCCGGTAAAGTGACGGTGACAGGGCGTAAAACGCTTACAGCAAAGCCTGGTTTTCATATCACTAACCGCATTCTGAAAATTGTCATTCCCCTTCCCGGCCATTACTTCCTGGCTACGGACATCGGTCTGATTTACTATAGCCAGGAAAAGGAACAGCTCCTCTTGCAGGAAGCCATCAAGAATTTAAGCATAGGCCTAAATGGCGATCTTATCATATCCAGTCATCAAGGCATTCGAAAGATAGCTGCAGCTGACCTTGCCCAAATAGACGTGATGGCTGCTCCCTGGGATATGATCGACAAAACAGCAGAGAAAGTCCAGCCTGTTTTCGATGGCAGATCTTACGCCAGCACCGTAGACCATAGTGGAAATATCTGGGCCCACACCATAGCCAATGGCTTGATGCAAATCACGCCAACGGATACCATTTTCTGGAAAAACCGCCACCCTGTATTCTCCACTCAGGTCACAGACTTCGAAATCCTGGCAGACAGCACAGTTTGTGCCAGTACCAGAGGCGACGGACTGATTCTGATCAAAAACAATGAATACCGGATACTCAACCAGGATAGCTTGCTGGCCAGTGATTTCATCAATGTGCTTTACCAAGACCAACAGGGTGACCTTTGGATTGGAACAAACAAGGGGCTTACCAATTGGATAGCCCCCTCTTATGACGGTGGCAGCACCCAACTCGTAACTTACAGCAAGTCGGACGGTTTGCTCTCCAACAATATCAATGATATCACCCTCTGGCGGGAGCAGGTATTCATTGCCACTAATGAAGGGGTGATGTACTTTAAGCCCAGCGAAATCATCAATGCTTCATCGTCGCCAAAGCTAATGCTTTATCCACCGGAGGTTAATGATACTATGTTCCTCAAAGCTCCTGTGGCCAGTCTGGCCCCGGATGAGAACAATATACAATTCAGGTTTGCCTCCCTGAACTTCCAGGACCGGCAGACCATCACTTTTCAGTACCGGCTGAAAGGGCTGAACGAGGAATGGGCTTCTACAAAGACTCCAGAGGCCAGGTACGCAGGCTTGCAGCCCGGGAGCTATACCTTTGAGCTCAGGGCGCTGACAGACAAAGGTCAAATCAGCTACCTTCCCAAACCTTTCCACTTCAAAATCAACCGCCCCTTCACACAGTCTGCCCCGTTTTACTGGTTATTATTCATAGGTGCTTTAGCAGTTATGCTGCTTATCCTCCAAAGCTTCAACCGCAGGGCGAAAAACCGGGAGCTCCATCAGCTGGTCAAAGAAAAAACAAAAGCCTTGAAAGAGCAAAACCAGGCACTGGAAGCTTCCAATACTAAGCTCCGGCGGTCCAATCAGGAGCTCAATCAGTTTACGTACATTGCCGCCCACGACCTAAAGTCGCCCCTGCGTAATATTTCCAGCTTTGTGCAGCTGCTGCGCCGCCGTGCTGAGAACAAGCTCGATCAGGAAGAGCTGGAGTTTATTGACTTTGCCGTAAATGGAACGCAGCAACTGGAGCAACTGATTGATGACCTGCAGGCATATTCTCAAATCACCGCCTACTCCGAGCAAAGAAGCTGGAACACCGTCAAAGACCTGGTGGAGCATGCCATCGGGCAAATCCCTGGCCTTCAGGGACAAAACCATGTAAGCTTGCTTACCCAAAACCAAAAAATCTGGATCAACACCCGCAACGGGCAACTACTGTTCTATCACCTGCTGTCCAATGCCTCAAAATTCCGGCATCCGGACCGCGACCTGATGATACGTGTGATGGCCCGGGAAGAAAACGATAAGCCCTATATCTACATTGAGGATAATGGCATCGGCATCCACCCGCAGTACCAGGAAAAGATATTTAAGATATTCCAGCGCCTGCATACCAGCCTTGAGTACCCGGGTACAGGTATAGGCCTCGCAATCTGCAAGAAAATCATTGAGGAAGAGAATGGCCAAATCGGGCTATCCACAGAAGAGGGTAAGGGCGCTACCTTTTATTTCAGCTGCGCTATCTACGAAGAAAGGGAAGCGGCTTTTGCCACTCCCCTTCCTAACTGACGATCATTTCTGATCTGATTACTTGTTCACTACGAGGCTAATCTGCAGATCAAACTCATCGTAGATGGTCTTGTCGCCCAGGTTGTCAAAGAAGCTGCCTGAACCGTAACGCACGTTGTACTCAGAACGGTCAACAACGACCTCAGCAACAGCCTTGGCTTTGTCGCCCATATCCTCAACATCTGCCTGGAACTTGATTTCTTTTTTAATACCTTTAATCGTCAGGTCACCAACGATTTTGTATTCGCCCGGCTTACCGCGGGAAACCACTTGTGTGATTTCGAAAGTTGCCGTTGGGTACTTCTCCACACCAAAAAAGTCGTCTGACTTGAGGTGCCCAACCAGCTTTTGGTTCCACGCGCCTTCCAGGTCGGTGTTCGTGATTGAAGTCATATCAATAACGAAGCTACCGCCGGTGAGCTGATCGCCATCGAACTCCAGTTCGCCAGACTTCAGCTGAATGTTGCCGGTGTGAGAGCCGGTCACTTTGTAGCCGTTCCATACGATGTTGCTTTCCGCCACGCTTACTGTGCGGCGTTCTTTTTCGCCTTCAACGGGATTAGTAAAGCTCATGCCGATCATCGCTACTGCTGCCAGCAGCACAGAGAAAATACTTGCCTTTTTCATAATGGTTTGGTTTGATTGATTTTTATGTGAAGGGTAACATCGCTACCCTCGTTAATGTTTAAACTTTAATCAGAGGCAAATTTAGGTGCTTAAATCAAAGTTAAAACATCGAAATGAAAATTTCTGCTTATTGTCGCGAAATTGTAGCTTTACGCCTCATCCAGACCACCTTTGAAAAATTCAACTTTATGAAAATACTGATCATTGGCGGCGGCAACATGGGGCTTACCTACGCCCAAAGCTTCCTGCGCTCTCATATTGCCAGCAAAGAGGACATGATGATTCTGGAAAAATCGCCTCAAAAAGCGGCAGAGTTGGCCAAAAGAGACATCGGCACGGTTTATGGCCGGGCAGAAGACTGCATCCAACAGTCCGACCTTGTCATTTTTGCGGTTAAGCCTCAGGATTCCTCCGTACTGTTTGAGCATATCAAACCGCTTATTGACCCTCAACAGGTCTTCCTGTCTATTATGGCTGGTGTGAAGCTTTCTACTATCTCTGATAGTTTGGGCGCGGAGAAGGTGATCCGGGCGATGCCCAACCTCCCCGCCCAAATTGGTATGGGCATGACCGCCTTTACTTCTTCGGATGCAGTCACCCGGATAGAGCTCGTCATGGTTCAAAACCTCCTGAACACCACCGGCAAAACCGTGTACGTAGAAAGGGAAGAAGCCATCGATGCGGCTACCGCAATATCTGGCAGTGGACCGGCTTACGTCTGGTTTTTCATGAAATCCATGATGGATGCCGCCCGTAATATGGGCTTTTCTTACTCTGAGGCAGAACTATTGGTCAGCCAGACGTTCCGGGGCGCTGTAGAACTCTTCAATAAGACGGACTTCACCTGTGAGGAGTGGATTGAGAAGGTCTGCTCCAGGGGGGGCACCACAGAGGCCGCCCTTGCTTCCTACGATAAAAACCTGGTCCGTGATGACATCATTGCGGGCGCACAGGCAGCGCTTGACCGGGCGGTGGAGCTGGGCAATGGGTAAGCCCATGCTCAAATCCATAAAAGATAGATAGAAGAGGCGGCACCGTTACCAGGCACCGCCCCATACTCTATAATCTCAATATCTTAATCTCCACCCGTTGATTCCGCCTTCGCCCATCTTCGGTGCGGTTGGAAAACAAGGGTTTCCGTTTCCCATATCCTTTGTAGAACACCCGGTCTGAAGGAATCCCTTTAGCTACCATATACTCCGCCACGGCTCGGGCACGGGCGGTAGACAACTGATCGCAATACTCGTCCGGAGGCAGGTTATTCGTATGCCCCCCGATTTCCACTACAATAGAGGGATTATCCTTTAGGAAGAGATAAATCTCGTTCAGCAGAGGTTTAACGGATTCCTGAATCCGGGAACTGTCCGCTTCAAACTGCAGCTTTTGCATCTGAATGGTCTGACCGCTGCTAACTGCACGTGTCAGTTCCTTCAGCACTCTTTCTGTAATTTCAAATTCGGCACTTGCAGTACAGCCGTTGGCATCCGTGACGGTGACACTGTGCTGTCCCAGGCTTAAGTTTTCTACCAGAGGGCCCTCAGCACCGTTATCCCAACTGATTTTGTACGGCGGTGTGCCTCCGTTCCCGCTTACCTCTGCCTTTCCATCTTCACTGGTATCGCTGAAAGCAGGTTCTACGCGTCCCAACTCAGCAGTAAGTGGTTCCGGTGCAGATAGGGAAACAGCTGCTGTCTTTTCGTTGCCCGCTTCGTCGGTCACAGTGACTTCGTAAGTGCCCGCGCCTAGTCCCGTACGGTTTTCACCAGCGGTACTTTCGTCGCTCCATGCAATAGTGTAAGGCGGTTTACCTCCATTGATAACCGCTTCTACAGCACCGTCCGAAGCGCTGCTACAGGAAATGGTCTGGGTTGCTGATAGCTCTACTTCAAGCGGGAGGATATTCTCGGAAATCACAACCGATGCCTCCGCTGTGCAGCCATTGGCGTCCGTTACCGTTACCTGATGAGTAGCCGGTGGCAGCCCGGCTGCCTGTTCCCCGGTACTTCCTGTGCTCCAGGCGTAAGCGTAAGGCGCAGTGCCCCCGTTAGCGGTCACTTTAGCAACGCCATCGCTGTTGTTCGTGCTGGCCGGTTGTACCGCTGTCGCTTTTGCTGAAAGCACTGCTGGTTCTGATAAAGTTGTCTCAGCCTCTACTGTCGTCCCCGCTGCGTCGGTAATCGTGAGCTGGTAAGTACCAGCGGATAGACCAGCCGCCTGGGGTTCAGTAGCGCCATTGCTCCAGGCGTAAGCAAATGGTGGCTTACCACCGGTGATGGCGGCATTCAGCGCGCCTGACCCACCCTTGCAGCTGATAGGTGCGGAGACTTCCAGTTTCAGTGCCAGCGGCAGTATGTTTTCGCCGATGCTTACCGTTGCCGTGGCGGTGCAGCCGTTTGCATCCGTAACGGTCACACTGTGCTCCCCCGGTGCCAGGCCGCTGGCTTCATCAGAAGCAGCGCCCGTACTCCAGGAATAAGTGTAAGGGTTAGTGCCTCCGGTGGCACTAACCCTGGCTATACCATCCGTATTATTGGTGCTCGCCGGTTGTACAGCAAGCGCTTCTGCCGAAAGCGCTTCGGGCTCAGACAGCGTGAGATTTGCCGTTGCAGTTGTGCCTGCTGCATCTGTAACCGTCAAGGTATATGCGCCGGCAGTTAGCTGCTCTGCTTTCCCGCTTTCCTGCCCGGCACTCCACACATAAGTGAATGGGGCTTTGCCGCCCGTGACTTCACTGGAAACTGCGCCGGTCGCTTCCCCTTTGCAGCTAATGGAGGCAACTTCAGTTAAGGAGACCTGCAGCGGCAAAATATTTTCACTAATGCTTACTGTTGCAGTAGTTGTGCAGCCGTTGGCATCTGTAACCGTTACACGATGCTCGGCTGGTGCGAGACTATTTGCTTCCGCAGTAGTTGCTCCCGTACTCCAGGAGTAGGCATAAGGTTCAGTACCGCCGGTGGCATTGACCCTGGCTATACCATCTGAATTATTTGTACTCGCTGGTTGGGTTGCAGCAGCCGTTGCCTGTACCGGTGTAGGCTCTGTTAAGCCGAAGGTGGCTTGTACGCTGGTCCCTTTGGAATCCGTTACGGTAAGCGAATAGTTTCCAGCCTGCAGCCCGGTAATCTCTCCCTCGCTTTGCCCGCTGCTCCAGGCGTAGACAAATGGCCCTTTACCACCTTTGACAGTGGCAGCGAGCACACCATCAGTTGCTCCGGCACAGGTAACAGGCTGAATCAGAGACAAAGACACCTGCAAAGGTTGTATCTCTTCCACCATTTCTACAGATATAGTGGAGTTGCACCCCTTCGCATCCGTAACGGTAACCGTTTGCATGCCGGCTGGTAGCCTAGTAGCCTCGGCACTGGTTTCGCCACTGCTCCAGAGGTACTGATAGCCTTCATTCCCACCGGTCGCGCGGACCACTGCCCGCCCGTCTGCCTGGCCCGGGCTGGCTTCTCCTGTAACTTCCACTCCAACCTTAAGCCTGGGCGGGGCGCTGACTTCCACCGTAGCACTTGAGGTGTTGCCTACCGCATCGGTTACCGTGAGGCTGTAGGTGCCTGCAGTGAGGGCTTTCAACTGCTGCTCAGCAGTACTGCCATTCGACCAGGCGTAGGCAAAGGGGCCTTTACCACCGTCCACCACTGCTGTAAGTTGCCCATCGGCGCCTTCTGAGCAGCTTACGGGCTGGCTCACTTCCAGTTGAACCTGAAGCGGAGCGATATCTTCCGTAACTTCCACCTTGGCTGTTGCCTTACAGCCGTTACCATCGGTTACTGTGACCGTGTAGGTACCGGATACCAGGCTTTCGATTTCCGCTGTACCGGCACCATTCGTCCACAAGTAGGTATAGGGCGTCACACCTCCGCTAACCTCTGCTTTGGCAGCACCATCGGAAGCGCCGGTATTCGCGGGAGCCACCTGTACTACACGGGCTTTTAAAGCTGCCGGTTCTTCGATGGTGTAGGAAGCCTCTGCAGCCGTCCCCGCTGCATCCGTAACGGTCAGGGTATAGGCTCCGGCAGTCAGGCCACTTAGGACTTCTCCTGCACCACCATTACTCCAGGCGTAAGTGAAGGGGCTCTTACCGCCCGTCACTTTGGCGGAAAGCGCACCTGCTGCTGCCCCCTGGCAATCAATAGTGGCATCCTGACTAATATTCAGCGATAAGGGTAGAATATCTTCGCCCACGGTCACCTCGGCGGTAGTGGCACATCCATTGGCATCCGTAACGGTAACGGTATGTTTGCCAGCAGGAAGACCGGTCACCGCTGCCGCATTGCCACCGCTACTCCACGCAAACTGGTAAGGGGGCACCCCTCCGGAAGCTTCCACCTCGGCGGCGCCATCACTGCCATTGGCGGAAGCCGGCTGCGTGACCTGAGCCTGAACCTGAAAAGCGGAGGGCTCCTCCACTGTATAAGTTGCTGATGCAACCGTGCCATTCGCATCGGTAACTGTAACGCTGTAGTCCCCGGCAAGCAATCCGGTCAGCTGAGGCGTGGGCGCATCGGCTGCACTCCACTTGTACGTGTAAGGCTTGGCGCCGCCTGCTGCATTGACTTTCAGCACAGCACTTTTATTCCCCTGACATTTGATGGGCTTAATCTGCTCAATTTGAACGGCCAATTCCTCAAGGGTACGCGAAATATTGACCACAGCTGACACTTCACAGCCCTGCCGGTCGGTCACGGTCACTGTATGTGCGCCTTCTGACAGCTGCATGGCGATGGGTGTTGTCTCTCCATTGTCCCAGGCATATTTATAAGGAGGCATGCCTCCTGTAGTCCTTGCTTCTGCCTGCCCGTCGGCAGCACCAGCACTGCTAACCTCGCTGCGGGCCTCCGCCCGAAGGGTAACCCTGCGGTCCGGCACACTGATATCCGTCAGGCGGCTGTTGCCCTTGGTATCCGTAATGGTCAGGCGGTAAGTGCCTGGCGTCAGGCGGTCCGGGCTATCGCCAGTTGCATTGCCGCTCCAATTGAAAGTGTATGGTGGAGCACCACCGGTTACTTTTACCCGCAGGGCCCCATCTGAGCCATTTCCATTGCAGGTGACCGGGCTGACAAGCTCTACTGTAGCGACCAGGGACGAGCCTTTTTGAATAACGTAAACGCCTTTATCTTCTGTTCCAATCCAAACTGCACCATCAAGGTCTACGGCCAGGTAGTTCGCAAATTCACTGGTGTATTCTTCTGCTCCCCCGAAAGTTCTGGTTTCCCCGCTAGCCGGATCGTAAGCGGCAATAATACGGGAGGCTATCCAAAGCCGCCCTTTTGAGTCAAGCGCAATATCAGTGATGCTGCCTTCCACTGCATCGGTTGGGATATCAATAAGCTCCCAGCGGTCTTTGCGGTCTACTTTTCCAACCAGCCCATCGCCCATTAGCCAGACTTCCCCATTCGCCACAGCAACAGACTCAATGATCAGCCCCTTCTCCAACAGGTCCCATTTGCCATCCCGCCCGACCAAAGCGCCATCATTCGTGGCGATCCATATGCGCCCTGGCCCGTCCTTGGCGATTTCATGCACGAAGTTGGACCTCAGCTTGGTGTTGTCCATCGACAGCTGCTCTTTGAAAACCAGCTTGCCATTTTCTTTTTTCAGTCGGTAGGCACCGGTCAGACTCGTACCCAGCCAGATATCCTGATTGACCTCATCGAAAAAAGCGGCAGTGATGTAGTTGTCTTCGTCAATGATATCCCCAATCGCTTCCGTAAGCTCCTGCCGCTGCCAGCGAATGTCAGCATTACCGCCAGAGAACTGAAACAGCCCCATCTCGCCGAGCTGAAGCGCGATAGGGTCAGCGGAACGGGCTCCACTGACTTTTTGAATGGTTTGGGTGTTGGCCACCCACTTGGTATTATCAGTATCAACAAATATATTTTTGACCGGGCTGCCCCAGGGAAGGGCGGTACTCCGGATCACCTCCAGGTTGTCTTCCTGTGCCTTTACGGCAAAGCCCAGCAAAATCAAAGCAAGCGATAGTAGGTAGCTTCTGCTCATGGTATGGTTTTCTGAATTTTCGGCGCAAAGTTAGGCAACCTGAAGCAAAACGCAGTATATGGTTTAATATTACCTTTGTGCCGCCACTGAAAGCCTGCTCATCGCACGGCTGGCATTAACGAATCGCTGAATGATATGAACGTAGTCCTTTTTTACTTGCTGCTCAAGCCCCTTTCGTACGTGCCTTTGCCCGTTATGCACAGGCTATCTGATGTCCTCTCCTGGCTGCTGTTCCGGGTATTTGGCTTCCGCAAAAAGGTGATCCTGGGTAACCTGGAGCGCTCATTCCCGGAAAAATCAGCAAAAGAAATCGACCGCATCGCCCGGGAGTACTACCGGCATTTGTGCGACTTGGTAGTAGAAGCCGTACGCTCCTTCAGTATCCCAAAAGAAGAGATCAAGCGCCGGGGAAAAATGGTCAATCCGGAAATTCTGGAGCCATTTTACGAGCGGCAGCAGCCTGTTATTCTTTGTGCCGGCCACTACAACAACTGGGAGATGACCGCCACGGCTATGCCTATGTACATCAAACATCGGGTTGTGGGCCTTTACAAGCCGCTGAAAGACCGGTTCTTCAACCAAAAAATTACAGACTCCCGAAGCCGCTTCGGGATGGATATGGTTTCCATCCGCAAAACCCGGGAGTTCTTTGAGGCGGATCATGGCATTAGCATTATTCTCTTTGCCACAGATCAGGCGCCCTCCAACCCCAACCGGGCCTATTGGACCGAGTTTCTCAACCAGGACACGGCAGTGCTTTTCGGCACGGAGGCCTACGCCCGAAAGTACAACTACCCGGTTATCTTCGGCTACATTGACAAGGTAAAGCGGGGGTATTACGAAATCCGGTTCAAAGTGATTTCTGAGAACCCGGCCAGTCTGCCCGCCGGTGCCATTTCAGAAGCCCACACCCGGCTGCTGGAGGAGGAAATCCGCCAAAAGCCTGAATACTGGCTGTGGAGCCACCGGCGCTGGAAACATGCCCGCCCGGAAGACTGGAAACTGGAAACTAAATCGGCTACAAATTGAGCCAGTAAGTAGCTTTGAGGACAATCGCCCGGTTTTTGCCGCGTGGATTCACCAGAAACTGGTCGGAAAAATAGTTGTCGGTGTATACCAGGAAAATATCCGATACCGGCTTAAAGCGCCACTGCAAACGGGTATTGATGTTGACGTTGTCGGCCTGCGTGTTGTACTGCAGGAAGACACTGAAGAAAACACTTCGGGAAAAGGAGAGTTCCGCCCGGGGGCCGACCAGCCATATGCCCGCATCGTTGTAAGGGCTGGGCAACTGAATATCCGTGTACGTCGCATCCAGGGCCAGAATCCCCAATGGCTGCCAGCGGTAATTCAGCTGGAATCGCAGGCGGGAGAAATCCCCGTTGAAGTATCGTCCGTAGCTGCCCTCCACGCCATAGTAAAAGTCCTTGCGCACATCTGAGTTAAAGCTCAAATTGAGGGTGGGGTAAGTATAATCTGTCCCTTCCGGCAACTCAACGCCCCCGGTATTGGTCGGGTCAAATGGGAAAAACAGGAAAGTGTAATTCTCTGTATAGTTTAAACTGAGCTCGCTTTGCCCCGGAAATTCCACAAATGCACCGGCACTCAACTCCCGGTCGGTCAGTTGATAGTCCGGTTGGTTGAAAATAAACTCTGTCCTTGCGCTGAGCCCAAAGGCGATGACCCGCTCCGCCCACCATTTCTTTTTTGGAAAGATCAAATGGGTGATACCCGGTGAGGTGGACAGGAAGCCCCGGCGCGGCACAAAGCCCATTTCGGCTTCGTGGTTGCGCCCGATGTAGTGGGTTGGAAAAAAGATACGCCAGTTGCGCAGGTAATGGCCCACGAAGAGGGCGGCAGCCTGCGCATCCACATGATTATCGCTGGTAAAAGAGCGGTGGTAGAAAGCCTCGGCTTCCCATTTATTATCCTTTGAAAAAAGATTGTATTCCAGCCCTGCCACCCGGTTGAAAGCATCAGGGTCGACTTCGTAACCGCCCGCACCATCTGGCCGGTAGTTCACTTTGTTGGTAAAAATGGCACCGACGAAGGATCGGTCAAAGACTTTGCGCTGCAGCACGCCCACGGAATAGTTGGCAGGCGCAAGGTCAGCATCGGAGACAGCGCCGGTCTGCATATTCAGCAGGCCCACCCGCCAGTTGTTGTCCAGCTTACCGCTGAGCCGGGCGCCCGCCAAAATCGGCACATTAAAACTGCGTTGCACTTCGATCTCGTCCCCGTCCGTAGTCGTGCGCCGGAGGGTGCCCTGCGCCAGGCCAATCCTACGGCTGAAAAAAGGACGGCTGCTGGGGAAACCAAACTTGCCAAACAAATCCTCATTTTCGAGAAAAAACTGCCGCCGTTCCGGAAAAAAGAGCTCAAAACGGCTGAGGTTGGTCAACTGCCGGTCTACTTCCACCTGACTGAAATCAGGATTAAAGGTCAGGTCGAGGTTTAGGGAGGGGGTAATGGCAATCTTGGCATCCCCCCCGGCATTGAAGTTGCGCTCTGCGGGTAGCCGAAATTCTTCATCCCGCTCCACACCCGCAATAGCGTACGGGATAAGCGAAACGTTTAAGCCCGGGCTCGGTGGCGGCGTAACCCAGCGCATTGGCAAAGTGAAAGCGAGGTTATTGATCCCGAACTGCCTGGGCACCGGATTCCAGGTAGAACGCTCGTTTTGCTTGACAGATATGCGGCTGAAGTTGATCCGCCACTGATTGGCACCTTCAGACCGTTTGTATCGCAGCGTTTTGAAAGGGATGGCCATTTCCACCACCCAGTAATCCGGATGGTTAGACACCTCAGCGTACCATTTATTGTCCCAGTCGGTGGAAATGCTGTTGCCGTTGTCGATGAGGCCTTCCCGGCGTACATTCAGGGGCGTGACAGCAAAATGGAAACCATTGATTTTATCCTGAAAGGGATCAATATTGACCGCGAATTCATCGGAAGGGCCAAGTTCGAAATCCCGGCGCAAAGAGGTGACGATGTAATCTTCCTGTGGCTGATAAATGACCGCGCCAATGTAAAGGGCTGTCTCATCGAAGGTGACGCGGACTTCGGTATCCAGTTCTGCGTAGGAGGTATCAAAAGGAAAGTTTTGGTAGAAATCAGTTGCCACACCGGCATTTTCCCAGGCTGCTTCATCCAGCACCCCGTCCAGCCGCATGGGCGTTACAGCGGCCCGGATATCCAGACCCTCCAACGCCTGCCCGGCGGCAAGGCTGCTGAAAACACACCAAAATAAAACAGTTAGCCCCTTGTGGCTAGCCCAAACCCTTGCTTGATCCGTCATTAACCCTAATAATAGTTGCCAGCTCTATGGAGAGCTTTGTATGTTCCTGAAGTATGCAGCAGGCTGAAACCAGCCTGTTTTTTTAATCCTCCTCGATAGTATCCGTTACCATCGTTTCAACGTGGTAGTCGTAGAACCGCTCAAACAATGCCCAGTCCAGGGTCTCTGGCCAATCGTTCTCGTCCAGGCTCCAGCCTTCCAGCAGGACGCTGAGGAGATCTTCTACATTGGCTTTAAGATGAGAAAGAATATCCTCTACATCCTCGAAATCTGGCAACAGAAAAACATCTGCTTCATCGTGCTGATCCATATCAGCGAAATCAAGAGGCTGTTCCGGAAAAACTTCATTAGCCCACTCGATCAGCGCTGGTTTGGGCTTCACGACAAGGGCGGTGCGATTGATTCGGTAAAAATCCATTAGTCTTCTTTCATGTTGTGGAAAACCGCATTGACATCGTCATCGTCCTCCATGATTTCGATCAGTTTGATAACATCCTCCACTTCGCTGTCTGTCAGCTCTTTGTAATGGCTGGGGATGCGGACCAGTTCTGACTCCGTCACTTCCAGCCCGAATTCCTCGATACCTTTCTGGAGATTGCCGTAATCTTCAAAAGCGCAGACCAGGACTATTTTATCGTCCTCCTGTCTCAACTCTTCCAGCCCAAAATCAATGAGGCCTAGCTCCAGTTCTTCCCGGTCCTGCCCTTCCGCCTTGACTTTAAAGTTGGCCTTACGGGAAAACATATAGTCTACTGAGCCGGAAGTACTCAGGTTGCCTCCATACTTGGAGAAGATATGGCGGACACTCGCCACGGTACGCGTGGGGTTATCCGTTGCCGTTTCCACCATCAGGGCTACACCGTGGGGCGCATACCCTTCGTAGACCAGCTCTTCGTAGTTTTCCGCATCCTTGGAAGTTGCCTTTTTGATGGCATTCTCTACGTTAGCCTTAGGCATATTGGCGGTCTTGGCATTTTGTATAGCCAGACGCAGGCGGGGGTTATACTCCGGGTCCGGCCCACCCTCCTTAACAGCAATAGCAATCTCCCGGCCGATACGCGTGAAAGTCTTGGCCATGTTGGCCCAGCGCTTCATTTTCCGCTCTTTACGGTATTCAAATGCGCGTCCCATATCTGCAATTTAAATTTGAATCAATAAAGCAGTGCTGCCTTATATGGCGGCCCTGCCTCAGAATGCTTGCAAAATTAGCGTTTACAAATCAGCCTGCCATATTTAGTTCTCAATATTTTTACGCCAATCGCTTCAGGTATGTTTTCAAAGCAGCAAAAATCCCTTATTTTAGCCCAACAAACCTCGCTATGGAATATTTGGTAATTGACCTTGAAATGTCGGGCGACGACCCGAGCTATCACGACGTTATCGAAATCGGCGCCGTGCTCTATACTGATAACTGGATGGAACTGGGCCGGTATCAATCTTACGTATACCCGGAAAATGAGGAAGCGTTCTCCAAGCCCTCCGAAGAAGTCCACGGCATCAGCCTTGAACAATTAAAGGACGCTCCTATGCTGGATGATGTCCTGCCCGAATTCGAAGCCTGGATGCTGGGGCTGCGAAAGCTCAAGCCAGACCCCTTCGATAACAGCCGGGCGCTGCGGCATACCATGATTTCCGGCCTGGGCATCGTGAATGACTTCGCTTTCCTGCGCGCTGCCTATGGTATTATCAACCGCCGTTGGCCCTTCAGCTACCACATGCTGGATATGCAGTCGCTAACCCACGCCTTATTCCCGATCTTCAAAGCCGCCGGAGAAGCCGTGCCGGAGCGCCAAAGCCTCACCGCCATTGCCGCTTATTTCAACCTGGAGCGGGAGACCGAGGAGCACAATGCGCTTGAGGATGCAGTACTGACCGGGCGCTGTTTTATCGAATTGAACAAAATGATTGACCGGCTGAAGGTTGACCCGGCGGTTTAACTCTGCCAAAACAACTGCAGCATCCGAAAACATAGTCTCAGTGCTTGCTGTATGGCCGCCTTTCCGGGAGAGTGGGGATCCCCTTTAAAAACCTGCTTTCAACTCAAATGATAAAGATCAAAGCACAAAAAGCCCGGGAGTGATAAAGGTCATGGTATAGCACAGGCAAGATAATTTCTTTTGTGGCTGTCGAAACAAACGGCTGATTGCAATCAGAAAACTTAGCAAATGGTTCATGAAAGTCGGGTTTTGCTCAAATTTATTCCAAAATTTAATAGGGCAATTGCGAATCAAGGAATATATTTGCCGATGGACTTGGTATAAAAACTACATTAACCCCCACTGCTTACTGTTACTCAAAAACGACAAATGCCAAGTCGTCAGGGATTTACGCCTACCACTCAAACTATTGAATTAGTGTAAAGTGTACACTAAAATTGACACGGGTAATCTAAACTTACCATACAACCTAAATTAAATTGTAGCTCTTATGAAAAACATTCTGCGATTGGTCGTAGCTTTTGCAGCTGCGCTGCTCCTGGTCCAACAGGGGTATGCTCAGGGTACTGTACAAGGCCAAGCGATCGACGAAAATGGCGAGGCCCTGATCGGGGCTACCATTCTGCTAGTGGGCAGCAGCCGGGGAACGGCTACCGACTTTGACGGTAACTACGTCCTCGAAAATGTGCCGGCTGGCGAACAGCAACTCCGGGCATCCTACACGGGATACGGAGACCTTACTAAAGCCATTACTGTTAAAGACGGGGAAACCCTTACCCTTGACTTCCAACTGGGCGAAGACGCCGAAGTACTGGAGGAAGTGGTGGTCATTGGTTATGGCTCGGTGCGCAAGGAAGATGCGACCGGGGTAGTCGCAAAAATTGATGACAAGAACTTCAACCGGGGCGCCATTGTATCTCCGGAACAACTGCTGACGGGTAAAGTAGCGGGTGTACAGATTGCGCCTGGCGATGGTTCTCCAGGTGGTGGCTCTGCCATTCGTATCCGGGGTGGTACTTCTATCAATGCCAGTAATGAGCCGCTTTTCGTTATTGACGGTATGCCTATCGACAATGAAGGTTTTGCCGGCGGCCGTAACCCGCTGAACTTCCTCAATCCAAGCGACATCGAATCCTTTACCGTACTAAAAGATGCTTCTGCAACGGCGATCTACGGTTCACGGGGTGCGAACGGTGTGATTATCATCACCACTAAGAAAGGGCAGTCCGGCAGCCGCCCGCGGGTGAATTACGATGGGTACTACACCGTAAATGAAATCCGCGGTGAACCTGCGATGCTCGATGCAGATAACTTCCGTGATGTAGTTACGTTCTTCGCGCCAAGCCGACTGAACTCCCTGGGAGGTAATAATACCAACTGGTTTGATGAAATGCTGCGTCAGGCTCAGGGCCAGAACCACTCTTTGAGCGTTTCCGGGGGCGGACAAGACTTTGGCTACCGCATATCTGCCGGTTATCAGCAACTGGAAGGTATCATCCGTGGCTCGGAGACTGAGCGGGCGAGTTTCAGCCTTAACTATAACCACAGATTCTTTGATGATAAGCTGAAGATCAATACCAACCTGCGCGGTGCACGTACACGCGATGTTTTTGATCCGGGCATAGGTGCGGCCTGGGATTTTGATCCTACACAGCCCGTACTGGATCCGGACAATGAAGCCTTCGGTGGTTTCTTCTCCTACGGGAACAGCCTGGCTCCGCGTAACCCGGTTTCTGCCGCTGAGCAACGCATTGACGAAGGGCAATCCTTCCGTACCATTGGTAATATGGAAATTGAGTATTCACTGGGTGACCTTATTGATGGCCTCAGCGTGAAAACCAACCTGGGTTTTGATGTCAATCAGGGCGACCGGAACACCTTTGAACCCACCACCTACACGAACACGCAGGTGGCTAACTTCAATGGTCTGGTGAAAATCGAGAATTACACCCGGACCAACTACCTGTTTGATGCGTACCTAAACTACGACAAGGCACTCAATGACCGCAACAACCTGAAACTTACACTGGGTTACTCCTATCAGGACTTCTACGAGCAGTATCCGTTGTTTGAGGGGCAGAATCTCTCAACTGATCAGTTCGGAATTAACGGGCCGGCACAAGCCGAAGACGTATTCCCTGCCAATTCCGTGTTTGAAAACCGCCTGATCTCCTTCTGGGGCCGTGCGATTTACAACTTCGATGAGCGCTATGTACTGACAGCAACCCTGCGCCGTGACGGTTCCACCCGCTTCGGTCCGGAAAGCCGCTGGGGCTTGTTCCCATCAGCAGCCGTTGCCTGGCGTGTCCTACAGGAAGACTGGGCAGGTTCCCTAAACAATATTTTCTCGGACCTGAAGCTTCGCGTAAGCTACGGTATCACAGGTAACCAGGAAATTGGCGACTACCGCTACCTTCCTCAATATGCCTTCAGTGATCAGCGGGCGCGTTACCAAATTGGTACGGATGCAGATGGCAATCCAATTTTTGTCAATACAGCCCGCCCGAATGCCTATGACCCTGGCCTGCAATGGGAGGAAACCGCATCCCTCAACCTAGGCCTTGAGTTTGGTTTTGCCAATGGCCGTATCAACGGTGCTTTGGAATACTATACTCAGAATACGGATCAATTGCTGTTCGAAGTCAACGTACCGGCAGGCACCAACCTTTCAGACCGTGTGCTGACCAACATTGGTGAGTTGCAAAACCAGGGTGTGGAACTGACGCTGAATGCCAATCTTCTTAAAACAGCAGATATGAGCTGGGACCTTACCGGTAACGTAGCGTATAACCGCAACGAGGTACTAGGCCTTTCTAATATCGCTGGTGATGCCGGTATCCTCCGTGGTGGTATTTCTGGTGGTGTAGGCAACAACGTACAGATCCTACGCGTTGGTCAGGCTGTCGATGCCTTCTATGTATACGAGCACATCCTGAACGATGATGGCACACCCGTTTCTGATGAAGATGACTTAATGATGTACGTCGATCAGAATGGGGATGGCCAGATTAATGAGCTGGACCGCCGCATATTCCAAAACCCGGCACCGGATATCCTCTACGGTTTGACGTCTAATTTCCAATTCAAAGGGTTTGACCTGGCCATGACAATACGTGGCGCCGTAGGCAACTATGTTTACAACAATAATGCCTCTAACCGTGGTTATTATCAGCGGGTACAAGGTGTAAATATTGGCAATGACCAGTTCTTCCTCAACAACGTTCATGAGTCTGTACTGGAGACGCAGTTTGTTGCCCCTCAGTACTTCTCTGATTACTACGTAGAGGATGCGTCCTTCATGCGACTGGACAACGTGACTTTAGGCTACACTTTCCTGCCTAAGCGCGGTATTTCCAGCCTGCGACTCTACGTTACTGGTCAAAACCTGCTGGTTTTCACCAAGTACAGCGGTCTGGATCCGGAAGTAGGTGTTGGTGGCATTGATAACGCACCGTTCCCTCGTCCGTTGGGCTTCATCTTTGGCGCAAGCCTCGGACTTTAATTTGTTGAACACAAGAAAAATTAAGCCATGAAAAAAATAATTAATATAGGGTTGATCGCCGTGCTGGCTGTGATGTCTGCCTGTACAGATCTTGATGTACAGCCCAGGAACGATCTGACCCCTGACGTTTTCTTCGCAGATGACGCTGCCTACGAGCGTTTTCTGACCCGTATTTATGCAGGCCTGGCCGTTACCGGTCAGCAAGGCCCTGCTGGTAATGCGGATATCAAATCCCTGGATGAAGGCTTCTCAAGCTACCTGCGCCAGTACTGGCAATTGCAGGAACTACCAACTGATGAAGCCATTATTGCATGGAACGACGATGGTCTGCCCGACCTGGTTACTCAGGGCTGGAGCAGTACCAATCAGTTCGTTCGCGCAATGTACTATCGTGTGTTCTTTCAGGTTTCTCTGGCGAATGAATTCCTGCGGGAATCTACACCGGAAAAGCTGGACGCACGCGGCGTAAGCCAGGAGGTTGCTGACCAGATGACCACCTACCGCGCAGAAGCCCGTTTTCTGCGTGCTCTGAGCTACTGGCATGGCATTGACTTCTTCGGTGACATCCCGTTCTACACAGAAGATCAGGTTATTGGTTCCACTGCTCCAACTCAGCTCAGCCGCGAAGAGGTTTTCAAGTTCATCGCAAATGAGCTGAACGAAATCGAAAGAGATATGCTGGAGCCAGGTACTGCACCCTACGGCCGCGCCGACAAAGGCGCCCTTTGGATGCTGCAGGCCAAGCTATACCTGAATGGAGAAGTCTATACCGGAGGGGAGACCTACTGGAATGAGGCGGTGGAAGCCTGTAACAAGATTATCGAATCTGGTGCCTACACCCTTATGGACGAGTACCAACACAACTTCCTGGCTGATAACGACCGGTCTACGGAGATTATCTGGGCTGTGAATTTCGATGGTGATGCAACTCAGACGTTCGGTGGGACCACCTACCTCGTTCATGCGGCTATCGGCGGCGCAATGAATGCAGAAGACTATGGCGTGAACAACGGCTGGGGTGGACTGCGCACACTGCCTTCAATGGTAGACCGATTCCCCGATGAAACCGGCAATATTGATGAGCGGGCGATCTTCTTCACGGAAGGGCAAACCAAAGCGGTAGAGGCCATCAATGAGTTTACCAATGGCTACACGGTTCCAAAGTACCAGAACGTGACTTCTGAAGGTATTCCAGGTTCTGATCCTACTTTTGCGGATACGGACTACCCAATGTTCCGTTTTGGAGAAGTCCACCTGATCTACGCTGAAGCGATACTCCGTGGTGCTTCCAACGGGGACCTGGGCACTGCTGTGGCTTACATCAATGCCCTGCGTCAGCGGGCATACAATAATGATGCTGGCAACATTTCAGAAGCAGACCTCAACCTGGATTTCATCCTCGATGAGCGTAGCCGTGAATTGTACTGGGAAGGCGTCCGCCGTACAGACCTGATCCGTTTCGGACAATTCACCGAAAACGGTGTATGGGCATGGAAAGGTAATGTTCAGGAGGGCAGAACAACTTCGCCTCACCTCAACCTCTACCCTATCCCGGCGGAAGAGCTGCTGGCTAATGACAACCTGGTACAAAACCAGGGCTATTAAATCTTTATGGATCGGCAGGGCTGCCTTAGCAGCCCGCCGCCCATTCGAAAATTTATCAAATTTTCAATCAGATTAAGACATGAAAAATTTTCTTAAAATATTTTCCATCCTGGTTTTGGCGGGGCTCGTTGCCTTTAGCTGTACCAAGGAGGAGATCGACGTGGAAGCGTTGACGGACTTCGCGCCCGGTATCGTTTCCATCTCTCCGGCCAACAACAGCAAGATTGTAGTTGGTAACTTCGACCTGAAAGTCATCGTGGCAGATGGTGAATCTTCGCCTCTTGCCGAAATCTCCGTGCAACTGCTGGATGAATTTGGCAATACCCTTGCCGATGCTACTCAGGCGGTAACGGGTACCCGCGACAGTATTGTGGTGCCGGGTGCAGATTTTGCAGTGCCTGCCGAACAACTCGGCGCTGGCATCTATAGCATGAACATCACGGTATCGGATGCTAAAGGGCAGACTACCAACCGAAGTACTACCTTCGAAATCTCACTCCTGCCTTTCGCGGCTAACCACGATGAAATGTGGATTGCCGGTGGCTTCAACGGCTGGGGCGGTGATGAAATGATTCTGGTCGCTGACCACACCTGGGAAGTTTCAGGCATTGACCTGCTCGGCGACGAGTGGAAAATCAAAAACTGCCTGGACTGGTGTGATGAGGACTGGGGCGACACCGATTGCAACGGCTTCATGGAAAGCAACCTGAGTGGCGGCAACGGCAATACCGCTTGTGGTTATTCCGGCGAAGTGACCGTAACCTTCAACGACGAAACGCTGGAGTACACGGTACGCCCGGCTGTTGAGTTCGCCACCAACCTCTCCGGCCTTTACCTGCTTGGTACTTTCAACAACTTCGACGGGGACGAATTCCGCTTCCAGCTCACTGGTGACAACACCTGGGAACTGGCTGAAGTAGAACTGGCTGAAGGCGATGAGTTCAAATTTGCCGAAATGCCTAACTTTATGGGCAAGAACTTCGGTGATGCAGATGGTGATGGTGTAGCCGAAGAGTTTGGCAACAACACTATGTTCATGGGTGACCCTGGCATTTACAAAATCACCTTCAACGATGCTACCCTGGAGTACACCATGGAATTCCTCGGCACCGGTGGCGGTGGCGGATTTGAGTCCATTGGTATCATTGGCAGTGCTACGCCGGGCGGCTGGGATGCAGAAACGCCTATGACGGATAACGGTGATGGCACCTACTCTATCCTGATCGGCTTGCTGGACGGTGAAGCTAAGTTCCGTGCCGACAACGACTGGGCTGTTAACTGGGGCGCTACTGACTTCCCAAGTGGCACCGGTACACAGGACGGGCCTAATATCCCGGTTACCTTTGGCCTTTATCAAGTGACCTTTAATCCTGAAACAGGTGAGTACAACTTTGAAGCCGCATCTGTTGGTATCATTGGCGATTCCACGCCTAATGGCTGGGATTCAGATACAGATATGACACCTGATCCTGCCGAGCCTTCCGTTCAAACTGTGAACATCGAACTGACCGATGGCGAAGCGAAGTTCCGCCTGAATGATGACTGGGGCGTGAACTGGGGTGCTGCTGATTTCCCAAGTGGTACCGGCACACAGGATGGGCCGAATATCCCCGTTACTGCGGGTAACTACACGGTACGCTTCAACGTGCTGACTGGCGAATACTCCTTTGAGTAAGCCATTTTGATTGGGCGGTCTCTGATTGCCTTAAAAATACGGGCAGGTGTTCTTTGGAGCATCTGCCCGTTTTCATTTAGCCTGCCTTCGAACATCAGCAAAGTCGAACGCTTTTCTCTTTTAAAAGCCCTTGAAAAAAACACAAGTTACCGCCTCCTTTCTCACCCTGCTCCTATTGGGCAGCCTGGTTGTGCTTTACTTTGCCTCGCCTTCAGTACAGCAAACCGTCAACGAGGGATTCCGGCTGGCAAAAGCGGGTGATGAAGCCGCGCTGGCTAATTGGTTTGAACAGTTCGGGATATGGGGCCCAATTGCCATTATAATGTTCATGGTCCTACAGATGTTCCTAATCATCTTTCCCAGCTGGCTGCCCATGGTCGTGGCTACCATTGGGTACGGTCCGGTTTGGGGTGTAGTGATTTCAATAGTCGCCGTCACGGTGGCATCGGGCATTGGGTATTGGATTGGACGGGCATTTGGAGCACAGGTCCGGGAGCGTTTTATAGGGCAGGAAAAAGAGGAAGAAATTACTGAAGCCCTGGAAGAATATGGTTTTGGCACGGTGGTACTGTTCCGCATTTCTCCTTTCCTGTCCACAGATGCCATCAGCATTATTGCCGGTTTATTGGGCATGCGATTTATAACTTATTTACTGGCTACTCTTGCGGGCATCACACCGCTGACTCTGGGGATCGCCTACTTCACCCGGGACCTTGACCAACTCAAAACCGGACTATACTGGCTGGGCGGTATTGGAATACTCCTCTATGGCTTGTACATTTGGCTGGACCGAAAGCGTAAAAAATCATGAAAATTGTAATGATAGCGGCCCGTTCCGACAACGGGGTGATTGGCAAAGATGGCGGCCTGCCCTGGTCTACCCCCGCAGACGAAGCCTTTTTCCTCAACGAAATCGAAAGCTGTTTCCTGCTCTCAGGCCGAAAATCCTACGAGTCCAATCAGGGCAACACCATTTTTAAGGATAAGCAGTTTGTGGTCATCACCCGACGGGGAAATTACAAAGCGGGGCCCGGTGGAGCAGTTGCCCATAGTGTGGAAGAAGGTATTGCCCTGGCCCGGCAAAAGCAAGTGCCCCGGCTCTGCGTGCTTGGGGGCGGAGAAATCTACCGGCAGGCCCTGCCCTATGCCGACGAGCTGATCCTCACGGACATTCACACACAGGTAGAAAACGGCGATGCCTTCTTCCCGGAGTTCAGTGCTGATGACTGGAAGCTGACCCACCAAGAACCGCACGAAGCCGATGCGGATAACCCTTTTCCCTACACCTTCAAGTGGTTTAGCCGCATTTAAAGCACAATCCATTCATAATCAAATCAGTAGACAAAACATATCACCGCCATATTACGTTCTATTACTGATTATCGATGACATAAATTAGCTTTTTAATGGAATACCTCGTAGCAGGAATAGCCGGTATAGTCGTGGCTTTAGTATATGGATTGACACATCAGCAACAACAGAAACAAGAAAAAAGAAGGACGCCTCACCCTGCCCTCGACACGCAAAATACCACCAATTACAATATGGAAATTCTGGAGGAAGCGCCACTGAAAAAGCTAACTCCGGAGGATGCACAACGCATGGTAGACCACTGGAAGCGTGGCGGATATATTCCTTCCCACCGTGAGTTTTACGCCGTGCAGCGAGTCCTCCGGCGTGATGCAAAAGCACAGCTCAGGGAAGCTCAGGAGCATTAGAACATCAGAAGCCTTGTAATTACAGGGCTTTTCTTTTTTACAGGAACTACCTATATTACCATCATTAAATCTTATCCATCATATGCCTAACCGAAAACTAAGGAAGCGAAAAGATCAGGCGGTAATTGGGGGTGTTTGTGCAGGTATCGCCAACTACTATGGTTGGGACCCTACCAACGTACGCCTTTTTTATGTGTTGCTTTCTGTACTGAGCGCAGCTTTCCCTGGCTTATTGGTATATGTGCTGCTCTGGCTTTTTATGCCGGAGCGATAAACACAAACAGTTCATGATCAAACTAAGCGAAATCCCTACTACCCCACCCGACGATCTGGACCGGGACAACATCGAGGACAAGACCAAAGAACTGCAGGAACGCCTGGGCGACTTGCAAAAAGTCCTGTACGCCGAGCAAAAACACAGCGTACTGGTGATTTTTCAGGGCATGGATGCAAGTGGAAAGGATGGGGCTGTGAAGCATACCTTTAAAGATTGCCACCCGCACGGCGTAAGGGTCCACAGCTTCAAAAAGCCTACCGATGAAGAGCTCGCCCACGATTTCCTCTGGCGGGTCCACAAGCAGGTACCGCCGAAAGGCATGATTCAGGTCTTCAACCGGTCGCACTACGAGGACATTCTCATACAAAGAGTACACGGCTGGATTGACGATGAGCACGCCCACCGGCGTATGGCGGCAATCAATGCCTTCGAGGAGCTCCTCGCCTTCGATAATAATACCCATATCTTCAAATTTTACCTCCACTTGTCCTACGAGCAGCAAAGGGAAGAGTTGCAGGAGCGCATTGATGAGCCCGATAAGCACTGGAAACATAACCCCAACGACTGGAAAGAGCGCGAGCACTGGGATACTTACCGGAAATACTACGAGTACGCCATCAACGAGAGCCGCATTCCCTGGACGATTGTGCCGGTAGACAAGCGCTGGTACCGGAACTATATCGTGGTCAAAACGTTAGTTGAACGACTGGAGGCACTAAACATGCAATACCCGCCTCTGCCGATATAACTGACAAGGATTTTATGTCGAATATTGAGAAAGTACGTGTAGACAAGTGGCTGTGGAGCGTCCGGATTTTCAAGTCGCGCACGCAGGCCACAGATGCCTGCAAATCTGGTAAGGTTCAGGTGAATAATTCAGTGGCTAAGCCCTCTCAGCTGATTCAGCGGGGCGACCAACTTACTGTTAAGAAAAATGGTTTCAATTTACAATATAAGGCGGTAGACCTGATCCGCAAACGCGTAGGGGCACCAATCGCCCAAACCTGCTACGAAGACCTGACGCCTGAGGAAGAACTCAACAAGTACAACGAGTGGTTTGTGGGCAAGGGAAAAACGGAGTTCAGGGAAAAAGGTGCCGGCCGGCCGACCAAGCGGGACCGCCGGAAAATTGAACGCTATAAAGACAAACTTTAATCCATTACGACCCGTACCTGCACGCATTGCTTTGTCGAAGGGCGTACCCGGTTGGCATGATTGCTGCGGTGCCCCACGACCCAAAGCAGGGTGCCACTATCATCCGCCAACATCCACGCAGCGGCTTTCTCTGCCCGCGTAAATTTATGGTTGCTAAAGTAATCCTGAACTTTCTGATGCTTCCCGCCCATTCCAAAGGGCTGGAACTGATCGCCTGCCCGCCATTTGCGCAGCATCAGCGGAAATGCCAGTGTTTCGAAGTCAAAGTAGGCTACTTTAGGGTCTTCGGAGAAATGCTCCGGCACCTCTTCCAACAACTGGAAATACAGACAACCGCCCGGGAACGGCAACTGCCTTACTCCTCTGTCTATCATCAAGGACTGCTGAACGGTTTCTCCTTTAGCAACGACTTCCAACACTTCCGCCGCCAGGGCAATTTCGTGAGTTGGGGTCAAAAAAACCTTGCCCGGTTGCCCTTCGTGAATGCCCGACGCCAGATCATTGGCTTGTGTGGTATTCAGCCCAAAGGGCGATAACAACTCAAAAAGCACCGTTGGTAAAGCCGGAGCAAAAGCTTTGAGCGCGTCCAGTTGATATAAAATCCGGTCGCCATCCTGAGTTTTAGCAGCTTCTTCGATCCGGTTCAGCATTTGTTCCATCAGAAAAAACGAATCCCGAAACCGCTGCATGTTTTCGCCCAGCGACTGCTCCAGGCCCGGATTCAACTCCCGGAAGGCGGGCAGGACCCGGTGGCGAATGAAATTACGGGTATATTTAGTCTCCGCATTACTGCTGTCTTCCCGGTAGGGCAAATCGTTGGCTTCCTGATAATCGGATAATTCCTGCTGACTTGCAAATAATAATGGCCGGGCCACCCGCCCATTGCGAGGAGGGATCCCCAGCAGCCCCCTCATACCTGTGCCCCGGACCAGATGAAAAATTTGGGTCTCTACAGCATCGGTAAGATGATGAGCTGTGGCGACGTAGTCATACCCCGAAGATTCCCGGATGGTTTCTAACCATTCGTACCTCAGCTCACGGGCCGCCATTTGTACGGAAACAGATGATTGTTCTGCCACAGCGAGCGTATCGAAAGTGGTTTGGTGGAACGGGCAATCAAGCTGACGGGCAAGATCCTCCACAAATGCGGCATCCTCATCCGCAGCTTTGCCACGCAGCTGAAAATTGCAATGCCCAATGCCAAAGGACAAGCCGGTTTGTGCAAACAAATGCGCCATGACCACCGAGTCTTTCCCACCACTAACCGCCAGCAGGAAATGCTGCTGCTTTGGGTGGTCTACCCCACAACCATCCGCCAGGTAGCGTAGCATGCGTTTTGCCAGGCTCATAGGCGGGCATTCGCTTCGTAGTGCTGCCGCAGCATTGCTTCAGTTTCAGTCAGCGACTTGAACACCTCAAAAGTAGTACCCTGTGTCCGCATAGCCCCCAGCGCATTGGCAAACTGAGCCGCCCGTACGTAGTCCCTCCGGTCGTGCAGCAGCCCGTAAGCCAGCCCTCCCGCGAAGGAATCACCACAGCCCGTGGTATCAATAACTTCAGCTACCGGGATGGAGGGGACAAATTCAGCTTTAAACTGTCCGCCGGGCATAGAGTACACCATACAACCTCTGGAGTCCAGGGTGATGATCACTGCCTTTACACCTCGTTCAAGACTGTGCTGGGCGAAGTCTGCCATATCTTTTTCGGAAAGGTCCTGATAGGGCTTTTGAAGGTCTTCAGATTTATACTCCTTGCTGAACCAGCTGCACCCTGCCTCTTCAATATTCATTTTCAGAATATCGATGTAGGGCAGCCATAGGTCGCGTTCTATCCAAAAGCGGCGCACCCGGTCTCCCTGAGTGGTCACCGCTGTGGTGGGCCCATGCGCATCGAAGATGGTCAGCGCATCCGGCTTCCGGTTTTCCTTGATAAACCGAAGAGTTTCCAATGGCACTTCATAATCAGAAATCGGAACGCCTACAAACACATCACTGTCCAGAAAGGGTTCCACATCTTCAGGGCGGATGGGTGGCATGAATGCCGTTTGCTTTTCCAAACGGTTGTTCTGATCTACAAACCGGAGTTGAATGACGTCTCCCTGATCCAGATGGGCGTAGACGCCTTCGGTGCTGATATTGGGATACCGCTCCAGCAATGCCTTTACCTGAGGCTCGTCCTTTTTTCGGACATGCGTGACGGGCACCACTTCACCCTGCTGATCAAGCAGGGCAGCAGCCCCAATTGCGGTATGCATGGCGCACCCGTATTTTTCAATCACCCGGTTTTTGCTCGTGGTAATGTGGTCAAAAGGAATAGGGCCCAATACAGCCACCTTGTAATGTTTATCCATAGAAATGCTTGCGTCCTGGTTCGAAACGAATATAGCATTTCTTACCAAATTGACGATTGGATTGAGCCAGAATTGCCGAACAGTTTACCCTATTCTTATCGGTACAGCACCAGCAAGCGCCTCATTTCCAAGAAAACCGGCAGGTTATTCGATCTGACCGCAACGAGGTTTGGTCAACAAACCAAAGGGACAAAACGTCTGCCGCCTATTCGCGCATCTCTTTCCAGGCGTTAATCAGCCCGTTGGTAGACGCATCATGGCTGGTTACATCCTCTGCCCCATCCAGTTCGGGAAGAATTTTCTTGGCCAGCTGCTTGCCAAGCTCCACGCCCCACTGATCAAAGCTGAAAATATTCCAAATGATGCCTTGCGTGAAAATCTTATGCTCGTAGAGCGCGATGAGGCTACCCAAACTACGCGGCGATATCTTTTTAAGCAAGATGGAATTGGTCGGGCGGTTGCCTTCAAAAACCTTGAATGGCAACAGCTGCTCAATTTCTGAGGCGGTCTTACCCTCTGCTTCCAACTCTGCCCTGACCTCCCTTTCGGATTTGCCCATCATCAGCGCTTCCGTTTGGGCAAAGAAGTTAGACAAGAGCTTGGCATGATGGTCTCCGATAGGATTGTGGGAAATAGCCGGTGCAATAAAATCACAGGGGATCAGCTTCGTCCCCTGATGGATGAGCTGGTAGAACGCATGTTGACCATTGGTGCCCGGCTCGCCCCAGATGATTGGTCCGGTTTGATAATTCACCGGCTGGCCACTCCGGTCTACGTATTTGCCATTGCTTTCCATATTACCCTGCTGGAAATAGGCAGGGAAGCGGTGCAGGTACTGATCATACGGTAAAATGGCTTCCGACTCTGCCCCAAAAAAGTTGTTGTACCAAATCCCAATCAACGCCAACAGCACCGGCAGGTTTTTATCCAGCTCGGTTTCCCGGAAGTGAAGGTCCATCGCATGGAAGCCCTCCAGCAGTTGCCGGAAGTTGTCAAACCCAATGGTACAGGCTATGGGCAACCCAATTGCAGAAGTCAGGCTGTAGCGCCCCCCTACCCAATCCCAGAAACCAAACATATTCTCTGGCGCGATACCGAAATCCCTAACGCCCTCTGCATTTGTGGAAATGGCTACGAAGTGTTTGGCCACTTCCTCCTCATTGCCTGCAGCTTCAAGGAACCAGGAGCGTGCCGTACGGGCATTCGTCATCGTTTCCTGAGTGGTGAAGGTCTTGGAGGCGATCATAAAGAGGGTGGTCTCCGGATCACATTGCTTCAGGGTTTCTGCCATGTGGGTGCCATCCACATTGGATACAAAATGCACCTCCATACCAGGCTTCCAATAAGGCTTCAGCGCTTCTGTAACCATCACGGCACCAAGGTCAGAGCCTCCAATACCGATATTGACGATCGTGCGCAGTGGCTTGCCGGTAAAACCCCGCCGTTCTCCATTCACCATCTGATTGGCGAAAGTTTCCATACGGCCAAGCACTTCATTGACCTCAGGCATCACATCCTTTCCGTCCACCATAATGGGCAGGTTGGTACGGTTGCGCAGGGCAATGTGCAGTACGGACCGGCCCTCCGTTTCATTGATCGGCGCACCAGTAAACATCTGCTCAATAGCATCCTGCAGCTTGCACTCTTCGGCTAACTGCAGCAGCAACTGAAGGGTCTCGTCCGTAATCCGGTTTTTAGAGAAGTCCACCAGGATGTCCTCAAACTGAATCGAAAGCCGGTTGAAACGGTCTGGGTCATCCGCAAAGAGTTGCTTCATTTGTACATCCCGGACCTGTTCAAAGTGGGCTTCCAGCTTTTTCCAGGATTGGGTTTGGGTCGGATTTTGTTGGTTTAGCATGGATGTATCGCTTATTTTAATTTTTAGGTAGCCGCGCTGAATCAGCCACTGCAATATCGTGGATAATTGTTAACTCAAAGTGAAGCTTGTGCCTGAAACCGCGCCATAATTACCACATACCGGGTAAAAATGCAACTTATTCAGGCATAAATACGAAACGGAAAGTAAGTAGCTCCTACCCTTCCCCGCGCTTAAAGCCAATAGACTTTTTGTTGAACACGAAGCTGCTCTTATCCAGTTTGAAGGGCTCCACATCTTCGAAAGTCAGGAGATTTGGCGGCGTATTGGCCCGCACTTCGGGTGAAAGGGCAGCCAAACGCAGGTTGTGGTTCTTAATGGCCTCATTGACTACATTGCGTACCGTTCGGGCATTGCCAAAGTATTTGTCCCGGTAGTCATAGAGGAAGGTCAGGTAACTCCTCAGGTGCTCTTCGGCTTCCGGAGCAGGCACCACGTTCTCTTCGCTTAGCATTTGCAGTGCAATGCGGTGCAATTCCTTTGGGTTGTAGTCCTCAAATTTCAGGATCTTGTCGAAGCGGGAGTTCAGTCCCGGGTTCGCTTTCAGGAAAGCTTCCATATTGTCCGGATAGCCGGCTACGAAAACAAAGAACCGCCCCCGGTGGTCTTCCATGCGCTTAAGTAGGGTCTGAATGGCTTCGTCGCCAAAATCGCTTCCACCCCGGCTGATCGACAAGGCATAAGCTTCGTCAATAAACAAGACACCGCCCATGGCTTCATCAATACGCTCCGCGGTTTTGATAGCGGTTTGCCCAACATGGCCCGCTACCAGCCCCTGCCGGTCCGTCTCAATCATGTGGCCCCGTTCCAGCACGCCGAGGGATTTGTAAATCTTAGTCAGAATGCGGGCTACCGTCGTTTTACCCGTTCCGGGATTGCCAATGAATACGGTATGCAGGAAGAAGCTGTTCAGTACATCGCGGTGGGTCTCCCGGTAAAAACGGACGAGGCGGACCAGTTCATTAATTTGTTCCTTGATGTTGTCCATGCCCACCAGGCGCTGTAACTCGTCAAGGGACTCCCGGAGCAGGGGCTCGTCCACCGGAATATTCGGGAGTTGAATCCGGGGCTTGACTTCTATTTTGGCGACATCATCGTATTCCACCAGTTCCAGTTCTTCCGCAGGCAGCGCTTTGGGGTCTTCTTTGGACATGACCCGCAGCCCCAGGTTAATCTTGGACTTCTCAATGAGGTCATAGACAAAGCGGGCATTACCAAAGGACCGGTCGCGTGTCCGGAATGCGCTGATGATCAGCTCATCAATTTTCTCTTTGGCCGCAGGATGCAGTTTAACACCTTTGTTATCGGCCGCAACTTCTGCAATCTGCGACAGCTCCTGCGGCAGGTAGTCCGGGAATTCAAAATAAAGCTTAAAGCGGCTTTTCAACCCCGGATTCGAATCCAGGAAGTGCTTCATCTCTTTTGGATAGCCTGCCACGATAACAGCAAAGTCTTTACCGCCTTCGCCCGACATTTCCTTCACCAGTATCTCGATCACCTCCCGGCCAAAGTCCTTGCTGTCGTCATTCGAACGGGCAAGCGCATAGGCTTCGTCAATAAAGAGCACCCCACCACGCGCTTTCTCAATCGCTTCTTTGACCTTCGGGGCGGTCTGCCCAATGTACTCTCCCACCAGGTCTACCCGGTCTACCTCGTGCACGTGGCCTTTGGACAGCAGCCCCATTTTCTTGTACAGCAGCCCCATCATCTGTGCTACTGTTGTCTTGCCGGTGCCGGGGTTGCCAATGAATACCGAGTGCACATTAATCCGTTCCTTTTCCTCAAACCCCCGCTCCTTGCGCAGTTGCAGAAACTGAATATACCGGGCATGGTCTTTCACCTGTTTTTTAATAGCCTCCAACCCGATCAGGTTGGTCAGGTTGGTCATCACCTCTTCAAAGGTCTTATTCAGGGACTCATCGGGTGCAAAGAGCACGGAAGACTGCCGGTTGGGCAAGAGCACACCGGAAGTGCCTTCCTCAAAATCCTCTGCTACTTCGAATGGGATAACGGCCAGGAGCTTATCCATAAACACCAGCTCAGCGGTATAGCGGTCTCGGCGCCAGGAGCCTTTGACATTAGAGCCCCAGCCAGCGGTAATCCGTATCAGGTCATCCCGCTTATCGATACGTTGAAGGCGGACCACCTGACCTTTCAATTCACGGGCGTCGTTGTAAAACTTGGTAAATAACTCGCAGTGCCAGGATTTTTCCTGGAACAGGTTGCGCAGTACAATCTCCACATAAATATACCGGGTCTCCTCACTGCTAAACGTCTCGTAGTACAGCCGCTCGTCTTCAATCACATCATCATAAGGCCCTTCGTACAACTTCAAAGACTCTACTTCCAGGTAAGGGTTCTCGCCCGGCAGGGCATCCCGGCCAGCCTCTTCCACATAGAAATACTTCGTCGCGACCTTCTCTCCTTCAATCCAGGCCTCCCAGAAATACGTGCCTTTTTTCCAGAATGCCCCTTCGGTCTTATTCCCCCACCCTTCGCGTATAAACATAAGGTGGTCGTACTTACTCACTTTACGGCGGAACGGCAGAGAACAGAGCAGCTTGGAATTCTTCTTCATGGCGTAGCAACGAAGCTCTACATCCACTTCCCAGTCTTTGACATCAAAAAGCTTGTTATGAAAGGAGAGCTCTGCGTAAATGTAGGTGGTCTCATACCGGTCGAACACCTGCCGATACTTCTTTTTGTTATCGGCCAGCCACTCCGTGGAAGCATAAACCTTCAGTTCCCGGAATTTATAATTTCGCGTTGTGGGATTCGTTATTTCCTCCGCCATTCGGCAATTAACTGGTTAAAGTCATTAAAGATAAACAAATAGCGCATTTTCAATTTAATTCTATACGTGGAAATGCCCCTTAAGGTACATTTTTTCTAAAAAAGTCGGTTTTGTATACAAAATGCGCCCTGCCGTAATTACCGACAGGGCGCAATCCAATCAACTATAAAAAATAGTCTTCAGATAATCTTGTCCTTCTATTTTACCACAACCAGGCGGCGGGTAATTGTACCCAGTGGAGTGACCAGATTGTAGGTGTACATTCCAGCAGGCAGTGCACTCACCTCTACAGTGCGGTTGTGCTGACCTGCTACCTGTGTACCCAAATCACTGGCATATACCACTTGTCCGGTAAGGCTGCGAATTTCCTCCGTCACCTGTAGTGGCTCATTGATACTGAATTGAACCGTCGCCTGAGTGCGTACAGGATTCGGTGCAATCAGGAACTCATCGAAGGCTGCATCCACTTCCCGGGTGCTTGTCAACTCGCCGAGTGGAAAAGTGGTGCCGTCTGCAAGGGCTACCCATACTCCGAATGCGGTAGGCCCTTCCGCTTCACCCAGGAAGCCAGTCGCAAATACCGTTGCTGCGCCGCCTTCCAGTCCGGTGAGGTCTGCCTCGTAGGCTTTCACCGCGGTACTGTTGTCGTCAGCAGGCGTGACATTCAGCTGGTAAGAAGCAGCTGGTACGTTCACATAACCCTGATAGTCTCCGTAGGCTACATCGTCAAACAGTATTCCTCCTGTGCTCTGAACGGTGACATCAACCTCAGGCGCATCAGTGGAACCATGGTAAAGCAGCAGGTCTACGCCTTCATCAGCTGCCGCAGTCTGTGCCATATCGAATACCGCCAGATCAAACGGGGTATCCGCATTACCAACCAGGCCGGTTGCCATGACGACATACTTTTGACCATCATTAAAGCGGATATCCTCAAATGTTGCAATCGCATCATCCGCGGAATTGCTGTTCTCACCAGCTACTGCCAGGTCGATATCCGTGCGGGTCGGCAAATCGACAAATGGCGTTGCCGTGCGGTACGCAAAGTCATTTAGCAGCAGGTCACCGTTGGCATAGACATCCACGGTTGGGTCAGCAGAGTTGTGAATCACCTGCACTTGTGCTACCGGTGTAAAGCGCACGGCATCTCCCAGCGGAGAGAAGGCAATCAAATCGAAGGGTGGCTCATCGCCCAGCAGACCGGAAGCCACAACAGTTACGCCAAAGCCAGCAAGACCTTCCGGAATTTCGGATTCGAAAGTTGCAACAAGGGCATCACTGTCTCCAGGTGTGATCTCCAGGTAGTAAGTTTCCGGATCAATTGGCAACACGCCGGAGAAGTTACCATAAGCCAAATCGCTAACCAGCTCAGCACCCAGGTCGCGTGCCGTCACATCTACTGCCGGTGCACCCGGTGAGCCGTGGAATACGGTTACATCTATCTGATCGGGGTCTTCGGAAAACAGCACTCCTTCTGTGTTTTGTACCAGCTCAAAAGGATTGTCTGCATCACCAGGGATACCGTTGGCGATAATGATATTGAACTTTCCGTCTTCAAACACTACAGGCTCTGTTACATTGAACAAGATGTCACCAGGCTCTTCACTGTCTGCAGGTGCCACGCCAATGGTAAGCGGTGTGCGGGTCGGGTAAAATGTCGTTGCGCTTGTAGCAGTTTGGAAATCCAGGTCTTCCTCGATTTTCACTGCGTTGTTAACCCAGAGGTCTACACTTGCAGCTGCCGCCGCCGGTGAATTATGGATGATTTGCACACGAGCCGCTGGCGTGAATGGAATGACACTTCCGTCGGGCAGGACCGTCAGGAGATTGAAACCAGGATCGCCACCGACAATACCTGAGGCAAAAACCACGGCAGCGAGCCCTTCTGTACCAGTCAGGTTTTGGATGAAAGTACCGACCAGGTCATCCGCACCTGCCGGGCGTACTTCGAGGAAGTACTGAATACCGGGCAGGTCAAGATAGCCGTCGGTAAATGCTCCGTAAGACAGTCCCGTGATGAAAGGCGCATCACCGGAATCATTGATATCTACAGCTGGTGCACCGGGGGAACCATGGAAAGCCATCACCTGAAGGGTTTCAGGATCGGTGCTTGCTTCCTGCCCCATTGCGCTCACCGCAAGGCCGAAAGGATTATCAGCATCACCAACGATACCATTTGCAAAGACCACGTAGGTTTCTCCATTTTCAAACATAACCGGGAAGTTGACCAACGTATCTTCCACAGACTCGCTGTCACTGAGCGCCACACCAATATTGATCATAGTCTCGGCCGGCAGGGTTTCAAATGGGGTCGCTGTTTGGAATGCAAAGTCGTCCAGCAACAGGCTGCCATTCGCATAGATGTCTACGGTTGGGCTCGGTGAGTTGTGAATGATTTGCACGCGTGCCACGGCAGTTGCCGGGAATTCCACAACCGTACCATCAGGCAGGGCAGCGAACAAACCAAAGGCAGGGTCACCACCCAGAATACCAGAAGCAAAAACCGTTGCTGCGCCTCCGCCCAGACCACTGAGGTCCGCTTCGAAGGTCGCTACAATATCCGGACTGCCAGCGGCGCGCACATCCAGGTAGTACAGCCCGGGCTCGGCTTCCAGGTAATCGGTGTAGGAACCATAGGGTAAATCTTCAATAATATTACCTACCGTGCGGATATCCACATCCACATTGGGCGCGCCCGGCGAGCCGTGCAGGGCGGCGAAGGCTACAGACTCCACATCACTGGCGGCTTCCTGCCCCATGTCATTCACATGCAGGGTGAAGGGGAAATCGGTATCCCCGACAATACCATCGGCAGCAACGACGTAGGTCTTGCCATTCTCAAAAGTCACAGGGAAGTTCACCAGAGTATCGGCTACGGAGGTACTGTTATCCAGCGCAACACCGATGTTGATTTCCACACCGGCGTCTACAAAGATGAATTCGGAAGCCGTGCGGAAAGCAAAGTCATCCAGCAGCAGCCCGCCATTTGCATAAACATCGACAGTAGGGCTTGGGGAGTTGTGGATCACCTGCAGGCGCGCAACGGACGCAGCAGGCAATTCAAGAACCGTACCATCAGGCAGGGCAGCGAACAGCCCAAATTCAGGCGTGGCACCCAGCAAACCGGATGCAAAGACCGTGGCAGCGCCTCCGCCGAGGGTGCTCAGATCCGCTTCAAAGGTCGCAACGATATCCGGGTTACCGGCGGCACGGACATCCAGGTAGTAGGTCTGCGGTTCCACAGACAAGTAGTCCGTATAATTGCCATACTCCAGACCGGGGATAAGTGTGCCGACAGTCCGGGCATCTACGTCTACAGCAGGTGCATTGGTGGAACCGTGGTATACATTGAGGTCTACCATGCCCATCATTTCGGCTTCTGTTCTGGCATTGGCATTGACGGCCAGGTCGAAGGGCGTATCCATATTGCCGACCACGCCAGTGGCAATAACCGTGTAATTAACACCCTCCTCCAGCGCTCCCAGTGGGAAAGTGGCAATGGCGTCATCAGCTGAATTACTGGGCGAGACAGCGACATCCACCTCAATATCTGCGCCAGCCGGCACTTCGAGGAACGCTGTGGCAGCCCAGTAAGGCACACCTGTCAGCTCCGGTAATAGCGCATCATTAACATAAATGTCAACAGTAGGGCCGGTATTGGTCCCCGGCGTAGGCGAGTTGTGGATGATTTGAACGTTAGCAGTTTGGGCAAAGCTCAGGCATGCCAATAGCATAGCCAGGCTCACCATGTACAACTTCTTCATGGATTGCTTTTTTAAGGTTGGAGATTTATCATCATTCACCCAAAACAACAGAGCGCCCGTTTTTATGTTCTGGTGTACAAATAAAGTTCAGCAACCAAGTTGCCCTTTTGCCAAGTGCTTGTCATTTCCGCAAAAAACTTATCTTGCCCGACAACATCATACCAATCCTTCATGGCCAACGTCAAGCTGCAAGTCCCTACTCTGGTCAGCGATCTCGAACTAAACGGGAAGCGCCACTACAGCCTGCGCCCTTTATTTCTGGATTACCCAGTGACTACTCACCGCCGTTACGAGCATGCGATAGTGCAATACCAAAAGGAAATTAAGAACCAGTTTAAAGGCTTCAGCCTGGACCGGGAAAATGCCCTTCAGCTCCTTTGGATGATGTTCCGCCCTGAGGTCCGGTATCATCAGTTCCGGTACGAGTTCACCGTTGACCGGCAGTTTATCGCCGGACAGTATCCGGTAGCCGTTTTTAACTTGCAGCAGATGAATTTTGTAGTGCTGCCCACCCTGAACAACTACATGTACATCTCGGATGCCAAATCCCATACCGAATTTGAACAGGCCTGCCGCCGGGTCATCCGAAAGCTGTTGAAGCAACTCAAAAAAGAGGAGCAGGATGGTTTTTCTCCTCAGGACTACTTCTGCAGCGACAAAGATTTTCTGACAGAAGTAGAGGTGACCGTCAATATCGCTGCGACGCCCTTTTCTTTTGATGCACCAGCCAATAACTGGTTCCTCAGCAGTTTGCTGGACGACACTTCCTTTGACGGTGCCGTGGAAGCCGAAAAGACCGGCCAGGACCTGAATGCACTTTACCCGTCAGAACTCAATCGGGCCTATCATCAGGAAGAGCGGGTACAACAGCTTTACCAACTCATGTACCAACCTGCACAGACGCCAATCGCTATTGTCGGGCCAGATGGCGTTGGCAAGCACACTATTGTGCAGGAAGCTGTATGGCGCTACGAGTCCGGCTACTACGAAAAGGCCAAAGGCCGGCATCAGCGCCTGTGGCATATTGACCCCACCCGGCTCATTGCAGGCATGAGTATTGTGGGCATGTGGCAAAAGCGACTCGAAGCCATCATTGAGTTCATCATGCAGCCTGCCGAAAAAAAGGGCGACAGCGACAAAATGCTGATTGACAACCCTATCGCACTGCTCCGTATCGGCAAGTCGGCGCAGAATGACATGACCCTCAGCGATGTACTGCGCCCTTACCTCGAAAAACGGCAACTGCACCTGATGGTCATCGCGACACCTGAGGAATGGAAGACCCTGCAGGAAAAAGGGCGGCGCTTCAGTAACCTGTTCCGGGTGGTCCGCATCGAAGAGCCCGACATGGAAAAAGCCATTCAGATCATCATTGAAAAGCGGCGACAGCAGGAGCGTAACAACGACAACCAAATCAAGATTCAGGCCATAGAGCAGCTGCTCTCCATTCAACGCAATTACCTGCGCAACAAACCCCTGCCAGGCAGTGTAATCAGGCTGCTGGAACAACTGGCGGTTAAGCACCGGTATGGTATCGTGGACGCGCCGGAGGTACGGGAGGAGTTCCGCAACTTCAGTGGGCTTCAGGAGCATATTTTTGATGCTGCCGAACCGCTTCAGCCGGAAGCCATTCAGGGCACGCTGGGGCAACAGCTCGTAGGGCAACCGGAAGCGGTGCACGCCCTGGCTGATGTTGTGCAGTTGGTCAAGGCCAAACTCAACCACCCCGGGCGCCCCCTGTCTTCTTTCCTGTTCATCGGGCCTACGGGGGTCGGGAAAACACAGGCGGCCAAGGTCCTCTGCAACTACCTCATGGGCAGCGAAAAGCAGTTGTTACGGTTTGATATGAATGAATACATCGATAGCAGCAGCCTTCAGCGGCTGATCGGCGACTATTATAATCCGGAGGGGCAACTGACTGGTGCCGTGCGCTACCGCCCCTTCAGCATCGTCCTGCTCGATGAGATTGAGAAAGCCCACCCTTTGGTACGGGACCTGCTACTCCAATTACTCGATGATGGCCGGCTGACTGATAGCCTCGGACGGACGATCGACTTTACGAATACCATTATCATCATGACCTCCAACGTCGGAGCGCGGGAAGCAGGAACACAGCTGGGGTTCACCCACTCAGAACAGTCTCAGGCGCACGCCTACCGCCGGGCCATGGAACAACAGTTTCGGCCAGAGTTCATCAACCGTATCGACCATACGATCGTTTTCAACCCGCTCCGGCCAGAACACATCCTGGGTATTGCCCGGATTCAGATTAGGGAACTCCTCAAACGGGATGGCTTCGTCCGCCGGGCCACCATCCTTAACATCAGTCAGGATGCTCTGGAATGGGTGTCCCAACGGGGTTTCGACCCACGCATGGGCGGACGGGCACTAAAACGGCAAATTGAGCGCGACCTTACCGCCCTTTCCGCTGAGCAACTGATCAATACCCATTCTGATCACCCCATCCTGATGGATATCGTCCTGAAAGATGGGCAGCTCCACCCAGAGATCACCCCTCTGGAGTTTGTTGAGCCGCTGGAAGAAGAATGGATGCCAGCGTTGCCGGAAGAAACCAAAGGCAGGGGATTCTACCGTAAGCTCATTCGTACCCTCGACCTGATGCTGGACGAACTCGAAGCCTACGAAGCTGCCAATCAGGAAGACGGACCTGTTGTCTACATCGACGGGCAATCGGCCGGGCAGCTCGACTGGGAGTACCACCACTTTAAGTCGAAGGTGGTTGAAGCTAAGGAAGCCATTAATAACATCAGCCTGGCGTTCCGGGACCGTTATTATAAGATCGGCCCTGCCATCCCGCTCCGCCTGAAATCGGTAAATATGGTACCCCGGAGCGACTGGTCAACCAAAGGCGTTCGCGAAAATTTCAAGGACAAGCTCTTTCAGCAGGAAGGCATACGTGAGATCAGTGATGCGTACCAATATGCCAATGTTCAATTTGACAGCCTGCGTACGGAGTTCCTCAACCACTTTCTGACCGTTGCCATATTACAGCTGCAGCAGCGCGCAGTCCTCATCAAACCTCCTGGCAAACTCCGCCTGAATGTGCAATCCTGCATTATTGGCATGGGGCAGACCGAGGTCGATTTCTTGCTCAATCTTTACGACAAGCTGCTTCAGTGGCTGGACCTCTCCCCTACCCGAAATGAGGATAATGATATTGAAATTGAAGGCTACGGACTGAGGACCTTATTGGAAGGAGAATCGGGTATTCATCTGTTCTACACGGCTAATCGTACCCCGATTCCAATACGAGTGACCTTAAACGGACGTCTGGACCCTGAATCTGCTCACCGGGTTATCCGGCTGTATGATGCCAGGTATACAATTACCGACTTGCGAACGGGTTTTGCAAATGCAGCAGATATCACGGCTGAAGAGTTTTTACTGCTGGTCTACGCGGGCGTACCAGCACAGTTGCGCAAAGCACTTTACCCTTTATAGAAAGGCTGTGGACAAGAGCCGTTATTGCTTTTTCAGCAGGGCTTTTTCCTGTACAGTAGTGCATAGGCGGACAACGTCTGAAAAGCGACCGAGGGCTTGACCGTCCCGATGAAGATGGAAAGCACCATCGGGCCCTATCGTAATCCGGACCTCCCCGGGCAAAAGGAACTCCTTGTCCTTGCATTGCTCCACATCAATTCCGAAGTGCCGGAGTGCGCAAAGCAATAATTGAGTTTGGTTAGATGCATCCATAATTGCTGAATTAAATTATGGCAGCTGAGGCATTAATAAAACAAATCTGTGAAATACGAAAAATGGATACATCTGAAAAGCCTCCATTGTTTTGTTTGTTTATAGCTAATGCAGGGAAGCAAAAGGATGATCTATTTTCCAGTCTATTCTAAATATATGATCAATTCTTCAGAAATAAAAATCCATTCCCTGCATTTTGATATTTTCCCTGTTTTGTTGAATACCAATGGGTTATAACTTAAACAAAACTGGCCCTACAAACGAGTTGCCGCTTCTTTTTTAATGGCGAGCAGGGCTTTTTCCACAGCCATGACCTCCTGTTGATTGACGTAATTGAACAACATGCCAGCCAGTTCCTTCCCATCGGACTTAGTATCCGTTTTCTCTGCGATAATGGAGATCGCATTGACGGACTCATCCCGGGCCAGCTTGATGATTTCCCAGAGTTGGGAGGAGACGTAGACCTGCTGTGTGATGTTGTGCTCATACTCCTGCTGTACGGCCAAGAGCAACGATACCCGAAGTTCACCATTTGACATGCCAGGCTTGCGAACCCGCAGTAGTAAGTTGGGCAGGGAGATACGCTCACAAAACAGGGACAAGCGCTCATAGGCCTGCAGGCGGAGCGGAAGAGAGGACTTCTGTTGTTCCTGCTGCATTTTGAGGTGCTGCAGCTTTTGCTGGTTTTCCATATAGGTTTTCAGCACAAAGTAGGCTGCAAGAAAGGTTAGCAATCCGGGTATAGTAAGTTTGATGATCTCCAAAAGAATTTCCATAGGTTCGTTTTGTATTGTATTGTGTATCCAGGAAAACCACGATCTGCCCCTACATTGATGGCAGGTTAGTTGACCGGGCTGCAAAACTAAGGACCTTATCCGAAAAAACGCACAGGAATTCCGCCGGTTGCAAAGAAACCATGCCCCGGAACGCTACCACCCGGCCCAACAAAGGAAAAATTTCTGTTCAACATGATTTCAAACCAAACCCGGCACCGGGTTGTTAGGTTTGGTAAATTATCGCGTAGCACTTAGATTTGCTACGCAAATTACCATAAATTTAAAACAGCTGATCCGGACATGAGCGATGTTAAAGTAGAACAGGCTCCCATTGCACTGACCGAAGGCGCGATCAAAGCGCTGAATCAAATCAAAAAAGATCAGAACATTTCTGATGATCATGGGCTGCGCGTAGGCGTAAAAGGCGGAGGCTGTTCCGGCTTTTCCTACAAACTAGGCTTTGACCTTCCCAAAGAGAATGATCAGGTATACGAAGTGGCCGGCATTAAAGTCCTTATGGAAAAAGCGCATGGGATTTACCTGCTCGGCATGGAAATTGACTGGGAAGAAGGGCTAAATAATAGAGGCTTTTCCTTTAACAACCCCAATGCTACGGACACCTGCGGCTGCGGCACTTCCTTTTCTGCCTAGCCATTTTGCCCCGGACAAGACAGATTACATCTGACCCCGCGGCTAATTATCCTAATTTTCCAGCCAAAAAAACAAAAAAGTGCTTCCGGATGACAATCCTCTATCTTCCGGAGCAGTTTGGCAACTTTATGCCTGCTGGTATCGTCTTTTATATATAACTGGCTGCGCTCGGTTGCAGCGCCGAGAGGCCTAAAACCTCTTTAACCCCACCACCAAGCGTAAGAACGAATCATTTCAATTCAATATTAATCGATCAACTATTTATGAAAAAATCACTACTCCCTTTGCTGGCGCTATGCCTACTAGCTATTAGTGGCACAGCACAGACTGACACCCTATTCCAGGAAGATTTTGATGGCGGCATTCCCGATACCTGGACCATCAGCCCGGGCAACCCTGAAGGTGCGGTCTGGCAATGGTCTGCTGACGGCACAGCAGCAGCTGCAATGGTTGATGGCGAAGAACTCGAGGCTTTATTTTGGGGCGCAGGAGGCACCATTCAGTCCCCTACCGTATCCAATGGTGTAGCCATGTACAATTCTGACGTGTACGATGGTGGCGGCGTTGGTGTGGGTCAGGGGCCATTCCCTGGTACGCACTCTGGCAGTATTACTTCTCCGGCATTTAGCTGCGAAGGGTTTGACACGCTTTACCTTGCCTTCCACCAATCGGCACGGGCTAACGCAAATGCAGTGTCCACTATCCTGGAAGTATCTGTGGATACCGGTAACACCTGGGTCGACTTCCCCATTAACCCTGAGGCTACGAGTAATGGCAGCACAGGCCCTACAGATCTGGAACTGGTTGACATCAGCGAGGTGGCAGGCGGACAGCCGCATGTGCAAATCCGTTTCACCTGGAACGGTCGTTATTACTACTGGCTGATTGATGATATTCAGGTCATCACTCCAATGGACCAGGAACTGGAGATGGGCGACTTTTTCTACTCTCCTGCCAGCTTTTCAACGCCGCAGTCCCAAATTGCAACGGATACCTTCGGCTTCGAGGTGGATATCACCAATTTTGGCAAAGCTGTAGCGACTAATGTAGTAGTGAAAGCTAGTATACTGGAGCGGGTAACCGATACCGACACAGAACTGCTCTGGGCAGACAGTCTTGTTATTGCAGAATTTCCTCCTTTCTACCGGGATTCAACAGTTCAGCTGACAAACACTTATGTCCCGGAAGGGCTGTCTCTGGGAGAGTATGTCGTGCGCTATGATGTCTATTCGCTCGACAACGAAGACTTCAACCCACTCAACAACAGCAAGCAGGATAACTTCCGCGTTTCTTCAGATCTCTTTGCTAAAGAGCCTGCTCTGGAAAGCGGCACCCGTCCCGGTAATCAGGCCGACTACCAAATGGGTAACTTTTACCAGATGAGCTCCATCAGTACAGAGCAGTTTGTCACCAGTGATGTCTCCTTCGGTGGCTTTAAAAACGCAGCAGACGGCCCGATGGGCGGCGAGAACACGACCATTTTCTTCTATAAGGTACGTGATGGTGTAGCTCCTGACTTCAATGATTTCGATACCAGCATTGATACTGAGGACCTCGAGGAAATCGGCTTCGGCTTCCACACGTTTACTGACGATGAGGAAGGGGAGCTCATTTCTGTTCCTTTGACGGACCTCGACGGGAACCCTATCCCGCTGGAGCCAGGTGGCCGTTACTTCATTGTAACAGAGTGGGCAGATCAGTCTACTGATGTTTTCTCTGGCACTAACGATGACTTCGAGTATTTCCAGATTTCAACAGTAGTTCGTACTTCAGAGTGGTTCCTCGGTGGCTTTGGCCCGGAAACGACTTCCGTAACCCGTATGCGCATCGCATTAGCCTCCACCAACGATGACATCGAACTGCCGGAAGCTTCAATGAACATCTTCCCGAACCCGGTCGCTGTAAATGATCAGCTGAATGTACGTTTCGATCTGGATGGCAACTCACCGGCTATGCTGGTCGTTGCGGATCTCGATGGCCGCGTGATCAATCTCTTTGAATACGAAGATGGCCTGACCAACGAAACGGTACAAATCCCTACCAGCAAACTGGCAGCAGGGACTTACCTGGTACGCCTGAGCACGGAGCAGGGTACGAAGACGATGAAGTTCAACGTGGTGCGCTAAGCCCGTTGTTCTGAAAAACAGGAATTAAAAAGCGCTGCTCCGGAGCAATTCCGGGGTGGCGCTTTTTTAGTTCTGACCAACCTTGAACCGCAATCTGAAAGGAACGCCGGGACCGTCTGCTATGTTGAGCCCCCAACTGATTCGAAGTCAGGAATGATACCTCAGCATAAGGGAAGACACAGATTTACCCAGGCCCAGGCGGCGGTTCTGCTTCGGGTAGCCATCGCCGGCAGTGTCGCCTGAGCGCACCCAAAAAAAAACGGCAGCACCTTTCTTCCGAAAAGCACCACCGTTATCTAATTTTTAGCCACCTGCATCAGGCGCAGGCTTTCAAATTACATATTCTCAATAATCTCCGTACCAAACTCAGAGCACTTCAGCAGGGTCGCCCCTTCCATCAAACGCTCAAAGTCATAAGTCACACGCTTGCCGGAGATCGCACCTTCCACGCCTTTTACAACGAGGTCCGCCGCTTCGTTCCAGCCCATGTAACGCAGCATCATTTCGCCGGAAAGGATGACGGAGCTGGGGTTGACTTTGTCCAGGCCAGCGTACTTTGGCGCGGTACCGTGGGTCGCTTCGAAGATCGCACGGCCCGTGGTGTAATTGATATTCGCACCTGGCGCAATGCCGATACCGCCTACCTGCGCGGCAAGGGCATCAGAAACGTAGTCGCCGTTAAGGTTGAGCGTCGCAATGACTGAATATTCCGCCGGGCGGGTCAGGATTTGCTGCAGGAAGGCATCCGCAATGGAGTCCTTGATGAGCAATGCACCATTGTCGAGGGCTTCTTTTTGAGCCTTGTTGGCTGCTTCTTTGCCCTGCTCCGCAACGATACGGTCGTACTGAGCCCAGGTGAAGACCTTGTCGCCGTACTCCCGCTCGGCCATTTCGTAGCCCCAGTCCTTGAATTTACCTTCGGTAAACTTCATGATGTTGCCTTTGTGCACGAGGGTTACGGAAGGCAGCTTCTGATCCAGTGCGTAGTCAATCGCGGCACGGACCAGGCGCTCTGTACCTTCTACCGAAACCGGCTTAACGCCCAGTGAAACGGAATCCGGGAAGCGAATCTGCGTCACGCCCATCTCTTCCATGAGGAATTTCTTCACTTTCTCGGCTTCCGGCGTACCATTGAGGTATTCAATACCAGCGTAGATATCCTCCGTATTTTCCCGGAAGATGACCATGTCTATCGCGCCTGGATTCTTAACCGGAGAGGGCACCCCCGTGAACCAACGTACCGGGCGCACACAAGCGAACAAGTCCAGCTTTTGGCGCAGGGCCACGTTCAGCGAGCGGATACCGCCACCTACCGGAGTCGTCAGCGGCCCTTTGATGGCCACGAGGTATTCTTTGATAGCGTCCAGAGTATCCTGAGGCAGCCATTCGCCGGTTTGGTCAAATGCTTTCTGACCAGCCAGCACTTCTTTCCAATGGATTTTGCGCTCTCCTCCGTAGGCTTTCTCAACCGCTGCATCCAATACGCGCTCAGAAGCCGCCCAGATATCAGGACCGATTCCATCGCCTTCAATGAAAGGCAGGATGGGATCGTTAGGTACATTCAGTTTTCCGTTTTCAATGGTGATTTTAGATCCGCTCATATTTATTGTTCAGTTTTTAAGTATTTGGTGACTATATTTAATCGGGCTTTTTTAAGCGATCCAAAGGTAAAAATTAAATGTAAAAAAACAGGTAGTTCTTAGAGGCAGAAACGAGTAAAAGCTTGGAATTTCAGGGGCTGACCGAGGCCAGCCGGCCAAATCGAACACAGATTTGGTTGTTCCCGTTACAAAGATGTAATTAAAATGAAAAATTTATGGATACCATACGCGCAAAAGAAGATGTGCTGGAGAAAATCACTTACGGCTTTCACATTGTCACGACCCGGGCGGACCGGCAGGAATTGTCTACCCGCGACCGCGAATATATCGCCGCAGGGACAATCAGTTGGGCTATGCAGAGCAGCTTTGAGCCTCCAATGGTTACCATCGCTGTAGCTAAGGATTCCGATCTGAATGAAACCATACCTAAAGCTGGTTCTTTCGCGCTCAACATCCTGGGTAAAGAAGATAAAGCACTCGTAAATAACTTTGCCAAAGACAGTGTCATCCGAAAGGATCAGACCATCAACGGCTATGACTTTCTAAACGGGACAGCAACGGAAGCGCCCATACTCGATCGTGGCATCGGCTACCTTGAATGCGAACTCGCCGAACAGGTAAAAACCGATGGCGACCATGTCCTCTTCATTGGAAAGGTCGTGAACAGCGATCTGCGCCAACCTGAACACCTGCCGCTCCACGAATGGGAAACCGGCAAGCACTATGGTGGCTTTCCCGCCTGAAAAGCTGATCATCTTGAACTCGTATAATCAGAAGCGCCCCTACCCTGTTGCGGATAGAGGCGCTTTTGTTGTTTTGCAATGCTATAATCTTCAGTTCTATCTAACTCAACACTTCTTCCTCTCCAAGAATACGCCGCGCGGCATCAAGGATGGCCGTGCTTTCCAGGTTGACAATCCCGCCATTCGGCCCGGGCTGAATGTGGGCATCAACGATGTCCCCATTCTCAAATTTCTTCGCACCAAAATAGTTCCGGACCGTTTGTTCCTGAAGCCCTAATTCGTCAGCAATCCTTTTTACGCTTCCGGTTGGGAGACGGTGCTTGATCTCCCTCAGCTCATCATAAGTTATATGCATGGCTCTGTCATTTTGTGAAAGAATCGAATTTGCCTTAGAAATGTACAAATTCTACCCAAACAAACCAACTCAAAATTCAGGATTTCACACCTTTTTATTTTGGCAATACATCATATCCCCAAACAAAAGGGCTAAACAAGGCACCTTAATTGCTTTCCTTTAGGAGGATAACATCCACAGCCCGGGCCTTTACCGCCTTATTGAAAGCAGGAATGGCTTCTTTTTTCAAGGCGTAAAATCGGTCCAGCTGTTCATTGATCTGCCGGGTCAGGGTTTCCTTCACTTCCCGGTCCTGATCAGTGGGTGGAAAATCCCCCGAACCGACCAAGGCATTGATATGGGCCAGCTTGTTGGTCAGCTTGATGGGAAAGTTGAGCGGGTCCTGACGGCTCCGGTTTTTAGTCTGATACAATGCCGTCTCCACCGCTGTCATTACAGAATCTATTGCTTNTGCTTCCATAAGCAAATCCTTATANTCCTCCTGCCCTTTCCAACGCTGCATAAACGGTTGCATTTGCTTGCGCACTTCCCGGATGTCCGTGATCGCCTGATGTGCCTCAGAGACTTTTTCATTGACCGATTGCATAAAATCAAAGCGGGCCTGCAGGTCACTGATGGTGGAAGAAATACGGGGGTCTTTTTTCAATTGCCAGGGCTGCTCAAGCGTATCCTGAGGCGTCATCAGCCTGACGGTGTAATAACCGGGCACGGCTTCCGGGCCGCTTAGCCCTGCCCACCACAGAATCATACCTTCCACTTCTTTAGCTTTGGGGTAGCGCAAGTCCCAGTTAAATGCGTTGGCACCGGCTTCCACCTCCAATTTGTCCTCTTTTTCTTTGGCATCCGTAGAGAAAGTGCGGATGTGCTTACCCGACTCCTCATAGAAAGCCAGGGCCACCGTTTGAGAATCAGCTACAACCGTTTCCGGAAGAAAGAAATGCACCGTTACGCCTCCGGGATGATTGGTGCCGGCGGTTTTAAGGTTTTTGCGCTGCCCGCCATCCATCAGGAAACTTTCAATAGGCTGGAAAAGATGAGCCGATGCCGTATCCATGCCTGGCGTAAGTTGGTGCAGGGGCGTAAGGTCATCGATCATCCAAAGGCTGCGGCCCTGTGTGGCAGCAATTAAATTTTGCTCCTTTACAGTGAGGTCTGTAATGGGCACAACAGGCAGGTTGAGCTGAAAGGGCGCCCAGGTTGCCCCATTATCAAAAGACAGGTACATGCCGCTTTCCGTCCCGGCATAGAGCAGCCCCTCCCGGTCCGGATCTGCCCGGACGACCCGGGTAAAGTGCTCATCGGCGATGCCGTCTACCATGAGCCGCCAGTTGGCACCATAGTCCGTGACGTGGTACAGGTAAGGCTGATAATCGCCCAGCTTGTATCGGGTGCCGGCAATGAAAGCAGCTCCGGGGTTGAAGGGGTCTGGTTCAATGCTGTTGACCATGAGCCATTCCGGGAAATCCTTTGGAGTGATGTTGTCCCAGTTTTCCCCGCCATCACGTGACACGTGCACCAGCCCATCGTCTGAGCCCGTCCAGATCAGCCCCCGCTCGTAGGGCGATGCGGTGGCGGCAAAAATAGTGCAATAGTATTCCACGCCTGTATTATCCTTGGTGATGGGCCCGCCGGATGGCCCCAGTTTAGTGGAGTCGTTACGGGTCAGATCAGGGCTGATGACCGCCCAGCTTTGCCCGCCATTGGTGCTGACATGAAGGTGGTTGGAAGCTGCATATAGTTTATCCGGATTATGAGGCGAGAAAAATAATGGGAAGTTCCATTGAAACCGGTATTTCATACCTTCTGCACCATAGCCCATCGGATTATCCGGCCAAACGTTGACCGCACGGCGCTCACCGGTGCGGTGGTTCTTCATGGTCAGGTAGCCGCCGTAGCTGCCGCCAAACACGATTTCGTTATCGGTAGGGTCAACCGCGATGTGTGCACTTTCTCCTCCGGCCGTAGATTCCCAGTCCGACTCCCCTATGCTGCTGCCATCTGTACGGTGGCGAATCCGAATGGTCGAATTGTCTTGCTGTGCCGCATAGATACGGTAAGGAAAATCATTATCCGTAGTGACCCGGTAAAACTGTGCGGTAGGTTGATTGTGGTATGTTGTCCAGTTTTCGCCCCCGTCAAAAGTCACCTGCGCACCGCCATCATCGCCAATAATCATGCGGTCAGGGTCTTCGGGAGCAATCCAGAGGTCATGGTGGTCGCCATGAGGTGCAGCGTAGGCTTTAAAGGTACGCCCGCCATCTTTGGATTTATGGTAGCGGACGTTCATCACATACACTACATCTTCGTCTTTTGGGTCAGCGTAGATGCGGGTATAATACCAGGCCCGCTGTCGCAGCGACCGGCTGTCGTTGATGCGCGACCAGGATTCTCCTCCATCTTCCGAGCGCAGTACACCGCCCTCTTTAGCTTCCACTAATGCCCATACGCGCTCTGCATTTACTGGTGACACCGCAATGCCAATGATGCCCAATGGGCCTTCCGGGAAGCCTTCCTTTTCGGAAAGGTTCTCCCAGGTCATACCACTGTCTGTACTTTTCCAGAGAGCAGAACCTTCGCCACCGCTTTCCAGGCTGTAGGGCGTCCGCCGGATGAGCCAGGTGGACGCATAAACCACCCGCGGGTTAGTGGGGTCAAGCAAAAGATCTACCGCCCCGGCATCTGCATTCGCAAAAAGGATACGCTCCCAGGTCTCCCCGCCATCAGTGGTGCGATATACGCCCCGCTCCTCTGAGCTTTTGAACAGGTCGCCCATCACTGCCGCATAGGCAATATCCGGATTGCGGGGATGAATACGGATGCGCCCGATGTGGCGGGATTTTTTAAGCCCTTTTTGTTCCCAGGTTTTGCCGCCGTCCACACTTTTCCAAATCCCGGAGCCGAAGGAAACGTTGCCGCGCACGGTTTTTTCTCCTCCGCCCACGTAGATCACGTTAGGGTCATAAGTACTGACCGCTACTGCACCAACGGAGCCGCCAAAGTAGCCATCGGAAATATTCTCCCAGGTCTGTCCACCGTCTTTGGTCTTCCATACACCGCCGCCGGTGCTTCCGAAGTAAAACAGATTGGGCTGCCCGGGCACTCCCGTCACGGCGCAGCTCCGCCCGCCCCGGAACGGACCGATATTACGCCATTCCAGGCCATCGTAAAGTACAGGAGCAAAGTCTGAGGTGGATTGAGCCCGAAGCTCAGGGGATAGTACCGGCAGCAAAAGCACTGCGAAAAGCAGTAGTTCTTTTAGAAGGTTCATGGTCAATGAATTAGTATGCAGGAGTAAAATTATTGGCCGCTGGCTACCGTTTTGTCCGGTAAGCCCAGCGCCTGTCTCATTTTATAATAGATTTCCGTATTTTCATAAATGCCGTCAAAAAGCTCAGCACCGGGGCCATAAGCAAACACCGGCACCATAGCGGCCGTGTGGCCATTGGTGGTGAAGCTTGCGTTGATAGACTCAAAAGAGGACCCGGGATTGAGCGCCATGCCACCAGACTCATGGTCTGCCGTAACGATAACCAGCGTTTCCCCATCGCGCCTTGCGAAATTTAGGGCCTCCTTCACTGCCCGGTCAAAATCTTTGGTTTCTTCAATAACCAGCCCGCCATCATTGGAATGCCCTCCCCAGTCTATCATAGAGCCTTCTGCCATCAGAAAGAAACCCGCGTCACTACGCCGCCCCAGATAACTAACCCCCATAGATACGGCTCTTGGGAGATAGTCCCGCCCGGCCGCTTTGGTGAGGGGGTGCTTATCCGCTGCAAAGTAGCAGAAACGGCTCATCGGGCTGGGCACCAGGTCTTGCAGTTCATGCTCCAGGTAACTGGTTACGTAATAGCTGTTATCCTCCATTTCCCGAATAAGGTTCCGCTCGTCCTTTTCACGGCGGTCGAAATAGCGCTTCCCCCCCCCGACCAAGTAATCGACCCCCGAAGTGGCAAGGTCTTCAGCTATTTCTTCATAAAATACCCGGATGGGCTGATGGGCAGCAAAGGCAGCCGGCGTAGCGTGCACGATAGTAGCAGTAGCTACCAAACCGGTTGCATAGCCCTGCCCCTGCAGCTCTTCCAAAATTGTTTCACAAGCCGCCGAATCTGAAGTCAGGCCGATCGCACCGTTATAAGTTTTCACGCCGCAGGCAAAAGCCGTTGCTCCGGCAGCAGAATCTGTGATTAAGTCGTTAGCAGAATAAGTTTTTTGAAAGCCGATGTGGGTGAACTGTTCGAGATTCAGGCTGTTATCATTAGCGTATAAGACAGCTGAGATATGCCCCAGCCCCATGCCATCGCCAATCAAAAAAATGATATTCCGGGCAGTAGCATTCTCCGGCGGGGGCAATTGTTGTACCCGGCAGGATTCCGACAGTACCAAAAGAGCTAAACACAGCCCTAAGTAATAGACAGGCGCAAAATTTATATTTTGTCGTTTTTTCATACTTTGTCAATCCATAGTCCCTTTCCCGACCCTAATCAAATTATACACCAATTGATCAAATCCAACAATCGATTATTCTGTTAACATAGAATTAATTGGGCAATAGTGGAATTTTATTTGGAACCACCATAGCTTTGCCCCGCTAATATAGAAAACAGAACGCCATTTTTTCACTCAATCGAAAACGAACTATGATGAATCGGCTTATGTCCACCTTAATGGCGATAATCGGGCTCAGTACATTAGGTTTTGCTCAAGATAAGCAAACTATTTTTGATGCCCTGTATTCATCGGAAATATTGGAGGTCACCATTGAGACAGACCTCTCCTACCTTATAGATAACCGCAAGAAAGACGATTACCAGTATGCCATTTTCTCGTTTGAAAACGCGCAAGGGCAACTCGAGCAACACGACATGAAGCTCAAGCCCCGTGGTAAATTCCGCCGGAACGTATGCGACTTCCCGCCCATTAAGCTCAACTTTTCCAAAGACCGGCTGATGGAGCGTGGCTATATCGCGGAGTATGACAAGCTCAAGCTCGTCACGCATTGTATGGAGGATAAGTTCGCATCCAAAGAGAACGTTGCCCGGGAATACCTGGCCTACCGCCTCTACAACATTATTTCTGATAAAAGCTACCGGGTACAATTGGTCCGAATCGACTATATCGATAGCAAAAACCGGATCAGCAAAATCAGGCGCTACGGGTTTATCCTTGAAGATACCGATGAGATGGCGCACCGTGCCGGCGGCAAGGAATGCGAAGAGTGCATTAATGTCCCGGCTAATGAGCTCGCCCAAAAGGAGGAGCACATCATGTCTGTTTTTCAGTACATGATTGGTAATGCCGACTACAACACAGGCATGATGCGCAACGTCAAAATGGTCCGCCCCTACACGGGCACCGGCGTCATCCCGGTTCCTTATGACTTCGACTTTGCAGGTTTTGTTGACCCGTCCTATGCCATTCCGAATTCAGATTACGGGCTCGTTTCCGTGAAGCAACGGGTTTTCCTGGGTAATAAGGTAGACAGTGCGATGTTATCCTCCACCCTGCAGCACTTCCTGTTCAAACGTATGGAAATGGAGCGGGAGATCAATAATTTCAAGTTACTTGACCGTCAAAGCCGTACAGAAGTGCTTCGGTACCTCGATACTTTTTACAAGGAAGCTGAGAACATTCTGAGCGGCTCTCCGCTGCGGGAAACGCTCCAAAAGCAAGCGCTGCGGGAAAGCGAAAAAGGCAAAGGCACAAACGAAGTCAGGCGATAATCTGATCTCCAACCCGGATTAATGCGGGCCCCTGCCCTTTTTCTAAAGCAGCATGCAGTCCAAAATTCACTCCCTGTGCATCACGCCGGTAGTTTGCCAGTGTTGCCAGGGGTTCCTGGTACACAGCTGCAGTAGTCTGATCGGTATTGATCACCTTACACCGGGTGCACTTACGAATCCCCCTAAATGGCACGTTTGCGATGGTGAAGGATGACCATTCGTCTTCCTCAAATGCAGTGCCTCCGGTGAAAACCAGGTTGGGCCGGAAACGATTCATTGGAACCGGGTTTACAAGATGGCTGTTCAGGTCCTGCAAAGCGGCTTCTCCGGTGATGAGCAAAGGGCAGCTGTCTGCAAAAAGGGTCGCCTCACCGGGGCGGCCATACCTTTCAGAAAGGGGGCGGGCATTAGGCAGCGGCAAGTAAACCAATCGACAAAAAGTCCCCAGCTGATCACTTAGCCACTCGTTGACTTCATCCTCGCAAAGCTTCGCCTCAACCGTATCTTCCCAAACCTGAACACGGACATTGGCAGCCTGCGCCGGGCCACTCAGCGGAGTCGCTACGCAATCATTCGGGTCCCGGTGGTGCGACAGTACCAACTGCCCGTCTTTTAGAACCGGCTGTACCAAAGCCATCCCGGGGACCTTGCGCTGAGAGACAAACAAGCCTTTCATATCAACCACCATCCACTGACGGTCATAGGACAGGCCCTGCGGGCCAACAGCAGACTCGCTGAGCGGCACCCCTGCCAGGCTCTTAACAGGGTATATATAAATTCCACTAATTTGTTTCATCCTTTAGTATTCGCTCATTGTTTTTGCAACCAAATGTAGAAGAATCCGTACAATTGCCTGAATGAAATGATTTACGAACGGCGTTCCCCGGTGTAAATCCCAATAGCTAACCCAGACAAGATAACCTTTTCTGCTGCTTTCAAAAGAGCAACTGAGCTGGAAAAAGTTTCAGGACACATGGGCATGCGTTAATGATTCGTTTGCCCGGAAAACAACCGATTTAACACAATTGCTATGAAATTTTGGCCCCTCATTGCGGTGTTTTTGCTATCCCTGCCCTCCCTGCAGGGGCAGAATTCCCGCCTAAGCAAAGCCGATTTATATTTTTCTGAAGGCAAGCTCGAAGCCGCCATCCCCCTGTACCATCAGGTATTGCAGCGGCAGGATGTCCCCCATGCAAAAATCAATCTGGCAGAAGCCTACTATGGCATTGGCGACTACCATACTGCAGCCAACTGGTTCGCCCTGGTGATGCCCATGGAAGAGTGCCAACCGGTGCATCAGCTCAAATACGGCTATGCGCTACTGCACAGCGGTAAATGCGATGCGGCTATTCGATGGTTTAACATTTATCTGGATCAACGCCCCTTTGACCCCCGCAAACCAGACTTGCTCAATGCCTGCGAGAAGTATCAATCGCTACAAAATAAGTCGAAAGGACAGGTAGAGGTGTCCAATTTGCCCTTTAATGCGGCCAGCAATGACTTTTCGCCCGTACCTTACCGCAACGGGCTGGTATTTACAAGCGACCGCTATCAGGTGGAGGGGCAGTACCTGGCTCATTTATACCAGGTCAGCTTTACCACAACGGACACCCTGTCCTTCGGAAAGCCTAAACGCTTTGACGTTGAGGCTACCAATAACCTGCACGAGGGCCCGGCTACCTTCAATGCCAACGGAGACGAAATCTTCTTCACACGTACCCGTCCTGAAAGCCAGGCACGCAAAAAGCTGGAAATCCGGACGGGTCGACTGCTGCCACAGGGAACCTGGAGCGCACTCTACCCACTGACTTTCTGTAGTAATGAATACGCTGTGGCTTTCCCCGCACTCAGCCCGGATGGGGACCGGTTGTTTTTTGCATCCGATATGCCTGGTGGATACGGGGGGATCGATATCTACGTCAGTGTGCGCATCAATGGAGCGTGGGGCCGCCCTATCAACCTGGGGCCGGTCATCAATACCCCGGGCGATGAGCTGTACCCCTATGTCAGCCCCGCTGGTGATTTGTACTTTTCCTCCAATGGGCTTTTGGGCCTGGGCATGCTGGATTTATTTGTGACCCGCGAAGGCAACGACGGCACCTGGCAGCGCCCGGAAAACCTCGGCGCGCCGTTCAACTCGGCAGCCGATGACTTTGGGTTCGCCATGATGGATGCCTCCGAAAGCGGCTACTTTACCTCCAACCGGCAGGGTGGCGCAGGGGGCGATGACATCTACTTCTTCCGGCGGAGCGGCCGGATCGCTGCGATTGATGTACTGGACCTTACCAATGGCATGCCCGTACCTCATGCAGCATTGCTCGACACCCAAAATGGCGACACCCTGCAAACCAACGCAGGTGGCCGCATCGTGCTGCGGGTGCCATCCTGCACAACCCTTACCGGATGGCAGGAAGGCTTTTTCCCAAAGTCGGTGGATATCTGCCCCGACGATGTCCCTAACGGCGCAGATACCTTGTTCCTCGCCATCGCTTTACAACCGGATATACCGCAAACCCTGAAAGGTGTGGTGTTTGACCGGACTTCCGGCCGGCCATTGGACGGGGTGAAAATCAAACTGGAATCAGAAGGATCCTGTGCTTCCTCCGAGCTTGTCTATGCTAACGGACAGGGCCGGTTCACTCTTGAATTGCAAAATGAGTGCTGCTACAATATTACCGCCACCCTTGAAGGCTACGAGCATATCACACAACAGTCTGTCTGCGCTACCG
>PR_CR_10_Liq_2_inCRDRAFT_1000005_pt1 | contig 79180 bp, 65 predicted proteins | sample PRCRCaboRojoPR_FD_10245 | JGI IMG/M metagenome (IMG submission 10245) | reverse complement strand
TTCGCAGTAGGTATTGAAACGCAATTCCTGAATATAAGCAGTGCCTACTCTACCGTCGTTATAGGAAGTAGCACCGTCTTCTGCGCCTGTTGGCAGATAAGAAGAAGGTATACGGAGGCCGCGCACGAGTTTGTTAGTGAAATATCTCAAATCATCTATTTCACCAAGGTTTGTGCCGCCTGGCAGTGTTTCAACTTTTGATCCTCTACCTTCTGCTGTTTGGGGGAAGAAGTAGTCTTCATTTGTAGAAAGCGGATTGTAAGCAGAGTCTATTACATTTGTTCCTCCGCCTGTAGCAGAAGGTATTCTTCTTTGATGTATTTCTGTTTTTACTCTTTCAACAAACTGCATTGCCAAGTGGCTTGGCATGTTGCCTACATCAACGTAAAACACTCTTCTTTCCGGTGCGCGTTGTACACGATAGATTATAATAGCATCTTCTAACAGTTCTTTCTGTTTGTAAACCTTGAATACAGTTTCTAAAAGAGAATTACCAAAAGGATAGTTTGAATCTAAACCTTCACTTAACGAAAGATGAAGCACGTGATCTGCGTCAATCGCAGTTTCGCCTTGTTCTAATTGAAAACGAGAACCTGCCTGCGAAGGATATGATCCTACCATACCTCTTACGCCGCCTTCTAAATAGCCTGATCCACCGCCTAGAATATTTGAATTCGTTTCAAAAGGCGTAGTAGCAACCATTTCTTTGAAATTGAAATTGATGTCTTCTATCACATACTGCTCTGGTATCTTGCCTTCTGATTCATTTACAATTATTCTCTTGACTTTTGCTGGTTCTACGTGAAATAGCTTTTTGGTTTCAGGATCTCTAATAAAAATTTCGTCGCCGTATTTGAATACGTTTCTTACTACTCGAAAAATTCTAGTTTCTAGTTTTTGAAGTTTATACCATTGCTTTAGATACTGGGAAAGTATCTGTGTTTCTGAATTCGTAGCGTCTTGGTGAAATTGAAATCTAAACGCAGTTCCGTTTTGATCATTAGGCTGTGTGCAGAATTCAGCTAGGATGTCTAGTGCCGCATTAACTTCAGAATCAAGATCCATTGTGTTATAATGACCGTAGCGTTCTATCCTATTAGGCGAACCTACATAAACATCAGGCAAATATGAATTATAGTTAGAACTTGCTGGACCTGGTTGTTGGCCGCCGTTTGCGGTTAAGGGGCTGTATGATCCTGCTTGATTGTCGCCAGTTGGCACTGGCTGAAAGTATTTTTTCCAGCTCATAAAATTCTCTTTGACTGTTAGTATAGATTGCCAGTCATTGCTCTAGTAGCATTTAATTGACGTTTGTTCATGTCATTGCTCTGTAATAACACACCTAATATATCTGTCATTACTCTATTTAACTGTTCTAACTGTTCTCTTTGATTTGAATTGAAGTTAGATAATACGTCACCTGCTGTTGTTTGATTTCTATCATTTCCGCCAAATCCAAAAAAGCCGCTGTCATTTCCGCCTTGCAGTTGTTCGTTAATATCTTCAAGTTGTTCGGTCATTTTTTCCAGAGATCTCACAGTCCTGTCAATTTGTCTATAATCAAGATCCATAGAATTGAAACTCGACTGAAATGTGTTTAGAGATTCTGATAAGTTATTGACCTTGGGTGTAAAACTTACGAGTGTATCTAATCTTTCTAGTTGTTCGTCGGTTACTCTATCGGGCGAAGTGGTGTTACCGTTAGCGTTTCTATAGCCGCCGGATAGATGATAACCTGCAAATTCGCCTACATCTTCTCCAGCAAAGTATCCTAGTGTTCCTAAAGTAAGTGCTCCTAGAGGAACGGTGATCGGAGCAAAAGGACCGCCTGCTAATCCTAATGCAGCTCCTGCTTTGACTCCTGCAGCACCGAAACCCAATCCCCCTACAGTTCCTGCAATATCTGTTGTTTTTTGCTGTCTTGTAAGATTTTCGTTGCCGACTGTAGTAGCTATGTCATACGCTCCAAAACCTAATCCTAACAGTCCCAGTCCTTTTCCTACTCTCGGTGCGCGAGGCCCAACTCCGCCTGCAGGTGCTCCTCCTCTATTTCTTCGGCCACCTGTAAACATGGAATTTATATTTGTGGCCATTGCTCGTTTCACTACTGCTGATGTAAACAACGAACCTATGCCGCCTACTAGTGCTCCTATTACTTTTCCTGCACCAAATAAGGCTGCTATTGCTCCAGCTGTTCCTACAGCTACAACAGGATTGGAAAACAGTTCTTTTATTGCTATACCTATTGCTTTTATACCTTCTTTTGCTATAAGCACAAACAAAGGAGATATGTATTTTAATGCGTCAGTTCCTAGTTCTGCAATTAAATCTCCAAAGGTATAATCCGGATCGCTTAGTTTGTCAAACATCCCATCGAGATATGTAGAAAATTGAGTGATTATTCTTTCTATATCTCCTAATCCTGGACCTGTAAGATATTTTATAAAATCTGCAAAAGTGGACTGTAAGCTATCAAAAATTCCGCTATCTAGTAATTGCCCTAAAATTGCATTTCTTGCTTGAACGATAGCACTCTCAAACGTAGCAAACGCCTTGCCACCTTCTTCCATTGCTGTTATTTGATCTTGCTGTGCTTCATTAAATCCTTCAGCAAAATTTTCAAAACCAAGCATAGCTAGTGTTGCAGAACCAACTTCAGAACCTAACGCAGCTAGAGTGCCTGTAAATTGAAGGAACGAGTCTCCTTGAGCGTTTGCTATTCTAGCTGTGCGTCTAAATTCTTCGAATACCTGCTCTTGACTGACAGTTCCGCTTCTTACACCAGCAGTAAGTTCTTGCAATCTAGGATTAAGACGCACAAGATCTCTACCGAATTCCGTCATAGGAACGCCGCCGGTTGCAACCATATTTTTAAATGCATTAGCAATGTCAGGTGATTGTGTTTCTAGTGCCGCAGCAGTGTTTTGTAGAACTTTTTTTGCTTCGGGTGCTAGAGTGGCCAACAAGCCTTGTATTCTTTTATCTAAGGCCTGTTGTTTTAGCTGTTCAGATATCTGTTCACGCTGCTCGCCTGTGACCTTTGCTAGTAAATCGATTTGTTTAACGTATTCTCTTGTCTGATTACCTAATGCTTGTTGATCTCTTTGCTGAGCAAGTCCTAGTCTAGTTTGTATGTCTAGGTAATCTCCCTGGTAGGCCGCAGTTTCTTCCATAGTAAGACCAAGAGCAGCAAGGCTTGGTATGAATTCGTTTTGAACTCTTCTAGATACATTGGTAAAGATTTCTGCGCCTCTTGACGCATTTCCTCCAAGTAGCGCAAGTGTTCTACTGTTTTGACTGACAGCACCGCTAAACGTTTCGAGAGCAAGCCTTGCTCTTATCGCAGCTTCTTGTGTTGCAAAGATTGTGTTACCAAAATCTACGCCAACAGTTGATAACTGTCTGAAAGTGTCAACATTGTTATCTACAAAACTAGCAAAAAGTTGGAGAGGACCACCTAATGCTCCTCCGATAAGAGGAATTTGATTTATAAGCCCTGTAATATGAGAGCTAAAATCACTTATCCTAGCAGATCCAGTTGCAAATTCTGAAGCAAGACCAGCAGCAGCGTCGCCTACGTTGTTGAAACCTCTGCCCACACTTGCCGCAGCGGCTTTTGCTGCACTGCCTGCGGCTTTAGTGAAATCACCAAGCGTTGCTGTGCCGTCCTTGAGTTTTTCAGTGAACCTTTTTAATTCTGCTTTTTGTTCGGTTTTTTCTTTATCGGATTTTTTGGCAGATTTGTCTATTGCTTCTAGTAACTTTTCTAGAGTCGCTTCAGAAGCAGCATTGTTAAGAACAATTTCTTCTTCGCCAAATTTGCCTGTAACTCTTTCTGCCATAATTAAAATCTACATAATCTGCGTATATAAATACAAAGCTTATATATTTATTCGGAGATAAACATGTCAGAAAACGGTATGCCTACAGGTAATCCTCTCCAGAAATATTTTAGACAACCTAAAATATATGTTAGATTACCTAGCAACGGAAGGTATTGGAATGAACAGGATATTGAATTTACAGAAAATGGCGAATATCCTGTGTTTGCAATGACCGCAAAAGACGAGTTATCTTTTAAAACTCCGGATTCTCTTATTAACGGCCAAAGCACTGTTGATGTTATACAAAGCTGTATTCCGAATATTAAAAATGCCTGGAACATGCCTAGTATTGACTTAGATGCAGTTCTTGTTGCTATTAGAATTGCTACATATGGCGAACAAATGGACGTTAATACAACAGTTCCAGGAATCGAAGAAGAAAGAACATATCAATTAGATCTAAGACAGATACTAGATCAGTTGATTGCTGTAAAATTTGAGAATGTTCTAACAGTTGGCGATTTAACTATTCATTTAAAACCTTTGTCTTATCGCGAATTTACAAACAATGCACTAAAGACCTTTGAAGAACAGAGAGTTTTTTCTTTGTTAGACAATGAAGACATTTCTGAACAGGAAAAAATAGAACGTTTCAATCAAAGTTTTAGAAAACTCACCGAACTAAACATTAGCATGATTACAGAAAGTATTTCTTCTATTGAAATAGGAACAGAAACTGTCAATGAAAAGACCTATATAAATGAGTTTTTACAAAAAGCAGATAGAGATTTCTATAATGCCGTAATATCTCACATCGAAAAAGAAAAAGAAAAATTTACTATCAAACCTCTTGAAGTCAACACCGATCCAGAAGATCAAGCAAAAGGGGCACCGGAAACCTATCAGGTTCCTGTTGTATTTGATCAATCAAATTTTTTCGGATAAAAATACTGGCCTGGCCGACTGACCAAATTCTCGTAGAAGTCGACAATCTTGAAAAAGAAACCAAACAGATAAAACATGATTTAATCAAAATCTGTTGGTATATGAGAGGTTCTATTACCTACGAAGAAGCACATTTTCTTAGTTATGAAGAAAAAGAACTGATTAGCGAACTTATAAAAGATAATCTAGAAACTTCTAAGAAAACAGGAATGCCCTTCTTCTAGTCAGGACCGTCGCCGGGATCTTTTGCCGGACCTGCTCTTCCGGTTGCTCTTTGCATATCTCGTACAAGATTTCCTGTTCTGGTTTTTTTGTCTTTGTCTTTATTTTTGCCTGTGTTTGTTTTTTTTGGTTTTGATACAGATTTCTGTCTGAATAACTTTTCTAATTCTACTAGAACGCCAGATTCTTGTGCATCTCTATACAAATCACCAGTCCTCTTCATTACTTCGGGATCAAACAGCTGAAAAAATTTAGGAGATTCAGGAAAAGGCTCTAATCTTTTGGTTTTTTTGTTTCTCCACTGCTTTCCGTCCCATTCATACTCAACGCCGTCCATTGTTGTAGATTTTCCTGCTGGTAATTTTGGAATATCAGACAAGAACTTTTTAAGAATTTCCTGTTGATTTCTAGGAAGAGATTGTGCGTCCTTGAATATTTCTTCGGCAGTTCTATTCGACTGTTCATAAATGATTTCAGATACAATCATAACATAATCCAGGTTATTTTAGTATTTATGTATTAGCTTCGCTAATACAAGTTTTCGCTTGTCGCTCAAACTACAACTGTCTTTCTGTGATATAAGACAACACAAACAAGTGGCATTAGGCAGCACGTATGTGCTGCTTCTTAAATATCATCTAGATAGTGAGGTCATACTTCGCCCAACAGGGCGAAGATACGGCTTGAACATCATCTGAGTAGAGTCAGCCATACTTGACACAGGAGATTTGCTTTACAGCAGCAGAGGCGGTTGACCTGTACCCCTTACTCCAGCTTCGTCATATCAACGGGCGGCAGTGTATCCCTGTCAAGCGAAATCACTTGCCGTGGTGTTGCTTTTTCTCAGAGCACCAATCTTTTGAAGCCTTTCGTATACTTCTCACGCGGACACGTCAGAATCTGAACGCAGTCTTTCATGCGTCCTCAAGACGGGCATTCCTTGCCAGCGTAGTCCTTGTTAGCCTTGTTCGTTGCGCCTTTGTAGTGATTCGATGAGAACTCGTGATCCGCCTACTCTCACATTTATAATACCATTATAGTATTCTTCTGTCTCTAACACACGGCGGTCGAACTGTTCCTTTGCCTCTAGATAGCTCATTTCTGCGCGTGATGTGCAAAAATACAGTATCTCTCTTGAAAAATTTTCCGTGCCTAACGCTTCAACGTCTGCCTGTAATTTGTCAGAACTACCCCAGTAGTCCTGCCAGTCACTTTCTCGGTATCCTCTTCTTCTGTTTTTTTTGCCTTTAAGGGGTGGTTTTGAAGTTTTGAATTTGGCTAGTTTTTTGCCTATGTATTTGCGCCCGTTGGTGAGATTCGTTATCAAGTAGACAAAACCTTCATATTCGTCAGGTATACTGTCCACGGGTTTGCCTTGATAAGTCCATTGTGACATGGACGTATATAAGCCTATCAGTTGGAATTGTCGGTGCCTTTTGGTTTTTTAGCGCGGAGATGTTTTGTTGCCTTATATGAGTTGATTATTTCGTCTTGCCTTACACGCGATAGATATTGCACTTCCCTAAGCCAACGCCTAGCGTGTCTGTAAGTTCTAAACGAGCGCCTTTTTTCAAACGCTTCGTTATGTTTGTAATATTCAAGGTACGCTTTGATGAGCATGTCATGTGTGTCATCCTCCTCGTCATAAACTAATTTTCTATCTCGCTCTGGTACTCTTTTGGGCATTATACAACTTCTATGTCGTCTGAATAAGAAGTAAATCCGCCTTCTTTGATTACTTTCAAAATGTAGTTTACTCTTCCTACAAGTTCGTCTCTGTGAGAGATTAGGAATATGTTCTTTTCTCTTTCTCTGCCAATCTTCTTCAACACGTGTAGAGAGTTTTCAACACCCGAACTATCTAAACCGCTGTCAATCAACTCGTCGATGAACAGCAGATTGATGTTTTGATAGAGGCTTTCCCATACGTCTCTAAACGCAAATGAAAGGCCAAGTATAAGCCTATTTCTTTCGCCTCTTGAAAGATTGTCAAAGTCTAGATCCTGACCTAACTGTGTAATCTCAACTGACAGATCATTTTGGAACTCTACGAGATGTGGCAAGCCCAACTTGTCAAGATAGAATGTCAATCTGTTATTGAGATAGGCAAGGTTTTGATCTATAATCTTCTTGCGGATAAATGAGTCTTTGTTTGTAAGCAGTTTCAGCAGAAACTCTTGATGTTCTTTCATGTCTGTTAGATCGTTTACAGGTGACCAGTCAATTGTCTGCAGTGCTTCGTTAGAAAGTTCGTCTATCTGTGCTTGATAGGGATCTTCTTCGGCCTTCTTGTCTTCTAGGCTTTTCTTCAAACCGTCTACATTGTTTCTATGTTCATAGGCTTCTTTCTGTGATTCGTAGAATGTAGTAGGTTTAGCATCAAGCTCGCCTATCTCAGAAATGCCTTTTAAAACATCATCTAATTTGTCAGAAACTTCTTTGAGATAGGCTTCTGCGTCCTGCAGTTCTTTTGCTTTTTTGTCGATAATTTCTTGTTTTTTGTCTGCGTGTAGTTCTTGTCCGCAGGCATAGCACACAGCATCTTCCAAATCTAAGATGTCTTTTTCGACCTTTTTCACAGAGTCTTGGGCGCGTAGTTGAGCAGCCTCAAGCGTGCTTTTTTCTTTATTAAGAGCCGTTAGTGCAGAGTTAAACTCCTGCCAACTCTGCAGTTTTTCGTGATTTTCCAGTTCTTGTTCAATGTCTAATTGCTCAAGGTCTTCTATTGCTTGTTCCAGTTTTTCACAGTCTTTGTTGTGCTTGGTCTGCCACGCACTCTGTTTTGTGTTGAGACTTTTGATAGTTTCTTCAATACGAGAATTAGCAGCCTGTATTGCTTCTATCTTTGTGGTTTCTTCTGTGATTAAAAACTTTGTCTGTTTGATCTGTTCTTTGAGACTTTCTGCTTTTTCAGACAGAATAGTAATGCCCAACAACTGCTCAATAATTGCTCTCTGATCATTCTGTCGCATACTTAAGAACGGTTCAGAGTAGGTGTTTAGAGCAACCACGTGCTTGAACATGTCGTGACTCATACCCAACAGACGATTGATTTCGTCCTGAGTCTGACGAGAATCGCCCTGTGATTCGTCTGTGAAGTTCTGTTCTTCGTCGTTGATATAGAACTTCAACACATTGGGGGAACGACCTCTTTCAATCCTATAATCCACACCGTCCTTTTCAAAGTGCAGCGTGACCAACATATGTTTGGAGTTGGTCTTGTTGATAAGGTTGTTCTTTTTTATGTTAGTCAACGCACTGCCATAGAGCGCATACGAAAGTGCGTTGATGATAGTAGTCTTACCCGTGCCGTTGCGTGATCCAGAATCGTCACCTCCTTGATCTAAGTTTTCACCAAGGACAAGGGTAAGTTGCTCGTTTGAAAAATCAACTGCCTGTGTTCTATTGCCCACAGACATAAAGTTCTTCACGGTTAGATCTTTAAATTTAATCATTTTAGTATTCTAATTGTATGTTAAACGAAATGCTTATTCTTTGTTCATCTGAGTTGTTCGGCTCTACTAAATGTTGAAGCCAAGAAGGAAATATTAATAATAAATTAGGTTCTGGTGTAAATATGTGGCACGGACTTGCATTGTTATAATATTTTAGATCAGGTGCACTTGTCAGTGTATATCTAGGATCATAAAGTCTGATATTTCCACAATCTTTTGGAGTTTGTACGTAAAAAACACCACTTAGAGCATTGTCACAAAAAGGGTCGTGAGAATGTAAGATGTTATGCTGATTTTTGTAGTTAATGTTAACCCAAAAACTGTTTTTAATACTTTTTAAAGGAAGATCTTCTCTCTGAGGGATAGATTCTTTAAGTTCTTTAGAAAGAACTTTGCAGTCAAAATTATAGTGTTGATAACCTGTGCTTGATATACTACTGCTTTTAGTGTTAGAAATGTGGTCTAAGCAGTCTTTTTTAATTTTTTTCAAATCTAAATTACATTTTTTTGTAAAAACGTATGTTGGAAATAGTTGAATTATCTCCATTATAATTCTCCGTAAATCTGTAATAATTTTCTATTGTCAAAAGAATCTGATTCAATTGCGGTAAGTTCCTTGGAGACAATCTCATCTACGGATTCAAATGATTCTATGTCAACGTCTGTGGAGATTTCCTCAATCTGCTTTTGCGGAATAAGAGTGATTTCTCTACAGCCGTGTTGTTCAATGTAAGTTTCTTTGATAAATGTTGCTTCTTCAAAAGAAATAGGCAAGTCAAGTGTGACTCGCAGGTAAGACTTTGGAACAGCAATGTTTTTGTCAGGCTCTAAAAGTTCTGACAGCTTGACCGTTCTATACTTGGGACAATCTGGCCAGTCAATATACTGAGGTTCTCGGTTGTTCTTCTTGTCAAGAATCATCATACCTCTCGCATCGTCCCAGGCGTCTGCGAAATTGTGAGGAAAAGCATTGCCAATGTAGTGTATTTTGCCCTGCTGCTGACGCTTGTGAAAGTGTCCTGAGAACACATATTCTTGATTTTGAAAGTGTTCTGCTTTTAGTTCACCGTTGTCTGGCATCTGTACCATTGCGTTCATATAGAAGTGCGGCAGTTCAAAATGACCAAACATATAGCGTGATTTCATCTTCGCAGTTCGTTTCCATTCATCGTCTACTAACCACGGAACAAGAGCAACGTCATCGTCTTCAAACATTTCATTGACAACGGTGATGCCAGGTACGTGCTTTGCATACTCTACAGAATGCACGTCTCTCTTGTCTTTATAGTAGAGATCGTGATTGCCAGGAAAGTAAAAGAACTGGTCAAACGCAGCGCCTAGTCGTTCAAGTATGCGAAGCGAATGCTGCATTGTGGTAATATTAAGCGAGTTTCTGTTGTGATGCAGATCCCCGCAGAATATACCAGTTTCGCAACCGTTTGCTTTTGCTTGTTCTATAAACCAGTCTACAAAATCTTCGCAGTCCTGATTGTGTATACGAGAGTTAGATTTTAGACCCAAGTGTAGGTCTGTGAATACTGCTGCTTTATCAAACATATGTTATAATATTATGATCTTTAAGAAAAAAGTCAACCCCAATATCAAGCGTTGGGGTCATCGCTGTTCCATAGTTGTTCTCTTCTCATAGCATGTTCCCATTCGTTATTGTGGGTTCTTGTATAGGAAGGATTAAGGTCGTTCATTTCAAGGATATCGTCTCTGATATTTTGGTTTTTCTTTTCAATGTTGATTATTCTAACAAATGAGTTTGTGACTGCTGCGGTATAGTAAGCGAAAGGATTGTTTGATTTAGATTCATCAAACTGAAGACCAATCTGCGATAACTGCAGAATAGCCTGCCCTTTCATTTCGTCGTTATAGGTATAACCACGAACATTGCCTTTTGTTGCATACCTGTCTACGAGCTTCAGCCACATACGAGCAAGTTTATCTGTGGCCTGACCTTTTGTTTTAGAAAATTCGCCTGTTTCTACATCACCTGACCAATGCGACTTGCCTACACATACCAAGTTGTCGTTTTCATCAAATTTCCAGTGCTGGAATGGAGGAAAGTTTAGTTTGGTTTTTGTGTCTGCTATGGTCTTTGGATTCTTTTTTCTGCCAGGTTCTTCTGGAATATGATCGAATGTCATTATGCGAAATATAAGCTCACCCTTTGTGATTTTTTTATAGTCTATTTCGCAGTCTGCCTGTTTTACCTTTTCGCCTGCCTGTTTTCTTGCCTCAAAATCTGCCTGAGAAAGTCGTTTTGCTTTGTTTCTTTTTGCTTCTGCGATTGTTCTGATATTGATCTTTTCTAACGACGGTAGAATAATGTCGTACTGATGATATTCTGGTTGCGAAAAGGAACAAAATGTAGTTTTTGATTTGTGTATCTCTTTTAATAAATCTCTGTTGTTAAGGTAATTGACTTTTCTCAATGAGTTCTCCTAAATTATTGAATTTATTATAATATACGCAGTTAATTTTGTCAACTAAATACTGTAAGGAGTAATTTATGGCCTTTAACGTCCCTGAAGCAGTTGGCGGTATTGCCGGAGGAGTTGCTAAAGCAGCAGGAAGTCTAGTCCCTGATCCATTAAAAGATCTTTTTGGCGGACTTCCTAAAGACGGTTTAGCACCTACTGGTTCTGTAGCACAAGGAACATTTAATAGTGACGCAATAGATTGGCGTGTCAAATTAAGCGTGCCTCCTAACTACGAAGAATTGCTTAAAGGCGAAGAAAGCCTAATGACACCTGTGATAGATACAGGAGGTTTAGTTTTTCCATATACTCCTAATATTTATATTGCGTATACTGCTAATTATGACAAGTTGGCACCTACGCATTCTAATTATCCTTTTCCGATCTACCAAAATAGCTCTGTAGATCAATTTGTAATAACGGGAACATTTACGGTAGAAAATGCCCAAGAAGGAAAATATTGGATTGCTGCCAATCAATATCTTAGATCTGTAACTAAAATGGCCTACGGTGAGCAAAGTTCTAATACAGGCGCACCTCCTCCAGTAGTAAAACTAAACGGTTATGGTGATTACATTTTCAAAAATGTTCCTGTGGTAATCGAACAATACACAATAACACTTCCGGAAGACGTTGATTATCTGCAAGTTCCTGAAGGTCCGCAAGGATCGTACGTTCCTACAAGATCAGAAATTTCTGTAACTGTATTCCCAACCTACAGCAGAAATGCTGTTAACAATTTTAGTCTTAATAAATTTGTTAAAGGGGAATATATCCAACAGGGCCAAGGAGGTAGATTTATCTAATGGCACAATACACTTCGAACTCTCCCTGGTATAAAACCGATATTATTAACGACCAATATCTTGATTTATTATCAATCAGGCCTGTACCTGCATCCGACGACGATGTTTTATATACTGTAGAGCCACAATTTACATATAGACCAGATCTACTTGCTTATGGTATATATGGTAATCATAAATTATGGTGGGTATTTGCACAAAGAAACATGGATATAATTAAAGATCCTATATATGATCTAGTCCCCGGATTAGAAATCTACATACCGCAAGGACCAAGATTGAGAGAAGTGTTAGGTTTATAATGGTAAGCCAAGTTAACATTAGCAGTAATTCTCTAGCAGTTGGTCCTAGAGCCGACAGGCTAGGAACAACCGGACTGTTGGATAATTCTTTAGCGCCTGCTATACAGGAAGACCAAGAAACTAATTCGCTATTTCCTAATGTTCTCTCCAGTTTTACATCTTACAGTTGTATCCTTACATTTGGGATGCTAACTACAAACGAGTTAAATGATCCAGATAATACGTATAGAACACAAGGTCCTCAAAGGATTATAGCACGATCGGGGGGCTCTGGAAGTAAACAAATACCTACTGCATACGAAAAAGAATTTGGTATAACTACTGAATATTTTATAGACGATGTTGAAATACAATCGATTCTTGCTCCTAACAGTCAAACACGACAAACAAATGCAACACTGATTAATTTTAAGCTGCAAGAGCCGTATTCTATGGGAAATTTGCTACAAACTCTAGCTGTAACAGCTTTTGACGCATATCCAGAAAGGGCTGCTAACGAAAATAGCAATTTATCCTATATAGATGTTCCTTATATTCTAGGAGTACAGTTTGTTGGTTGGAACGACGACGGGACTTATGTAGAAATTCCTAATACTACTAGATGGATACCTTTAAGATTATCTGGAATAGAGTTTAGTGTCGGCACAGAAGGAACAACCTACGATGTTAATGCATACGCCTATAATGAAATAGCATTAATCGATGAAATCCAGACAGTTCTTGAAGACGTGCAATTAAGAGGCAGCACAATTGCTGATTTCTTACAAATAGAACAAGATAATCTCTCTAGTCTTACTGGTATTCTTAATGAAAGACAACTTGCAGAAAAAGATGCCGAAAATAGACCAGAACCGGATCAATATGTAATAGCATTTCCAAAAAACGGTGAGTCTTTGTCTGCACAAATAACCGCAGCGCAAGAACAAAACCAAGGAGCAACTGTAACTGATAACCAGTCTAATGATAGTGTTACTGCGTCCTCGGGAGTCACACTAGACCAAATTAAAGAAATAGTAGAAGATCCTGGAAATATTAATGAAATTGGTCTATCAAAATTATCAACGGATCCTTTTGATACCGGAACTAGACTTATGGGAAGGCCTGAAGATGTCGAAGCAGAGATCGATGGTGTGACATATTTCGAAAGAGGAGCAGTCCGGGTCAGACAAGACTTATTAGCAGTTACCTTTAAGTGGGGAATGCGCATACAAGAAATTATAGAAGAACTTATTTTAATGAGCGCTTATGGAGAACAGCTTGTAAATGAACCATCAGATGACCAAGGCCGTAAAAAATATTTTAGAATAGAAACTGATGTTTATAATCAAGCAAGTCAAGAAAACGAAAGAAAAAGAAAAAGATCTGCAAAGATTTTTGTCTTTAAAGTTATTCCCTATAAAGTAAGTGAATTTTATTTCAATCATCCTGCAACTATTACAAAAGGCATAGACAAACTAAGAGCTTTAATACCAAAATCCTATGATTACATATACACAGGAAAAAATGATGATATTATAAATTTTGATTTAAATTTTAATCATTCTTTCTATGCAGGAATTAGATATGATTTTGGACAGCTATCTTCTGATTCAATTCTAAATCGATCAAATGAGGAACAAGTCACATATCGAGCAGGCGATGGCAACAATGACACTTCGGAACCTTCACCTCCGCTAGAAGGAAGAGCAAATGCAAATAATGGCGAAAGAGGTCCTTCGGGCGACGTGCCTCAAAGTCCAGCAAATCAAATAGCTAGAGACTACAATGACTTAATTTTAAACAGCCCGTCCGACTTAATAACTCTAGATCTTGAAATTTGGGGAGATCCTTATTATATAGCAGACAGCGGAATAGGAAACTATACTTCTAAATCAGATACAACCCAGCCTCAAACTACTATCGACAGAACAGTTGATTATCAAAACAATGAGCCGTATCTAATTATAAATTTTAAAACTCCTGTTGATTATGATATTGAAAACGAATCTAGTTCTTATGGTCAGATGAAATTTCCCGAAATAGGCGGCGAAACTGTAAGCCAATTCAGCGGCATATATAAAATCAACTTAGTAACAAACAATATATCCGCTAACAAATTTACACAAAGTTTACAATTAACTAGATTAAGAAATCAATCAGAATCCGGTGGCGATTCTGCTTTGGCAGTCCCTGGTAATACAAATAATCTAATATCTAACTTGGTGAATAATGTGCAGGCTAGTAGCGGAGGCAGCGAATAATAATGAAAGATTGGGTTACCCACAACACAGGAAGTTACAAGCGTTCGCCGTATAATATGGTGAATAACACCTGGACACCTGGTCCCTATCTTGCTATAGTTAGGAATCACATTGATCCAGAGTATCAAGGAAGAATTGCAGTAGAATTTGTGTATAAAACTACAGTAGGCAATCTTCCTAAAAACGAAAACGGACACATAATATGTAAGTATCTTTCTCCTTTTTATGGTGTTACACCTTACGAAAGCGTAACCAACAACGACGGACACCAAAACTCGCAAAAATCTTATGGAATGTGGTTTGTTCCGCCAGACGTTGGCACTAAAGTTCTTGTCATAGTAGGCGAAGGCGATATGCCCTATTGGATTGGTTGTGTGATAGACGAAAGTGTAAATTTCATGCTACCTGGCACAGATGTTGCTACTACCTATAATGCAGAAGACAGTGAAAATAAATTTCCAGTAGGGGAATACAATCAAAAACAAGAACAAAACGGCGCAGATAGAACAAAATTTGTAAAACCAGTCAACACTGATATTAAAGGAGTTCTTGATAGACAAGGTTTGATTGAAGACGAAACAAGAGGATTTACAACTTCTAGTGCAAGAAGAGAAGTTCCGTCTAGTGTGTTTGGCATTTCTACACCAGGACCTGCAGACAGACGTCAAGGAGCGCCTCGATCTGATTATCAGGGAGTAGAGTATTATCATAACAGACTAGGCGGAAGTTCTTTTGTAATGGACGACGGAGACTCGAGTCTCCTAAGAAAAGGCGCAGCAAAAGACTTTGCTCCTAATTATGCCGATCTAAACAGGTCCGAACCAGAGTCGGGCGGAGATCCTACAATACCTCACAATGAAATGCTGCGTCTTAAGACGAGAACAGGTCATCAAATACTTCTACATAATGCAGAAGATCTCATTTATATTGGTAATGCACAAGGAACTTCTTGGATTGAACTAACTTCAAATGGCAAAATAGACATTTACGCAGAAGATTCTATATCTGTGCATACTCAAGCAGATATAAATTTTAAAGCTGATAGAGATATAAATTTTGAAGCAGGAAGAGATTTTAATGTTAAGTCAGGTAGAAATCTACAGATAGAAACTGCTAATGATTTAAAAATTACTGTAAAAAACAATGGACTGATTACTACTGTTGGTAATCTAGATATTAACACTGAATTGTCAAATAGAATTACAGCAGGACAAAACACAGATATACTTTCGATTAACGGAAACCATACAGAACAAACGCCAAACGGTAAAGTATACATGAACGGACCAGATGCTGTAGAAGCAAGTATACAAACAGGTTTTGCAACCTGGACATTGCCAGGAGATCCTAGAGAAACAATAGACATTGTTAGCATATTAAGACGTGTTCCTCAACACGAACCTTGGCCACATCACGAGAATTTAAATCCAGCATTTTACACTCCTACAGAAACAGATGTAAAAAAACAAGAAGACGGTGCTATCACTATTAATCCGCCGGAGACAGCAGAGTATAAGTCTACTGCTGATACTTTTAGGAAAGGCAGCTAGGAGTTAAATACGTTATGGCTTCAACAGAAAAGAATATCTATAAACAGGTTAATATACCTTCTAACAAAAAAGCCCAGCCTCCAGTTACAAGCAGGGCTTACAGAGGTATATCTACCGTTGATCCTGATGCTACAAATTTTGTTTTATATGACATTTCACTTATAAAACAGGATCTACTCAATCATTTTAACATCCAGAAAGGCGAAAAGCTTTCTGACCCAGAGTTTGGCACAATTATCTGGAGCGCAATCTACGAGCCACTAACTGATCCAATCAAAGACGCTATAGCAGACGACGTAACAAGAATTGTAAATTATGATCCTAGAGTTTCTGTCGATAGTATCGTGATAGATGAATACGACAATGGTATTCAAGTAGAATGCACTCTTACCTATCTAACCTACAATATCTCAGAGACACTGCGTATTGAATTTGACGAAAACGCAGGTATTCTCTAGTTAACATACCAGATAATTGTCTAAAATAAATACTTGTATAATAGGAAACATGCATGTCTATTACTAACAGACAAAATAGATTATTAGTATCTGAAGATTGGAAAAGAGTTTATCAATCATTTAGAAATGCGGAATTCCAAAGTTACGACTTTGACAATATTCGCAGAACAATGATCAATTATCTTCGAGAGAACTATCCCGAAGATTTTAACGACTACATAGAGTCATCCGAATATCTTGCTCTAATAGACATGATGGCTTTCCTAGGCCAAAACATTGCGTTTAGAATAGATCTTAATGCTAGAGAAAACTACCTAGAATTAGCAGAAAGAAGAGAAAGTGTTTTACGATTAGCAAGACTGCTTTCGTACAACCCTAAAAGAAACCAAGCAGCAAACGGCCTACTAAAGATAGACTCTGTATCGACTACAGAAGCAGTAAGAGATTCCAACAACGTTAATCTTGCGAATCAAACCGTTGTATGGAATGATCCTTCTAATTCTAACTGGAACGAGCAGTTTCAAAGAGTGTTAAACGCAGCACTTCCTAATAATAATAAAATAGGCAATCCTGCTAAATCAGCAAACATCAATGGTGTTCCAACAGAACAATATAAACTGAATGGAGCATCTAACGCTGTCCCTACCTTTAGTTTTACGAAAGCAGTAGATGGAAGATCTCTCACGTTCGAGTTAGTCTCAACAGACATTGCAGGGGATAGAATTCAGGAAGAAGCACCACTGCCTGGCAATGACTTCGGCTTTCTACACAGAAACGACGGTCAAGGACCAGCAAGCACAAACACAGGTTACTTCTGTCACTTTAGACAGGGCTCGCTCGACCTTGGTGATTTTTCAATTACCAATCCAAGCACAAATCAAGTTGCTGCTATTGATGCTATTAATGTCAATGAAACAGATGTATGGTTATATTCTACAGACGAAAACGGTTTAGAACAAGAACTTTGGACAAGAGTTGATGCTGTAGAAGGAAATAACGTAATTTACAACAGCTTGGAAAAAGATCAAAGAAACATTTATTCTGTGCTTACAAGAGTAGAAGACAGAATTTCTCTAATATTCGCAGACGGCACATTTGGCAATCTACCGCAGGGCGGATTCAGAGTTTATTATAGAACCAGTGCTAATTCTAGAATTCTAATCAAGCCGCAGGATATGAGGAATATAGCGATAAGAATTCCTTATATTTCCCAAACGGGTAGAGCGGAAACTATTACTCTTATCTGTTCTTTAAAATACACAATAGACAATGCCAGTGTATCAGAAACAAACGAAAGCATCAAGACCAATGCTCCTTCTACCTATTACACTCAAAATAGGATGATCACAGGAGAAGACTATCAGATAGCACCTCTCGGCTTAAGCCAAGAAATCATCAAAACAAAATCAGTGAATAGATCATCCTCTGGCGTGTCTAGATATTTTGATTTAATCGACCCCAGTGGCAAATATAGTGCCACAAACATTTTTGCGTCAGACGGAGCTCTATACAAAGAATACATAGACGAAAAGATAGAATTTGATTTCAACGGTCTAACAGAAATAGAAGGCATAATTGTTAATAGAATAGAACCGCTGTTCGAAGAAAGAAATTTATACAATTTCTATCTAGACCAATATCCTAGAATTATAGTAAGAGACCTAGAAAATACCTGGCAAAGAGTGCTTGATCAAACAAATTCTTCTTCTGGGTCTTTTGTTAATGCGGGTGGATTGAGAGCAAAAGTAGGAGAATTTGCTTCGTCTAATCTTAGATTTATAAGAACAAATTCACTTGTAAAATTCGAAGCACCGGCTGGACAATATTTTCTAAACGGCGCCTTGGCACAAGGCATGCCAGGCCCACAAGGCGGATCCACTCAGATATGGACGAAGGTAATCTCTGTCACAGGCGACGGCACAGAAGATTCAGACGCAGGTGTTGGTGCTGTTGTTCTCGCAGATTCTGTGCCAACAGGCGCAATAGTAGCAGAAATTGTAACAGATTTGCCTAACAGCCTAACAGACGAAGTAAGAAATCAAGCAATAGATCAAATATTTTCATTCAACACGTTTGGCATTCGCTACGACAGAACATTAGGTGAATGGCAGATTATTACTCAAAACAATCTTAACACAAACGCTGATTTTTCTATCGGAAAAACAGGCGACACGACAGATAACGAACTTGACGCAAGTTGGTTTATTGTGTTCGAAACTAACGGTGAAAACTATACAGTAACCTACAGAACACTACGATATATTTTCGAGTCTGACCAAGAAGTAAGATTTTACTATGATAGTTCAGACACGGTATATGACGTTACCACTGGCAAAACCATTAAAGACAGAATTTCCGTGCTTGACATTAACACACAGCCAGATTCCGTAGAACCGTTCAACAGAAATTTTGATTGGGAAATTGTAAAAGAATTCAGAGACGAACTAGGTTATGTAGATTCTAAAAAAATTGAAGTTAGTTTCTTTGATTCTGACAACGACGGTGTTGTAGATTCTCCGGACACATTTGAAGACGTAGTCGCGGAGAATACAAATCCCGCAGACAAATTGGTTTTCCTTGAATCTGTAAGAACGAACGACGGTGTTAATGATTTTGTATATGTGTCAAAAGAAGATCTTGGCATAAGAGTATTCAATCAGAAAACAGAATTCGAAAGAGTTCCAAAGAGCGAATTTGAAAACAATCAACTGCTCTACTATGTTCAAGAAGATATATTTGAAAATCTAAACACAGAAACAAACACCACTTCTCTCAATTCGAATTATAGAGCAAGAGTTGGTAGAGACAAACTAAGATTTCAGTATTTTCACTCTGCTGATCAAAACGTAAGAATAGATCCAGGTGCTTCTAATATTATAGACACATTCTTATTGACAAGATCCTACGATCAAGAGTTTAGACAATGGTTAAGCGGAGATATAGAAACCAAGCCTCTGCCTCCGAGCAACGACAGCCTGTTTATTAACTTTGGACAAGAATTGAACAGCATAAAAAGCATAAGTGACGAAATCATCTATCATCCTGTGAAATACAAGATTCTGTTCGGAGACAAGGCAGATCCAGAATTACAGGCCAGTTTCAAGATTGTAAAGAATCCGGATCTTGTAATAAACGACAACGAATTAAAATCGCGAGTAATACGAAGCATCAATAGATATTTTGCTCTTGACAATTGGGATTTTGGAGATGTATTTTATTTTTCAGAATTAGCAGCATATGTTATCAATGAAAACGCTCCAGACTTAGCAAGTTTTGTAATAGTGCCAGTAGAAGGCACAGCATCATTTGGATCACTATACGAAATAAAATCTGAATCAAATGAAATTTTTATATCGGGCGCAACGGTAGCAGATATAGAAATCATAGACGAAATAACCGCAACTGAATTAAGAGCAAGTTCGTCTATTATCACAGAATCTTCAATGGCTAACACAGGCATACAGAGTTCAAGCTTAACAAGCTCCAATATCGGAGGATTTAACACTAATGGCAACTAATGACCAAAATGATTTTCCATTGCCAGGCGGTAATAACGACAAGAGAGAAAGCGCATTTCACCTTCCTAGATATTTTAGGACCGAAACAAACAAGAAATTTCTTTCTTCTACGTTTGATCAATTAACGCAGCCCGGCGTTGTAGAAAAAATAAACGGTTATTTTGGCCGAAAAGCATCGCCTGCGTTTAGACCAGACGATTTCTATATTGGTGATGTGTCTAAACAGAGAGAAGACTATCAGCTAGAACCTGCTGTCGTTGCCAAAGATTCGATAGACAATGTTACCTTCTATCGCGATTACAATGATTATATAAATCAAATCTCAAATATAGGAGGTAACACAGACGATCATTCTCTGCTTAATAGACAGGAATACTATGCGTGGGATCCGCACATAGACTGGGACAAGTTTGTAAATTTCAGAGAATACTATTGGCTCCCTAATGGCCCAGATCCTATTCCTGTTGCGGGCGAATCGTTTGACGTTGAAACTACCTATTCTGTTACATCTGTAGATAATGGGGATAACTTTGCTTTTGTTTTTACACCAGACGGTTTAACACAGAATCCAGACATCACTTTATACAGAGGAGTAGCATATCGTTTTGTAATAGATTCACCTGGTGTTCCTATCAGCTTTAGAACAGAGCGCTTAACAGCTCGAGCCTGGACGCCATTTACATCATACTCAACTGGCGAAACCGTTCTTGTAGATTCAAAAATCTACATTGCTACTCAAGATCATAGATCCGACGACGAATTCGAAAAAGACGCAGACAAATGGGATAACAACGAAGATCTCAATCTTTCTAGAACAATACCCGTCCAAGGCGTAGAACAAGGCACGGTTGAATTTACGCTGGACGAAAATTCTCCTGATTTTATCTACTATGTAAGTGACGTAGATATAAATGCTGGCGGCCTAATTAGAATATACGATCTCGAAGAAGCAAGTTTCATAGACGTAGAAAAAGAAATCATAGGAAAGAAGACCTATAGAACAGGTCAAAACTTTGATCTTTCAAATGGAATGAAAATCTTCTTCCAAGGTAAGACTTCGCCAGAATTCTATCAAGAAGGCTATTATTATGTGGAAGGTGTAGGCGAAGAAATTGCTCTTGTTCCCGAAGCAGAACTGACTACGCCTACAGACTTTTTACAGAATGAAATCATAGAATTCGACACAGAAGCCTACGATACAACTCCCTATTCTACAGCGATAGGTTTTGCTAGAGAAAAAGACTACTTTACAATTAACAGAGCAAGCGGCGACGGAAACCTTTGGTCCAAATACAATCGCTGGACTCACAGAGACATCATAGAAACCGCCGCTCGAATCAACAACACAGAATTGGTTATAGACCAAAACCAAAGAGCAACAAGACCTATAATTGAATTTGAAGCAGGTCTAAAACTTTTTAACTTTGGCACAGCAAAAAAACAGGCAGTTGATCTTGTAGATGATTTTACCAAAGACGTGTTTTCTACTATAGAAGGAAGCACCGGCTATTCTGTAGATGGTGTAAATCTAGTAGAAGGCATGAGAGTGTTATTCACAGCCGATCCTGACACGTTTGTATCTAATAAAACTTTTCAAGTTTCGTTTATTACGTTCAAAGGTGAAAGACAGATAGCTCTCGTAGAAGCAGAAGACGCAGAGCCTTTGATAGATCAAACCGTGCTTTGCCTACAGGGCAGAACCTACAGAGGTAAAATTTTAAGTTATGACGGCGACACATGGAGTCTATCACAGCAGAAAGAAAGTGTAAATCAACCTCCTCTATTTGACGTATTCAACTGCGACGGAGACAGCCTTGCTGACCGAGAAGTATATCCTTCCAGCGACTTTCAAGGAACTAGAATTTTTTCCTATAGCATGGGCAATTCTCCTATAGACCCAGAACTGGGAATTCGCCTAAACTATAGAAATATAAGAAATATCGGTGACATTCTGTTTAGGTTTGATCTTTTACAAGACAGCATAACTTTTTGTCCAGACAATTTACAAGTTTTAGAGGAACAGACAGACCTTGGTTTTCTTAAAAAGTTTGTTTCAAGAACGAATTTTGTATGGTATAACGGTTGGAAGAAAGGTTTTGAATTAAGCACACAGCCTGTCGTAAGACAATTTGTAGTAGCGAATTCCAATACCACATTCCCTATCGACGTCTATGACGAATCTGCGCTAATTGACGATTTGTATGTAAAGGTTTTTGTTAATAACGCTCTACAATTTCAAAATAGAGATTACGAATTTGTCACGGGTTCTAACAACACACTTCAAATACAATTTCAAAGAACTTTGGACAACGAAGATGTAGTGTTAATAAAAACAAAATCAAGCCAGCCGAAAAACCAAAACGGCCTGTATGAAATACCTTCAAATCTCGAAAGAAATCCTCAAAACGAAAATTTCGAATTTATTACCCTTGGTGAAATAAATGATCATGTTCAAACGATAGTAAGCGAAATAGACGAATTCGAAGGAGCGTTTCCTGGAGTAAGCAATCTACGAGACCAAGGCACGGTTTCTCAATTTGGCAAAAGAATAGTAAAACACTCTGCGCCTTTGAGTCTTGCGTTATATCATTTGGATCGAAATCCTGCTAACATTATCCAAGCAATTAGATATTCCAAAAACGCATACAGCAAGTTTAAAAGAGAATTTGTAGAAATTGCTACAAGACTGGGCTTTGAAGGGCCTACTACTAAGCATTTTAATCAAGTAATGCGTGAATACGCTGCTAACAAAACAAGGCAGAGCGAGTTTTTCCAAACAGACATGTTAGCATACGGAGCTGCCGAAATAAGCGAATCAAGAATTACGTTTGATGGCGAAGTATTTTTTGCGCTGTCTCAACCGTTTGATCCTAATGTGCTAAGTTCAAAATCCGTTCTAGTTTATAAAAATCAACAACAACTGCTCATAGGCTATGATTACACAATTACAGAGGAAAATTTTGTCCAATTAACAGAATCTCCATCAGTAGGAGACACAATCACGATCTACGAATATGAAACTACAAACGGCAGTTTTGTTCCTGCCACGCCTACAAAACTGGGTTTGTATCCTCTGTTTAAGCCAGAGAAGTTTGTAGATGACACCTATCTAGAGCCCAGAGAAGTTATACAAGGCCACGACGGCAGTATTACAAAAGCATACGGCGACTTCAGAGACGATCTACTACTTGAATTAGAAAAAAGGATCTATAATAATATAAAAATCGCCTATGATCCTAATATATTTGACATAAACGATTATGTGCCGTCAGAATTTAGATCTACTGGACTAACCAAAGACCAAATAGACGATTCTATACTGCCAGATTTTATTTCCTGGACAAATCTCGTAGAAGCAGATTACACCGAAAATAACTTCTACGAAAGAACTAATTCGTTCACCTACAATTATACAGGCACAGGATCAATTCGAGACGAAGTTATAAGGGGCTATTGGAGAAGGATTTACAAGAACCTCTACGACACAGACAGACCTCACACGCATCCCTGGGAAATGCTCGGCTATTCAGAAAAACCAGAGTGGTGGGAACAGACCTACGGACCTGCTCCTTACACAAGAAACAATTTGATATTATGGGAAGATCTGGAACGAGGTATAATTAGAAAGCCTGACGAAAACATAGAATTTGCCCCCAAGTATGCGAGACCGGGTCTTTCTGCTTTTGTTCCTGTAGATGCTGCGGGACAACTGCTTCCGCCGCTTAAAACCAACTATGTAAAAACCTACAACAGCTATGAACTAGACAATAGATTTCAATTTGGCGACGAATCTCCTGTAGAAACTGCGTGGAGAAGGAGTTCAGAATATCCTTTTGCTCTTATATCTGCGTTAATTCAAAATCAGCCAAACAGAGTTTTTGCTACTGCGTTTGATAGAAGTAGAACGTTCCGCACAGGTATAGACGAACTATCCTATGAAGCTGCTAATAGACAATTGACGCTATCCGCACTTAAATTCCCAAATAGACAAACCGACGAAGATATTGTTTTAACTTCTGGCCTGGTAAATTGGATAAGAGATTACATAGATTCAGATCAGGCCTATGAAACATATCAACAGGAACTAAAAAGTCTAGAAGTTCAACTGGGATTCAAACTGGCAGGATTTTCTAACAAAGAAAAATTAAAACTCTTGCTTGACAGCAGAACTCCTCTCAATCAGGGAAATGTTTTTGTTCCAGAGGAAAACTATCAGATATTTCTTAACACAAGCACACCGATACGGAATATTTTTTATAGCGGTGTTTACATAGAAAAAATACCAAGCGGCTTTATTATAAGAGGCTACGATGAATACAATCCTGTATTCACTTACTACAGCTACATAGAAAAACAATCAGACTCTACGATAAATGTAGGCGGTGTAAGCGAAGCAACTATTGAGTGGGATGAGAGAAAATTTATTTCCAAAGGTGCGGTTGTAGTATTTCAGTCAAGATTCTATAGAACACTTGAATCACATACAACTTCCACACAATTTGACGCAGACAAGTTTGTTCAACTGCCAGAAGTGCCTAGAGAAGGCGGTAGAGACATCGTAATCCGCACGCAGTTCGACAGATCACAAGAACGAACCATCAAATACGGCACGGTAATAGAAAACATACAGGAAGTAGTAGACTTTCTGCTAGGCTACGGAGATTGGCTAGAAGCAAAGGGATTTGTGTTTGATTACTATGAAGCAGAAAACGGTTTTGTAGCAGACTGGCAGACAGCAGCGAAAGAATTTGCGTTCTGGACATTACAAAACTGGAGTGAAGGTTCTGTAATTTCTCTATCACCAGGCGCTTTCGAATTGAGATTTAGACCAGAAAATGCCATGGTAGGTGATATCTATGATACATTTTATGGGTATAGCCTATTCAAGGTAGATGGTAAGCCTTTAGAGCCTCGATACGTTGCTCTTACTCGAGAAAACGAAAACGAATTTAGAATAAGAACTAGAGCAACAGAAGATGGTATTTTTGGTGTAAGAATCAGCCTTATACAGAAAGAACACGCTGTTATTATAGACAACAGAACCGACTTCGGCGATATAATATACGACCAAGGACCGGGCTTTAGGCAAGAAAGAATCAAGGCTCTGGGTTATAGAACTACAGAGTGGAACGGCTCTCTCAACATACCTGGATTTGTGTTTGATGATGCGAGAGTCACAGAATGGCAGCCTTGGAGAGATTATGCGATAGGCGACCTTGTAAAATACAAAGAATTTTTCTATGCTGCGAAAAACAGAATTCCTGGCGCAGCAGTGTTTAATGCAGATGATTGGCAGTTGCTGGACGAAAGGCCAGAATCAAGACTGTTACCAAATTTTGATTACAAGACAAATCAATTTGCGGATTTCTATGATCTTGATACAGACAATTTTGATGCGGAACAGCAAAAATTTGCGCAGCATCTAATAGGCTATCAAAATAGAGACTATCTTGCTAATATTATAAACGATGACGTAAGTCAATACAAATTCTATCAAGGATTTATTCAAGACAAAGGCACACGTAATGCTCTAACAAAACTTTTTGACCCGCTTGGTTCGCAGGATCGAGAAAGCCTTGAGTTTTTCGAAGAGTGGGCAATCAAAGTAGGCCAATATGGTGCCGTAGATGGTTTTGAAGAAGTAGAATTTGTCGTAGACGAAACTCAAGTTTCTACCGATCCTCAAACATTTGAATTGGTTGATTCAGTTGACGCAGATTACACAGGCAGGGTAATCAAACTGCTTCCCGGAGAAGTCTATCTCAAACCAGAAAATTACACACACTCTATTCCTGTGTCGAAATTTGTGACGAAAGGCTATGTTCAAGACAGCGGTTATGTCGCAGAAGAAGATGTTGACTTTAGAGTAGACACATACGATGATATTTTAGACATTGACTACAATCAAGCAACTCTAGGATCTACCGTATGGGTAGGAAACCTAGAACAGGATTGGGATGTATACACTCTCTTAAATTCGGACATCACGGTTGAATCCATCATAGAATCAGGCAGTCAATTTGTTTTAGAAATTTCAACAGGAATTTTTGATCTAGAAATAGGTGAAATCATAAGTCTAGACTACACAACACAGGACGGTTTTTACAAGATAGAAGACATAGTTTCCAACGAAGTTTACGTTTCTGGACCAAACAATCTTGAAATTCAAGAAAATTATGCTGCTATTAACAAATTGATTTCTTCTAGGTTTGAATCCGCAAGAGACGTTAATCGTGCTATCAACGAAATAGAAAACGGTCTTTCCGAACTCTACCTAGATAAAGACTTGAACAACCGATGGAAGGTTCTCGAAAGGTCAAGTTCTCTCGTAGAATCAGAAGAAATAAACAACCCGAATTCTGTTCCGGAGTCTTTTGGCACATCGTTTGCTGTAGATTCTAGAAACACCGTTCTTGTTGTAGGCAGCCCCAACGACGAAGATGGCAAGGTTTTTGTATATGTAAGAGCAAGTGCTTCAGGCAATTACAAACTGGCACAAACACTTGTTCTTCAAACAGGTATAGCGGACTCGGGATCTCGTTTCGGATCTTCTGTAGCAGTATCGCAAGACGGTAGATGGATCGTTGTGGGTGCTCCGGGTGCCTCTAACGTTGCCAGTCTATATCAAGGAGACTTCGACGAAAACAGAGACTATGCTATAGGCGATGTTGTAAGGCTGCGAGACAACCTATGGCGTGCTACCGCACCTATTCAGAGATTTTTGGAAAGTGTGCCTCTAGGATCATGGAATTCCTATCTACAAAATCTCATTGAAAAAGGATTAACAGGTGAAAACGACGAGCAAGTAGAAGTCGTTCTAGCTGGTAATTATCCGCTTGTTTCAGTTGGCGCCGACCCAGACGAACAAAACATAGCAGACCATTTCCTTATAAGAGCACCTTTGGACCAGTATCAGGGCTCTTCTGTGGGAGATCAAATAAAGGCAGAATGGAACACACTATCATATGCCTATCAAGATCAAACACTATTAACAGAACGTCAGCCTTTCAACGGCGATTTAGCAAATTTCGATGACTCTAATCTTACAGGATTACTTACAATCTCCGATAAGATAGAAACCGTTCTTTCTATTCCTAATGCCACAGCAATTCCGGAAGCAGGACAGACAATTGAAACAGCAAACGCAGTAGGAACAATTGCCTATGTTTATAATATTGGTTCTGCCTTGAGTATCTATATCAAAGATCAAAACGGTGACTTTGACATAGAAGGCACTGCTATTACAGGCATTGGTGAATTTATTGGTCAATACGAAAAAGTAGAGCCTGTAGAAAACACCGCAGATTTTTCAGATGCCTTTGGTGGCTTTTGGAAGATAGATGTTGCGCAAAACTACGAAGTAAATGGAAAAAACAGCGACACAGGCAGAGGATTAGTAATCTATGATTTTGTCCCTCAAGGAGAAACCAATCAAAACAGATTCTACGAAAACGTATTAAATTTTGAACCGCCTGCGAATTCAGGGCCCGATGATAGATACAGCGAAATTACGACATTAAGTTATGAAGGCCTTCCTGGACCATACGATCAGGCAAACTTTCAACTGGAAAGTGACTTATTTGTAGTTAGGGCACCGAAATCTATATCAGATCGTGTTGCCCCAGGTGACGAAATTGATCTATTTTACAATCCTGTTCCCAGCTACGAAAATGGTGTAATCAAAGATATCACAGACACAGGTCTTTCAGTTGCCGATGTCAATAAGAGACACACAATAGAATATGTATGGGATGGCTACATTGACATTACAATTCTCGGCTTTGAATCCGGCAGAGTAGTAGAGCCCTATGACATCTTTTCCGAATTTGTTCAGTTAGACCCGGTCACAGAACAGCCAATCCCGCAAATAATTCAAGATGCGGAAGGACTAGGAACAGCAGAAGTTCTATTCTATCAGAAATTCAACAACGACGATGCTAGAATATACATTCGAAACATACAAGGCGACTGGGGTCTTGGCAGAGATTTCGGTGAAAATAGAACAATAAACTTCCTCGCAGACGGATCAGGTGACGATTTCTATGATCCCGACTCTGGCTTTAGAACAATAGGCCAGCTAGACAGAAGATCATTCCCTAACGACGATTTCGGAATAGGCAAGATGCTAGTGTTTAAAAAACAAACACCTGTTCTACTAGAAGACATTCAAAACCCAAGACTGCTAGAAGCAGAATATTGGTTTTATAGAGAAGAAACCGTACTAGGATCTACTCGTCCTGCGAATGTTCCCAGTGTTATAAATGCGGACTGGGACAAGGTATTTTCAGTAGAAGCCAGTGCGGGCGGTGATCCAAGTGGTTTATCAAACGAAGGCGTTGTGTCTGTGTTTGAAAGAACGGGCAAGGTAGAATGGACAAACTACAAAAACCTAATCGTACCAGATAGAAAGACCGACAACCAGCTAGGTAGTCAAATAGAATCTGCCACAATAAACGGTTTAGAAAAAATATTTGTAAAAGCAGACGAATCCGTAGCGTCACAAAACCAAGAATACGGAAAAATTTACTCCTTTAAACGAGGCGATTCTAATGGATTCTTCTATGATTGGGAACTCTGTATAGATAAAAACTACGCAGGAGAATATGTAGAAACTGCCGCAACTGACGATATAATTTATTCAGAAGGCGATGTTGTATTTCGCAATGACAAACTCTATCGAGCAGTCACCAATGTGATTCCTAAACCATTTGACGAAACAGAATGGGAATTAATTACAACGCCCGTAGACTATCTAGGCTACATACCAAATGATTCGGGATTGGTGTTAGACAACGCAGATATCTCCGTTCTTGATGCCGCCGGCCTTGTAGAATTTGCGAGAGATTATGCTGTATCTCGTAATGGAGAAATTATTGCGTTGTCCGCAAGATACGACGACAAAGACACCGTTCTAGTTTATAGAAATCTAAACGAATTCTACATTCTCGATCAAACAATTCAGCCTGACCTAGCAGATCAAGACTATGGAATTTCAGTTTCGATAACGCCAGACGGCAGATTTATTGCTGTTGGTGCTCCAAGGAATAGTGAAGGCAATATCGATCAAGGCAAGGTGTATGTGTATCAACAGATATCCGGCGTTTTCGAACTTATTCAAACACTTGTAGGACCTACAGAGGCGATCGGAGAGCAGTTTGGAACACGTGTAGAATTTTCAGACACAATTCTCGCAATAACTTCTAAAAATTCAAATGCTTCTGCTGTTACTACCTTTGACAATCAAACTACTACTTTCGATAAGCAATTTACAATGTTTGTGGATCAAACCGAAAACACAGGAACCGTAAGACTTTATCAGATTGAGGATAACACTGCGCTATATTTCCAAACCGTTGATTACGACAGAGGCGTAAGATTCTTCGGTGAAAATATTTTACTTGCCAATGAAGTTTTATATGCGTCTCTGCCAAAACTATCAACAGATCGCGCAGAAGGCGTTTTGATTGAATATAAAAAAGACAGCGAAGACAATTTCTGGAGCATTAAGAAACAGATTAAACCTACGATAGATGTCGATAAAATCAAACAGGTAATTCTTTACAATACAAAAACCAATCAACTAATAGAATACCTTGATTACATTGATCCTCTACAAGGAAAAGTTGCCGGAGTAGCAGATCAAGAAATAGATTTCAAAATGTATCAAGATCCTGCTACTTACACAGACGGCACTCAAGGCAACATTAATAAAACAAATAGCTGGGGAGCAAGACAGGTAGGAAAAGTATGGTGGGATCTCTCCAATGCGAGATTCCTAAATCCATATCAAGGAACCGTAACTTACTCTGCAAATAATTGGAACACGTTATTCTCCGATTCTAACTCCATTGATGTCTATGAATGGGTAGAATCCGCACTGCTTCCGTCAGAATGGGATTCAAGATCAGGAACAGAACAGGGATTCACACAAGGGATCACAGGCACCACACGATATGGTGATAACGGATATGTCACAAAGAGAGTGTATAACGAAGTTACAAACACTTTCAGTAACAGATACTACTATTGGGTAAGAAACAAGAGCACGGTTCCTGTCGTAGAAAATCGCAACCTCTCCGCAAGAGATATTGCTCAATTAATTTCAGATCCAGCAGGTCAAGGCTACAGATTTGCTGCGTTTATAAGCAAGGATGAATTCGCAATCTATAACAGCAATTCTCTATTCAAAAATCAAGATGTTGCTCTTGGCGTTCAATACTACACTATTGAAAATCAAGATGCTAATGTTCATAATCAATATCAGATACTAACAGAAAATCTTGAATCCAGCAGGCCAAACCAAGACGTAGAAGCAAAGTGGTTCGATAGTTTGGTAGGATTTGATCAAGCAAGACGCCCTGTTCCTGACCCTGCTCTAAATCCAAAACAGAAATACGGTATTCTAAACAGACCAAGACAGAGTTGGTTTGTGAATAGAATAGAAGCACTAAAACAATTTGTCGAAAGACTCAACAGAGTGCTAATTGACAATCTCATAATAGACGAAAAGGACATTTCTGGTTTATTAGATACGGATCCTAAACCGTCAATTGTGTCAAACAGATACGACAGAACAGTAGAAACTGAAATAGATCTAGAATTTATTGGCATTACAAGAGCAAGACCTGCCGTTCTTAAACCTGTAATCGATAACGGCAGAATCGTAGATGTAGATATAGTTGATGCTGGCAGATCCTATCAGAGACCTCCTACAATCGAAATCATAGGCACAGGCACTGGCGCAGAATTAGAATTAGAAATAGACACACAAGGTAGAATAGTATCTGTAGAAATTGTATCAGAAGGCGAATACTACAATGATGCTACTACAATTCTTGTGAGACCTTTTGCTGTGCTGGTAGAAAACGATTCTACGATTGACGGAAAATGGGCAATCTATCAGAGAAATCGAGATAACACTGACTGGATACGTATATCAAGCCAAGCCTATGACGTAACAAAGTATTGGGAATATCAAGATTGGTATGCTGCAGGATATAATGCTAACACAGGCATTAGCTTCCTTATAGATTCTTCCTACGAGCTGTTTGGTCTAAATGATGTAATTGGCGACATTGTAAAAATCAAGAATATTAACAGCGGCGGCTGGTTGCTGTTAGAAAAAATCGCAGACAATGACTTTATAGACTATACTCAAAATTATAAGACTATTGGTAGAGAAAATGGAACCATACAAATTCTGCCAAGGCTATATGACACAGCGAGAAACCTAACAGGCTATGACGTTACTGCGTTTGACGGTGTTAATTTTGATGCTCTACCTACAACAGAAACTAGAAAAATTCTCGAAACAGTTAGAGACGACATTTTGGTAGATGACCTAGCAGGTGAATACAATGGCTTATTCTTTGCTAGCCTTAGATATGTGTTTGCGGAACAGAATTTTGTAGATTGGGCGTTCAAGACCAGTTTTGTAAAAGCACAGCACAATGTAGGAGAACTAGAACAGAAACTTACATTCTCCAATGATAATCTAGCGTCATATGAAGAGTATGTGAAAGAAGTAAAACCTTATAAGACAAAGGTAAGAGAGTATCTTTCTACTTATGACAACAGAGATAACACGGAAACCGTTGTCACAGACTTTGATTTACCTCCGCGTTTCGTAGAAAGCGAACAGAAAATTCTTCCATTCAAAACCGTTGTTAGAAACAACGAAGTTGTAACAAGCGACGGTGATATTGTCCAGGATCCTTATTCTAACTGGATCGAAAATTTCACACATCGTGTTATAGAAATAGACGTAGTAGATTCTGGACAGGGATACACGAATAGACCAGTCGTAGAAATCACCGGCGGCGGGGGCACAGGAGCAACGGCTCAAGCGTCTCTCGGCGCAGGCGGCACCGTAAGTCAAATTTCTATTGTAACACAGGGATCAGGCTATCTGTCAAGTCCTCAGGTCAATATTATAGGATCAATAGAAGAAGGCGGAACACCAGCAAGAGCAGTTGCTAGAATAGGCGATAATCCTGTAAGAACTGCTTCTGTGAAAATCAAGTTCGACAGAACAAGCGGCAACTTCGAATTTGTGTCACTAGACACCACAGAAACATTTACAGGTAGTGGATTTAGACAGGAGTTCGATCTCAAGTGGCCAATGGATTTAAGAAGCGACAGAGTATCTGTGTTCATTGACAATGCTCCAGTTCCAAGAGGCACATATTCATACGAAAATGTCGTAGATAATTCTAAAACCTATGAAAGATCATTGGGCAGAGTTGTTATAGATCCTGCCCCTGCTGCGGGCACAGAAATTCGCATAGAATACAGAAAGGCACTGGATATTCTCAAAGCCGCAGACAGAATAAACTTTGAATACGATCCCAAGGAAGGCGATCTAGGAAAATATCTCGGCCAATTAATGTACGGTGTGGATTACGGTGGTGTAGAAATCACTGGTTTTGATTTTTCAGGACAGACTGGTTGGGATAGTCAGGGTTGGTTTGCTCAACCGTGGGATGTGTTTGACACAGACTTTGAAGATGAAATTATCAACCTAGACGGAAGCACAATTACCGTTGAGCTTTCACAACCTCTAGAAGCAAATGTAGTTTATAACATCTATAGAGTTGCGAGAGACTCAAACGGAAACATCGTAAGCAACGAAAGGATGGACGATCCAAATTTTGGGACTGCGGATCAAACAAACGAAAACGCAACTTGTGTCAGTTTAATAGGCGACGGTTCTACTACCCAAATTGAGTTGGATGAGTTGAATATACCAACTACGCCCGAAGATAGCACAGAAGATTCTATTACAATTATTGTAAGAAAAATTACAAGCGATGGTTCGTTCATACCAGATCCAGACTCTTATGATGTTTCGTTGTCGGGCGGTAGTTTAAACTATACAAATGCTCGCGGTGTTCTAGCAGAAGAAATAGAAATAGACGGTGACGGATTTGTCACAGAAACAACATCTCGAGGACCGGAAGAAATTGTTCCTGGACAGCTACAGGATACATTAGATATACAGGTATATGAATCACCAGCCGCAGGCGGCAGTTCCATTGAAGTAAGAAACTTTGTAGCCGACGGTGCGAGAACAGAGTTTTCCATAGGAGAAACGCCTGTAAATAGAGACGCGCTGTTTGTAAAAGTTGATCATGATCTCAAAGACAGCCAAGACTATGTGGTTGATTATCAAAACGGCGCAGTGATTTTCAATTCAGCTCCTGCTGCGAACGCTGTTGTTAGCATTGTTAATCTTGGAAACAGCGGTTCTAGAATATTTGATATTCAGCAGTTCCAGGGCGACGGAGAAACTGGCGAATTCTTAATTCCAGCAGCGTATTCCGAAGATTTGGAAGCATATGTGACCGTAAACGGTGTAGATAAAGCCTTTGAATTACAAGAAGCAGACGAAACTTACGATCGTCCAGGAGATACCATAGTAAAATTTGCTTCTCCTCCTGCTGCGAACAGTTTTGTTAATATAATGGTAGCAGAAAGTGGAATAGAAAATTCAAATCTCAGCATTGTAAGATTAGATGAATTTGTAGCAGACGGTTCTACCACGCAATTTACGCTAGAAAATGATATATTTGCGCAACAACCTGCTGTTAATAATGTTCTTGTGTTTATTAATGACAAACTATTACGTTCTGTTTATAACAAACAATTTGAAATACAAGAAGGCGTATTATCATATCAGCTAGACGTAGCTCAAATTCCGTCAGACACAACAGATCCTAGATATCTAGAAGTCTATCTAAACGGTAATCTTCTAAACTATCCAGGAGACTTTACGTTCGATCCTACTGATATACCGGGTGTAGTCAATGGTAATGTAATAAACCTTGTAACAGGAACAGCTCAGCCTGGCGATATTCTTGAAGTGTTTGTAATGAATACAGGCGAATATCGTTTCGGATTTATAGACGAATCGGGCGAATTTATACCACAGAGAGGTGAAGACAGCACCAAACCAACTCTTAATATAGATTCCCCATACAGCGAAGGTGATTCAATCAAGGTTTATTCCTTCTCTAATCACGACATTCAAAACATAGAAAGACAGGTTTTAACGGTAAATCTTAATCCTAATATCGCAGAAGGCACACCTCAATGGTTTGAAAATCAACAATTGTCAAAAGGTGTGATAAACCTTACTAAACCCGCTCAGAAAAAAAATTCTGTATGGGTAGTCAAAAACGGCAATCTGCTTAATCACAATGTAGATTATTCTGTTCAAAATGGCGGAGAAACCGTTAAACTTGCTGAAATACCTCAAGACGGCGACGAACTAGAAATAATACACTTCGCAGCAAATGATGTCAAACCTATATTTGCTTGGAGGCAGTTCAAAGATATTCTTAACAGAACACACTATAAGCGTATTGGTAAGAAACAGCAACTTGCGGAGGATCTAAACTGGTTCGATAAGCGCATTGAAGTTATAGATGCTTCAGAATTGCCAGACCCAAATTACAATTCAAGAATGCCGGGTATTGTATTCATTGAAGGTGAAAGAATAGAATATTTTGTTAAACAAGGCAATACACTTACTCAATTACGTAGAGGCACACTGGGAACAGGCGTGAAAGATAGATATGAAGCAGGCACCGTAATTGTTGAACAAGGAAGCGCCAACAATTTACCTTATCAAGACGAAACACAAACTATTATTGTAGAGTCAAGCGGATATAGCAGAGGTCTCGTAGAATTTGAAAATTCGCCTGGTGTGTCTATAACAGGCATAACATATGACTTTAACAATAATTCTGCTTTCCCTTTAGGAGGACAGACAGCAACAGTTACAGGCACAGGATTTAGAGAAAATGTTGTAGTTCATGTAGGTGAAACTGAATGCGAAACTACATATATCAACTCAGAAACTCTTCAATTTGTAACACCAGAACTGCCTGTAGGAGCATATGATTTGATTGTATTAAATCCTGCTACAACAACACCGCTTAACATTGCTCAAACAAGCGCAGTAGCACCGGCGCTTGTTGAATATCTACAGATACTACTACCTTATGCTCCACAGCCTAATCCTGCGTCAGAAACCAATTGGTATAAGGAGACAGAAGTAATATCTGTAGCTGATATTACACCAGGCAGAGGTTATGTTATTCAAGAGTCGGGCGATACAGACTTTGTCGCAATAGGAGCAGCAAACAATTCTCCTGGCACAGAATTTATCGCAACCGGAGTGGGTAGCGGTACAGGAAGAGTAATTAACTATACAAGTATTCCATATGAGTACTGGGAAGCACAAGATATAGAAGTTTTTGTAGGCGGAAAGAGACTGCGAAAAACTCCTTACAGAGTTTATAACTATGAAGAACTTGATTCTCCTGAAGGGGACATAATCCGTGAAGCAGAATTTGCTGTAAACAAAAATATCGGACAATATGTAAGGCTTACAGAAACACCGCCTCCGGGAATCAAAATAAGCATCGTAAGGAAAACAGGCTCTCTATGGAGCGACATAGGAACACCGCTAGCACAAAGCAATAGTGACGTAGCAGAATTTTTGCTATCACAGACAACTGAATTGCCTCGATAAATACACTATAGGAACGAATTATGACAGAACTTAGTGATTACAACGGCGTTTTACTTCAAGGCCATATAAAAATATATGACCCTGAAAATGAAGAAGTTTACGTAGATAAAAGAAATGCCATACATTATGAAAATATATCAATATCTTTAGCAGAAAGTCTTGCCAACCAAGGCACAGGTTGGATACAGGATATGGCATTTGGTAACGGCGGAACAAATGTAAACGAAACTGGTATTATAACCTATCTAACACCTAATTCTACAGGAACAAACGCCGGTTTGTATAACGAAACATTTTCCAAGATAGTAGACGACAGATCCGTCAATAATCTTGACCCTGTTAGAAATCGAATAGAAACAAGACACGTATCAGGAACAAACTACACAGATATACTAGTAACCTGTTTGTTAGATTACGGTGAGCCTGCAGGACAATCTGCATTCGATACTGCTTCTAGCACAGAAGATGATTTTATCTTTGACGAATTAGGTCTAAGAGCATATACACCGTCAGGCGAAGGGCGTTTGTTGACACATGTAATATTTCATCCTGTTCAGAAAAGTTTGAATAGATTAATACAGATAGATTATACCGTAAGAGTGCAGAGTCTATCAGGATTTAATGAGGTTTAATGAATGGCTTATACAATACCATACACAGATGAACCAACAAACGGAAGTATAGTTGTTGTAGATGGCACTCTTAACACAGAAACAACTCTAAAACTGCCCGGCAGGAATTATACTGGCTACGGCGGCGTTATTGCGGAAAACTTTTTACATCTACTTGAAAATTTCTCAGGACCACTCGAACCGCCTCGAGCAATAGAAGGACAATTATGGTACGATACTTCTCCAGGAAGCGAACAACTCAAAGTCTATGACGGAACAGGTTGGGTACCTGCCGGAGGACTTAACAAAGCAAACAATGCTCCTGACGTTACTAGAGCACAACCGGGCGACTTATGGGCAGATGTTGACAATCAGCAATTATACCTAAATTCAGGTTCTGGCTGGGTTCTAGTAGGTCCTAGTTTTGCTGATGGTTTATCAACAGGAGTATCACCAAGAACTATAACAGGCTCTGATAATGTAGAATACACCGTAGTAGTAGTTGAAATTAGAGCAAGAATAGTTGCTGTATACTCAGATTTTGAAATCAATCCTAATCCCAACATTCCAGGATTTGATATTATACGTCCGGGATTTAATCTAGCAGACCTAAACATTACCGGTGACGGCACAAATAAAATTTACGGAGTTTCCGAAAAAGCAGAGTCACTGATTGTCGACAATGTTCCTGTAGATGGATCTAACTTTTTAAGAGGCGATACTACTTCAAATACTTCTTTTCCTATTAATGTGCAAAATGACGGAGGTATGTTGATAGGAACAGATGCTAACTTCGGTTTATCTGTCGAAGGACAAGCAAGTATAATACAAAATAGAATCGAAGGGTCAAATATTGACCTCAGGGTAAGAGCAGGAGGTTCGTCTAGAACGGTTATTCGGGTTGATGCAAGTAGAAATGTAGGTATAAACAATGAATCTCCAGACGAGTCGTTAGATGTATTAGGAAATATAAAAACAGATTCTGCTCTATTAGTAGACGGAGTAGACCAAAGCGTAAACATAAACAGCGGATCAATTGTAACAAAAGGCGGCGCAGGAATTGCTAAAAATCTTAATGTAGGCGGAGAATCTACCTTTTCAGATTTAGCAACATTTGCCAATGTCATTCCAGACGGTAATAATACTCGTAATTTGGGGTCAGCAAGTTCAAAATGGCAGAATGTTTACGCTACTCAATTTGTAGGAAGGTTAGTTGGTAATGTAACAGGAACAGTAATTGGCAATGCCGAAGCAGCAGACAGGCTAACTTCAGGAACTACATTTTCTCTAGCCGGTGACGTTGCTTCTGAAAATGTTGTATTTGATGGACAGACAGGCGGATCTAATAAGGTGTTTAACACTACAATTAACACTGATTTTATTTCTTCTAAAGAAAGAACACAAGTTGGTCTGTCTGACGACGAAGTTATTATAAATCGAACCTCAGGGGATACAGGACTATTTAAGATTTCTGTAAGTAACCTATTTGAAAGAATTCCTGTCAATCCTCCGGGTGTAGTTATGCCTTATGCCGGTATTACTGCTCCTGCTGGATGGTTACTATGTGACGGGTCTGAATATAGCCAATCTGAATATGCGGAATTATTTAACATTATCGGTTATAGTTTTGGATCTAGAAATCTTACATCAGAAACAGATCCGCAAGGAAGAAGTCTTGCACAAGCTGGTTTGTTTAAAGTTCCAGACTTTAGAGGAAGACTACCGCTAGGTGCAGACAATATGGGAGGCGTAGATGCTGATGTTGTAACTGCACAAAATGCAGAGGCTGTTGGACAGAAAGGCGGTTCAGAATTCAAAAATATATCTGTTGATAATTTGCCTGAACACGAACACGATCTGCGCGATAGCGAAGGTAAAACGTTTTATGCTGTAAGAGAAATTGAAGATTTAACACCTGATCCTAACGTCGAGGACTTTCCATTACCATATGGCGATGGCCAAGGTCAAGCATTTCCACAAACTGGCGGTGTTTTGACTAACGACGATTTAGGACAACCATTGGATGTAATGAATCCTACACTTACAGTAACATATATTATATACACCGGAAGAAACTAAATGGCATATAGACTAAACAAGACAAATGGTGATTTATTAGTAGAACTTGCCGACGGAGTTATAGATACTACAAGTTCTGACGTTACTCTTGTTGGTCGTAATTACAAAGGCTATGGTGAAGTTTTTAATGAAAATTTTATACGTTTAGTAGAAAATTTTGCTAACAGTCTTGAGCCAAACAATCCTATTGCAGGTCAGTTATGGTATGATACTAATGAAGAAAGATTGAAAATCTATAACGGAAAAATATTTGTGCCAGCCGGAGCTCCGGTAGTTTCGGCTAATCGCCCTGAACTAACAATTGGTAATTTATGGATAGATAACGAAAATAGACAACTTTATTTCTATGATGGTAACGTAGAAGGCGAATACACGTTAGTAGGACCTTTATATACTAGATTTCAAGGAAAATCTGGTTGGGAAACAGTTTCTGTTATCGATACAACAGAACGTAGCCAAACAATTCTATTGTTATATATAGGAGGAAGATTATTTGCTGCTTTTACAGACGCTACTTTTAGATTAGCTGCTGGACAAAAAATCGCAGGATATCCCGACGATCCTAACGATACAATTTTTCCAAGACGTCAACTTTTTGAAAAGGGATTTAATCTTGTTGATTCTTCTATTGGATTCGGAGGTGTAGCTCGCAGTGCTTTAACTTTAACTGACGATCAAGGTAACAATAGATCTGCTAGTGACTTTGTTGCGTCTTCTGGAAATGCACAAATAGACGGCAGCCTTACTTTGCAAAATTCTTTTGGTCTTCTGTTAGGAAACGGTTCGACAATATATTCTCAATTAAGACTGGATAATACTAATACAACAGTTTTAAGAACGGTTCAGCAAAATAGCGACATCGCTCTGCAAACTATTGTAGGAAGCAGTTATAGAAATGCGGTATACATCGACGGCCAAAATGGCCGTGTAGGTATATACAAAGAAAATCCTCAAACAGAATTAGATGTAGAAGGAGATCTTGCTGTATCACAAAACCTAACGGTAGATGGCAATTTAACTGTAAACGGTAACACAACTTATATCAATGTAAACACATTAAGGGTAGAAGATAAAAATATAGAATTAGGTTTATTAGGTGATGGTACTGTAGGAAACGATTCTAACGTAGACGGCGCAGGTATTATTGTAGGATCGTCAGAAGGCAATAAAAATATTACGTACAATGATTCTATAAAAGCCTGGACGTCTAATTTAGATTTTAATTTAGATATAAACAAAAATTACAAAATTGACGACTCTATTGTATTATCTAAGACACAGCTCGGAGCAGGAGTAACAACGGCTCCAGGACTAACCGAAATTGGCCAGCTAGATTATCTAGACGTAGACAACGTTAAAATAGACGGAAACACAATCAGTACTCAATCTTCTGCATTAATATTAGATTCTTTCGACAATGTGTCTGTAAGTAATACTAAAATTACACATCTCATCGATCCTACAGATTCTCAAGACGCCGCAACTAAAAAATACGTAGACGAAACAGTAGCATCTACAGCAGTGTCTCTTTCTTTGGACACTACTGCTTTATCTGCACCAAGTGTGTCTAATCCGTATGACGATGTAAAAGATATTCTAGAAACTATTTCTCCGGCAGTCGAAAAAGAAAATGGAGTCTTTGCTAGAATTCATTGTTTAAATTACAATAGTGCAACTGTCTCTGATGTAAACGTCAAAGCAGCAGCAGATATTTCAAGAATTAGCGTAATAAGTGACGACAGTAGTGCTGTATCTGTTGTAGAAGATATTGATTTCGACCCAGCGTCTGGCGATGTAAATCTTACTCCGAACAGGCAAACTATGATTTTCCAAGTAGTAAGCGGAGCTTGGTCATGGATATCTACAAGCTAGTAATAATTTTAGGAATACAAAATGCCATACACAATTAACAGATATAACAGATCGATATTAACTACAGTTATTGATGGCACGATCGATAGAACTACTGATCTGAAGTTAGTGGGTAAAAATTATGTTAGTTACGGTGAGGTTCAAAACGAAAACTTTCTTTTTCTCTTAGAGAATTTTTCTGGCCTCAACGAGCCGCCTAGACCTTTAAGTGGACAGTTATGGCACGATACTAGAGAAAACAGAATCAAAGTTTATAACGGCGAAGACTGGGAAGCACTCTCTGTTATTGCTGTAACAGATCAAATGCCCGATCAAACAGAAGGCAGTCTTTGGAAAAGCACTTCTGATAATAGATTAAGATATAATGATGGAGAAAAATATAGCACTCTGGGCGTAATCGAATCACAAGATGACCAACCAGACAATCTAAGAGAAGGTGATCTTTGGTGGAACACTTCAACAGGTCAGCTTTATACACATACAGGATCAGATTTCGAACTTGTCGGGCCTCAAAAAGCAGGCTCATTGACAACAAGATATCAAAGCGAAATAGTTAAAGACGATGCCTTCACTGATAGAGCAGTTATAAGAGGATACGTTAACGGAGAAACCGTCCAAATAATTTCTAATCAAGAATTTACTCTTAGTAATACTACTCCTATTGACGGTTTCGAAACTATTAAAAAAGGAATTACGTTAAAAAATTCACAAAGCGAAAACGGAGTTACAGATCCTGCAGATTATTGGTTTTGGGGCACAGCATCTAATGCAAACTTAGTAGATGGTTTAAACAGCAATCAATTTTTAAGAAGCGATGAAAATACTGCGCTAACAGGAACACTCTCTTTTACAGAAAATCAAACAGGAATTACCTGGAACAATTCGAAACTATCTATTAAAAATGTAGACAATTCGCTACAGTTCGAGGTTGATAGTACAGGCAATTTTTTATTTTATAATAACGATAATGGCTCCGTTAATGAATTGTTAAAAATTGATACTGCAGATGGTGTTAACGGTTTGTCATTTAGGAACAGCACGATTTGGCATAGTAATAACGACGGTTCAGGATCGGGTCTTGATGCAGACACACTTGACGGTTTTGATTCTAGTTATTTCTTACCTGCCGCTTCACAAGCAGTAGATTCAGATAAATTAGACGGTTTAGATAGCACAGACTTTGTTAGAAGCAACGGAGACGAAGTAAGCGGTAGTCTTACATTAGTAGGTTCCGATCTTGCGTTTCAATGGGACAACTCTGCATTCAATTCTGCTGCTGTAAGATTTTACGATAATACAAATCCTAATTCGCGTTTAGAGTTTCAAATTACAGACGATAATTCTGAATACTTTTCTTGGGCAACTGTAAATTCAACCTACACTAGCAGTGTAGAAATTATGAAATTAGATCCTGAAGATCAAACAAACGGCCTTACTTTTAGATCTAACAAAGTCTGGCATGAAGGTAACCAAGGACCTTTATCAGGATTAGATGCAGACACGCTTGACGGAATCGAAGCCACTGGTTTTTTACCTATCGACGGAAAAGCAGTAGATGCAGAGCGAGCAGACAGGACACCTTTAGCAGATAGAGCAATTCAAGCAGATAACTCTGACACTGTTGGAGGTTTTAACCAATCAGTATTTTTTAGGAAAACAGGCGGCGAAGTTACAGATTATATCACCCTTCACGATGATCCGGTAAATGATTTACATGCTGCTACAAAACGGTATGTAGAAGATTATGTTCAGAATTTATTAGATCAAAAGTTAGATGATTTCGGCAAGGTAAAAGCATACGTTAGATTTGACGGTAATAGTCACGTAATTCGTAATAGTTTTAATGTACAAAGCGTTAATAGGTTAGGAAACGGATTATACAGAATTAATTTTCAAGAAGATTTTGACAATGATAATTATATAGTTCACGGAATAGCATCAGATGTCGATCATTTTGTGTCGTTTAGGAGATCAAATATTTCGTATGTAGAAATTTACACAGTAGATAATGCTTCTGGAAACAATCATCCTAGCACCACTGGCGGTGATGTAATGATTACAATATTCGAATAAATATGCTAAAGAGGAAATTTTTAAAATGGCTTACCAGATAGATCGCTATAATCAGACACCTTTAACTATAGTTGAAGATGGAACAATTGACAATACTACCGATATAAGGTTTGTTGGTAGAAATTTTGCTGGTTATGGCGAAATACACAATGAAAATTTCCTTTTTCTCCTTGAAAATTTTGCTGGTTCAAATCCTCCCCCTAGGGCAATAAGTGGCCAAGTATGGTTTGATTCTGCGGCAAGAAAATTAAAATTCTATGACGGAACAAAATGGAGAACTACTGGCGGCGCAGAAACCACAGGCACAGAACCGGCAGGATTGACCGAAGGCGATTTTTGGTGGGACACAGATAACGAACAATTATTTGCATACAACGGATCAAATTTTGTACTAATAGGACCACAAGATGCGGGTGAAAATATTACTCAAATGCAGAGTCGCACGGTTAGAGATGCTCAAGGAAACTCTCATTCTATAATTGTTTCTTTAATAGACGGAGAAGTAGTATATGCAGTTTCTAACGAAGAATTTACTCTGTCAATAAGCGATGCAATACCAGGCTTTGATGTAATAAAGCCAGGACTAACACTTGTTAACACAACTGCGAGCACAGGTGGACAAACTATTCGCACTAATATAGGAACTAATTTTGTATATTGGGGGACTGCGTCTGACTCAGAAAAACTAGGAGGCGTAGCAGCTTCAGAATATATCCAAGTCGGTAATGCAGAATTTACTCAACTTGTTTCTTTTGGTGATCCGGGTTTAGCAATCGGTGAAGATAACGATCTTAAAATCTTCATAGAAAACGCAAATGAAGGCGTTGTACAAAATGACATAGGTAATGTTATAAAATTCAAAGCTAAAGATCAGGGCGGATTTATAGATGAATGCCTCAGAATTCAGTCTGATAATGTTTTACCAGGATTAGACTCAACAGATAATCTTAGATCTATTGATATAGGTAGTTCTTCTGAACCTTTTGATAATGTTTACGCTAATAATATCATTGGGACATCGCAAAAATCTATTAATGTTGTTTTTAATTCTACTAATTATCCTGGAAATATTAACGCTGAACCTAACACGGTTGCCTTAAGAGACAATTCAGGAGATCTTCGTGTTAATTTACTAAGAGGAACTGCCTTAACAGCAAAGTACGCGGACTTAGCAGAAAAATATACAACCGCTGAAGAATACCCTATTGGCACTGTAATGACAATATGTAGCCACATCGAACACGAAACCTGTGCAGCGGATATAGATAATATTGTTATAGGTGTAGTGTCAGAAAAACCTGCCTATCTAATGAATGAAGATAGCTCTGGCCAAGCAATAGGTTTGAAAGGTAGATTGCCAGTTAGAGTTATAGGCGAGTGTGATAAAGGAAAGCCTCTTTACTTAGACGGAAATGGTGTAGCATCACAGACAGGAAAAGGCGGAATGGTTGGTATTGCACTAGAAAGTTCTGATAGCATCGAAGAAAAGTTAATTGAGGTATTTTTAAAGGATTAATATGGTAAATCGAAGTAATACTATACTTGCCTCGCAATTTAACACTCTACAAAATCGCATAGCACAATTATTAGGAACCGGATTTGATGATTTTGGTTATGGCCAGCCTGTAAGTTCAAGTTTAGTTCAGCCACCTTCTGAACCTAATGAATCTGATGCGGACAACATTACAGTTGAATTTGTTAACAATTTAAGAAATGATCTAGAAAAAATCTATCGTCATCAAAATGGCACAAATCTTCCTATAAGCGAGTTTACATCTGACGATTTAATTGGTGCAGACAGAAGTGCAACCGGAGTAACGGTTACAGATAATCCTGCAAGTCCTGGTGATTTTTTATATTCATATACAAATGAAGATACCGCTAAAGGTATCAATGATTTAATTTCTTTTGTGTCAACTGCCGAAGTAGATAGATTTCTTATAGCATCAAATCAAGAAGAAGTTAATATAGCAGTAACAGATTTTAGGAATACAAACTGGAATAATTTGATTGTTTCAGAGTTTACAGTGTCTTTCAATAATGAAAATGAAAGACGTTATTTTTTTAACACAGGCGGAGAAATCAGATTCGAAGGTTCTGTAGATATTAATACGTCGGAAGGTGATAGTTTACAGAGAGATCTAGGCTGGCAAGATATGCTGGAAAATGTAGGAGAAGTAAGATTTTCTTATAATTCTACACTGCAGGAACCAGGATCGACAACTACAGGCGTTACATTTCCTGATGGTATTATAGGGAATTATGATTTAACTACAACCTACAAAATAATTTTTAGGAAGAATGCAAGTTCAGGTGATTATTCTGATAACTATTGGCAAATCGAAGCTAAAGAAAGATCCAACAACCAAATAGACTTTAAAGTATCGCTATATGATTTTACTGATGAAAATGTTGTTGAAGCTGTAACAGCAGATTTACAATTTGAGTATAGTTACAGAAGAGCAAACGGCGAAATAATAGCCCCAATACCTGCCTTTTCGATTATAAACTCATTTGAATAAAGTTTGTAATAAATTTTTTATAAATATTCCAAACATGGACTCTAAGTATGACTGTAAGTGCCGGCCAATCCATAAGCGCATCAGATTACAACACTCTTCAATCTAGAATATCTCAATTACTAGGAACCGGTTCTGGTGACGAAGGATACGGACAAGCAGTTAATAGTTCTCAAGTAAGTGCATTGACAGACGCTTCAATACCTAATGGAAGTAGTGTAACTCGAGACCAGATACAAAATCTTTTAAACGATTTTGATGCTGTTTATACGCACCAAAACGGAGAAGGAATTGGAATAAACAATTATTCTACCGGTGATATAATAGGCGCAGACGTGTCTGGTACAGATATTACTTATGATTCTAGCGGCAATGTTACAATATTAAGTCAAGATAATACTAAAGGTATAAATGATTTTTATGCTGAAATTGATGCCTTAGAAACAAATAGGTTTAATATAGCCGCAAACCAACAGCAGATTGATACGGTTTTATCAGACACTAGACAGCGAGATTGGAACGATCAGATCTTTACAGAATTTACTGTTTCTTTCGCAGACTTTAATCGAAGAAGATATTTTTTTAACGCAGGCGGAGAAATACGTTTTGATGCTTCTTTAGATCTAACAACCTCAACCAATTTAAGTCTACAAAGAGACAATAATTGGAAAGACATGCTAGAAAATGTAGGAACTGTCAGATTTGATCATAATAGTACAGTTGATACTGGCGGCGCTGCAGGCACTTCTTTTCCGGATGGTGTGTTAGGAAATTATGATTTAACAACATCTTATCAAACAATATTTAGAAAAGATGCTAATTCAGGTGATTACAGCAATAGTTTTTGGACTATAGAAGCAAGAGAAGACAATTCATCAACGCTGCGTTTTAGAATTACACTGATAGATAATGGACCTGAAGAAGATCCAGGCGGAACAGGAAGTGTTGCAGGCGGAATACAAGAGCCTGTTGAAGGCAATATTACCTTTACATATTCGTATATGAAAGCAGGAGGAGCTCTTGTTGTAGATACACCTTCATTTACCACGGTAGATCCTTTTGACATACAAACTGCTTCAGAAACGTTTATTGCAATACCTAACAACACATCACCATCTAATAACCAAATTGTATATACTAACACAGGCGTAGTTTTACAAGGTTCAGAGTTTGCGGTATTAAATGGATCAGATACTCATGTAGCTACTCAATGGTTCGTTCAGAAGATAAGCGACGGATCTACTATTCTTTTAGATCAAACTGGTGCATCTACTTCCTATACAGTTGGAAGCAACCTGTTTGATGACGTAAGAGGAACAAATGAAGCATATAGATGGCAAGTGCGATATGAAGGACAAAATCTAGGCTGGACTCCTTGGAGTGATCCTACAACATTTGTAACGTCTGAATATGCCGGTTTCAATGTTCTTCTTTCAAATACTAGAGCAGAGTTTGATTTAGAAGAAGAACTTAGAGACAATTGGGGTTGGGATACCGTACAGAGGGTACAAGGTACCGTAACTATACCAAGCGGTGTAACTATATTTTCTACTAACACATCAATTCCTGCTTTTCGAATACCCAATCTACCGTCTGGTTCTCAAGTATCTTTAAGCAATTCAGGACGTATTTTAGGACGAGGCGGCGACGGCGGATTTATTATATCACCTAGTAATACACGCCCCGGACAAGACGGTGGGCTAGCATTCGAAGTATTGTCGCCTACAAATGTAACTAATTTTGGTAATATTTCCGGCGGCGGTGGCGGCGGCGGCCCTGCTATTTTGTCAAATCGTTTCGCTACAGAAATATTTTCCGCTGGCGGCGGCGCTGGTGTCGGGAATGCCTCCGGTGGTGTTGCCCCAGAAGGCGACAACGGTGGTGATTCAAATCTATCTACTCCAGGAGCAGGCGGATCTCAAAGTGGTACATTTACTGTAGATCCGGCTGGAGGCGGCGCTGACGGTGAAGGTGGTTCAGCTGCGAATCCACCAGCTGGAACTGGAGACACTTACACAGCATCAGGCAGTGCCCAAGGCGGAAACGGCGGCGGTTTTGGACAGCCAGGACAGATAGGAACTACAACTCTAGATGCCAAAACGCCGTCCAGTATTAATGATGATGTTAACAATCCCGGCCAACCGGGTTTTGCTATTATAGGCGAAGCAAATATAAACTGGCAAGGTGGTCAAGCCAACGTTCAAGGTCCAATTGCACAATAATTCTTGACATATGAAATTATTCTGTTAAACTACTTTAATAACAGGAGATTCTCTATGGACGAAAGATTGGAAAAAGCACTTGAATTTTCTAATTACATGGTCACTCTGAACAATCAAAAAAGAATGTTAAGAGAGCAATTTAAAGAAAACATTGTTCATTATTTTAACGGCGGGCAATTTACGGTCAATAAGCAGTTACTAACTTTCGTTAATATGCTTGTAGAAAAAGGCAATGACGAAGACATTGTGTTAATTGACGACAACGAAACACCCGTAATGGTATCTGATCTTGATGAGTTTCTTTCTGATATAACAGATAGATATTTTTCTGCTGCTAATACCTATCATGCAGAATACAAAGAGCTACTAAAAAAACGTTCAGTGTCAAAATTAGTTGATTATGAATAAAACTCAAGGCATACTTGTTTATGCTAGAAATAATTCTCAGATTGATTACATCAAACAGGCCTATTTTCTTGCTAAGAGAGTGCGCAAATATCTTGATCTTCCTACGTCAATAGTTACAGATAGCCTATCTTATCTCGAACACGAATATCCTGATTACGAATCTGTTTTTGATCAAGTAATTTCTGTTGTATGGAAAGAAAAAGATCTAAAAGAAAACACAGTATATTCTCCGTCAGAAAATCACGCTGTTAAGAAATTTTACGACGGAACTCTAGTAGAAAAAAAGTTGGATTGGAAAAACAACCTACGATCAACTGCTTTTCGAGCATCTCCTTATGACGAAACACTGCTATTAGACAGTGATGTTGTAATTTCTAATGGATTTTGGAAGAAATGTTTTGAGCAATCGCACGATTTTCTTGTTTATAAAGACTGTGTAGATCTTTTAGACTTGGATAGAGGCGATGTTTTTGAAAGAGTTTCGGAAACTTCCGTAGATTTTTACTGGGCAACCGCTGTTTTCTTTAGAAAAACGGAGCAAAACCGCATATTTTTTGATTTAGTAGCGCACATACAGGAAAATTGGAATCATTATTGCTCAATTTTTCAGATTAACACCCCGTATTTTCGCAATGATTATGCATTTTCTATAGCAATTCACATTATGAACGGCTATGAACAAGGAGATTTTGCAAAATCAATGCCTGGAAAACTCTATTACATCACAGATAAAAGCATTTTATGGGATATTGACAGAGAAAAATTAACAATTTTGCTTGAAAAGCCCAAATATACAGGCGAATACACACTATTATCTCTAAAAAATTCTAATTTACACTGTATGAACAAGTTTAGTTTAAATAGGTGTATTGTATGAATAGCAAAGGATACTGCGTTTTTGCCGACGGAGAAGAATATATACAGCAATCTTACCTTGCTGCTTTAAGTTTGAAGGCATCTGGCAACGATTTACCCGTTAGTATAATAACAAATAACACTATCCCCCAGCAATACACACACGTTTTTGATAAGATCGTAGAAATTCCGTGGTATAAATCGGACGAAACCAGATTAAAAACTCAAAATAGATGGAAAATCTATCACGCAACGCCCTATGATGAAACTATCGTTATAGATTCTGATGTTCTTGTGTTACAAAATTTAAATTATGCTTGGAATCTATTAAAAAATTACGAAGTATATTTTCCTACAAGAGTTTTTACGTATAGACAAGAACTTGTAGAGTCTGATTATTACAGAAAAGCATTTACTGCTAATGATTTACCAAACTTCTACAACTGCTTGCACTATTTTAAAAAATCCAACAAAGCAAAACAGTTTTTTGAATGGGTAGAATTAATATCTAACAACTGGGAATTGTTTTACGGGCATTTCTGTTCGAATTTCTACCCTAAAGAACCGTCAATGGACATCACTACAGCAATTGCTGCTAAAATTACGGATTGCGACACAGAAATATCCAACCAAACAAGCGACATTGTTTCCGTTATTCATATGAAATCACAAATACAGAACTGGAAAATGCCAACTTCCCGCTGGCAGGATAAAGTAGGTGTGTATCTTACAGAACAAGCAACGCTAAAAATTGGAAATTTTCATCAAAACGGTGTATTTCATTATACAGAAAACGATTTTGTAACAGAAGACAAGATAAGGAAGTTTGAAAAATGTCTTCAGACATAATGTATGTGAGATTTGAAGAAGACACAGGCAAAATCATAGGAATATCTCCTAAACCAAGTGCGAATCATCACGATATAGCTGTTGATTTAGAAGAAGTTGTAGGCATTCTACAAGGAAAAGAAAGACGAAGAAACTACAGAGTAGAGTATGATCCTAAAAAGAAACAGCTGGCACTTGTAAATGTTCATGAAATGCAGTTTGATGGTGCTTCTGTAAATGACTTTATATACGAATTACCAGAAAACAACGACGACAACGCTGACATAACGGTTTTACAGGACATACCAAATTCCTGTTGGAAGATTCTATTAGGAAAGTCTCTTAATCAAAACCTAAAACAGCAGGGAGTTCGACTAAACAGAGAAATTACATTTTCCGTCACAGCAAAACACGATCCTAATGTGCTTTACAAAACTCTTTCTGTTGATTTTTCACGAGTAGTAAGAGATAACTATGCTGTAGTACCTTTCGATATGAAATTTGAAGAAGAAATACAGGACATTTCCGTTTTTACAGCAAAAATGTTCGAAAAATATAGCTTTCAAAGGATAACCCAGTGTCAAACAAAATAGTTGTAGCAGAACAGGATGTGATATTTCTTTCTTTTGACGAACCTAACGCAGAAAAGAATTATGCTGACCTATGTCAAAAAATTCCGTGGGCAAAAAGAGTTCACGGTGTAAAGGGATCTGACGCTGCTCACAAAGCCTGTGCTGATATTTCGGACACAGACTATTTTGTAACCGTAGATGCGGACAATATTGTAGATCAATCATTTCTAAACGTAGTTATTGACATTGACGAGCTTGGATTAACACGCGATCACGTTTTTTCTTGGTGCGGACGAGTCTATGTAAATGGGTTAATGTATGGAAATGGCGGTTTAAAACTATGGAACAAAGATTTTGTTCAAAATATGAAAACTCACGAAGCAGCAAATGACGCAGACGAACGATCTCTCGTAGAATTCTGTTTCGATGACAAGTATTATCAATTTAATGACAACTATTCCACATCATACACGAACGGATCTCCTTTTCAAGCCTGGAGAGCAGGATTTAGAGAAGGTGTAAAAATGAGTCTTGACCAAGGATCCCCTGTCAATGACATTAAAACAGTATGGTGGCAAAATCTAGAACGTCTTAAAATATGGTGTTCTGTAGGAGCAGACGTAGAAAATGGTTTATGGAGCATATACGGAGCAAGAGAAGGCTGTTATCTTACAAACTGCACAGACTGGGAATATAAACAAGTTAGAGATTTTGAGTATCTTACAGAATATTGGAACGACAATCACAAAACCAAAGACGAAAATGCTGTAATAGAAGAAGTTAACGAATTAGAACACGGTCTTACAAGCAAATTAGGTATTGAGATTGCACTATTAGACGAAGCAGGAAGTAGATTCTTCAAATCAACCTATAGAAACACGCCAAGAATTATTAAAAGGCAGAAATGAGCGAACTTGAAGAGATAAAACAGATTATTCCTCATACAGATAGAGAAATTTCTCCTACTTTCTGTATGGCAAAGTGGCATCATACCACGATTTATCTACAAACAGGCGAAACTCACTCTTGCTATCATCCTGCTCCGCATCCTATTCCGTTGGAAGAACTTGAAAACAACCCATCTGCACTTCATAATACTCGTCAAAAAAAGCAGGAACGAGAATTTATGATGAAAGGACAGCAGCCTGCAGGATGTTCCTACTGCTGGAAAATAGAAGCAATGGGCAAAGACTATGTTTCCGATCGTCATATCAAAACTGCTTCAATATATACACCAGAAAGATTGGAAGAAATAAAACAAGGCGGTGCAGAATACAACGTAAATCCGGAGTATATTGAAATTTCTTTCTCAAATGAGTGTAACTTCAAGTGTGGCTATTGTCATCCTAAAGCAAGTTCTAGGTATTGGAAAGAAATTGACGAACATGGACCTTATGATACTGCTACAGATCATAGACAGGACATAGATTGGTTCAAAGTCTATCACAGAGAAGAAGAAAATCCATATGTAAAAGCATGGTGGGAATGGTGGCCCGAAGTTTCAAAGACTCTTAACATACTGCGAATAACAGGCGGCGAGCCTTTGATGCATAAAAGTACATGGGATTTGTTTGATAAACTGGAGGAAGATCCGAAACCGCATATACAGATAGAAATTAACTCAAATCTTGGGGTCAAACCCAAACTCGTAGAACGTCTAGTAGAAAGGATCAGTTATCTGCGTTCTATAAACGCAATTAAAAGTTTTAAATTATATACTTCAATTGATACCTGGGGGGAAAGAGCAGAATACGCTCGTCACGGTCTAGATATCAAATTATGGGAGCGTAATCTAGACTATTATCTCTCAAATACAGGATTGCCTGTAACATTTATGATTACGTTCAATATATTTTGCGTTACAAGTTTTAATTTATTGCTAGAAAAGATACTAGAATGGCGCGAAAGATACAATTCGAACAAAAACGAAACACAATGGCAAAGAATTCGTTTTGATACACCTCATTTGAAAGAACCTACTATATTTGACATGAATATTCTACCGAAAGAAGAATACATGCTCTATATGTATTCTCATTTAGATTTTATAAAACGCAATCAAGACAATAGTGATAGAACTAAATTCACAGATCTAGAGTATGAAAAGTTCAAAAGAGTAGTTGATTACATGGCATCTACTTTTTATGAAGAAGATAAGTTAATAGTAGCAAGAAAAAACTTTTATGCTTGGTTTTCCGAGCACGATAGAAGAAGAAATTCAAATTTTACTGACACATTTCCAGAAATGCAAAGTTTTTGGGACTTGTGCCAGAGTCAATGATACAGCACACTGGGAATAGGCTTTTCTTCCCTCAGTCTAAATAAATTATGCATTTTATCTACCCAATTGTTTGGCATGTCGTGTAGCCCGCAATCTATAGAAGTGTTTTTATATCCTTCTCGAATATAATCTCGCCATTGTTCTTGTAAAGAATATACAGCTTGTTTTGTTTTTTCTGATATGTTGGGCATGATTGTTCTTTCTAGATATTGCAAATGCTCTAATGGTGTAGGATGTCCGTCAGAATAGTTCGGGTGTATTTCTCTCCAATCACTTTTCCATTTATTATCAATGTTTCCTCTCCATAAAACATCATAAAAACTCGGAACAATGTGTTGTAAAGAATCAGTATATAAGTCTGAAATATTTTTGATGTCAGAGTTCGATCTTCTGTTTGATTCCCATTGATTAATTACATTAACTATGTTACACATTTGTAAAAAATGCCAGTTGGTTTTACTTTCTAACAGGTTTTTTACAAAATGAATGTAAGAAAAATCTCGCAATGCAAAATGGGTATCGTTTGCGTAATTAGAGACAAAGTTTTCATCATAATCATGTTGCGAGTAAATATTACCTGGCGTGATCCATCCTGTGTCTCTATATCTATCCTCGCGTGAGATATTAGTCCAACTTACTACAACTAAATCTTCTTGTGTAAAATTGAAATATGCATCCGCTTGAGAAATTTGATTAGCGATAAAACTGTTCCCTGCACCGCTTTTCCCCAAATTAAAAAATTCGCAATCTAATTCGTATGCTAGAATATTCGCCCATGTCGCCCATTTATAATGAGTAAAAGAACATCCGAAAGCAAAAAATCTTTTGTATCTTTTCATAATGCCTCTATCAGTTTTTCAAAATCCTGTCTAAAATAGTTAATGTCCATTACTAAATCAAAATTGTGTTTGAGTGTTTCTTCTCTCCTAAATCTCCATTTTATTTGTTCGTCTCTATTCATCTCGTTCAGTTGTTTAACTACCTGTCTAATAGTATCTATTATTGCAAGGTAACGTTTTTTTGTGTCTTGAATATCATCAAAGGAGTAATCAAAATCTTCTCTAAAAAGTCTAAAACCTAATTGTTCTAATTTTCTATTACAGCCTGGCTGTCCAAATATCAGGAACGGTTGCATGTGAGCCATGGATCTAAATGTTTTTTCTGAATAAAATAAACTCGTATTTTGCCAGTTTTTTACGTGAGTTTCATTTACAATCTGAAATAGAGTTGAATTGTGAAGATGACTATTAATAGATAAAGCATGATTAGTTTCAAAATCTTCTGTGTCGACAACCTTTGGTAGAGTAGAACACCATTTTAAAAAATTTTTATCAAGCAAATAATGTTGTGCAGTGTATCTTATGTCATCTTCAGAAATTCTATCTTGACTTAATTTAAAATGTCTGTCTAGGTTGGTAGAGTGTAGAAGATAATGAGCAAGAGTTCTATGTGATCGATTTACTCTGCTTAAACTTAATCCAAAATCTCCGCTAAATTTTCTGTCACATTCAGATTTGAAATATTCAAATGCAGAATTGCTGTTAAAATTAAAGCCGTAATTGTCCTCTATCAAATCTTGAATCATTTTTTTGAAACTTAAGAAAGGAAAAACTCTTATACTTTCTTGTATTCTATTTTCTTTATTATATCTTTCAATATTGGTTAAATCTTTCATATTTGTTGAAACAAATATAATCTTGTTAGGCTTAATATTATGTAATCTACATGATTCGTATAGGTTATGAAAGAAGAAGTTTTTGAAAGGTGAAAATCCTTCTGTAGAAGCATCAAAAACAAAATAACAATTGGCATTGTATCTTAGCTCTTCTAGATTTTTTATAAAATTAAGGATATTTACATTAGGCTTCCATTCAGGATATTTCATTAGCCCATGTATTAATTGTATATCGTCGCGCCAATTAAAGTAATCAAATAATACTGAAAATGTAGAACTTTCGCACGAGTCGATGTATGGATTTTTAATTATCATTTATGACTGTATTATTTTTTGGTAGTTTTTTTACTAGATTCCTATTATGCTCTAATAATTCTTGCATGTTTACATTTAGGTCATTAAGTTCATTCAAACTTTTAGAATTTATTTCGTCTATTAGTTTAAAAATAGCTAACATTCGATCGTTATGATTTTCAATTTGGTCATATGACTCATCCCAATAGTTAGAAAAAGTTTTGAAACCTAGTTTTCTTATGTATTCTAAAGTTTTAGGCGGTGCCACTACAATAAAAGGTTTTCTATAGTTAATAGCATCTATTACTTTTTCTGAAAAGTTAGCAGTAGGTTGAGCAAAGCGAGTTTCATTTATAATACACACAAAACATTCGTCAAAAGTTTTTTTGTATTTTATGTTAGGCTGAGAAAATGGTCCTTCGGGCAGATATAAAGAGTGTTTTTCATCTATATTGATTTTATCTGAGCAAAAATCTAACTCCCAATTGTTATCGTTAAGTATTTTATTATTTTTTTTAAGGTATTCTCTAGGTAAATCTTCTATCCAATCAATGACAGATTCCCAATCAGTGTTTCCCTTAAACCACCAGCTATAATTTCCTAATTTATCTGCTAAGTAGCACATTATAATGTGCCTATGGATGGTGTATCTTCCGTTGCCGCACCAAAATCTTTTGGTTATTTTTGGAATAAATTCTGTATCTAAAGGCATATAGCTTAAGGCAGCTTGCCTGATAAAAATGTCTCTGCATTTAAAAGTGATATAAGGGTACTTCTCTCCTAAAAACTTTTGTAAACCATAATCCCCATGATTAACTACAATTCCGTTTATTTTTTTTCCTAATTCGTTAAGGTAATCTAATTCTTCTGCTCTTAATTTCTTTGAATTATTATGAGCTGAATGAAATTCAGAATAGTAGCCTAAATTAAAATTATAACCTTCAAAATAATATGATACCGGTTCGTATAAAAAAAATTTTATTTTTCTTTTAGAAAGTTTTTTTAATATTTTTGTATCCTTAGACAAAAAAGAAAAATCTATATCATTGGTTCCTGTAAACAAAAAAAACGGTTCTTTGATTGAATTTAGGAACGTGTTTTTTATTAAATTATTAAGAATATGACTTTTTTTCTTACTTTTTAATATTTTAGAGGGAAGATTGTTCCAGTATATGTCTTGAACAAAATCCATTACAAAATTCCTGTAATTTGCAGAGTATATCTAGGCTCTGTTCCTATGTTAGCTGCAAAGTGAGGTTCGTCACAGCTCCACATGATCCATTCACCTGCGGTATAATTCATTATTGCCCTATTTCCTATGTCAAAATAATGTCCTATTTTCCAATCTTCTAAAAAAACTACCGCTCTAAATACATCATATCTGTCAACGTTAAAAATTTCACAGTAACGAGAAAAGTGATCTACATGCGTAGGCATTATGTCATTAGTATTCATTCTGTAAAAAACAAAACCGCAATTTTTTAATCCCAAGTCCTTAGCAATTTTATCAGCGTAGTCCGGCATTGGGTTTTTACTATCATACATTTCTCCGGTGAAGCTTTTATGATTATATCCTGCTTCTCTCCACTTTGTGATTTCTTCTTCACTTACAGGTTGCTTTATGTAATCGAAACTTTTAAAACTGTCGTTCCAGTATATATTTTCTAGCTTTCCGGTTTTTATAGTCATTCTTTTTCTCTCTCAATGTCTAATGTTACACAGTGAAAGCCGCCGCCTAGTGTCCTTTGATGTCTCATCGGCAGCATTGCACAGTCAATCCCTTTTTTTTCTAATTCTTTTCTTAAACTATGTTGATGTTCTTCCAAAACAACAAGTTTAGCATTTATGGAAAATAGATTCATATTTATCCAAGTACTCGCATTGCAGATATTAGGATAATGTCCTATATCATAAGGTTCTGGACACCAAATTATATCCCAATTGCAAAAAGGTTTTGGCAAAAAGCTTTTATCCTTAATTCTTTCTGGATTTGCTAATAGTAAACCTTCTCTGAGAAAAGCAATTGTTGAATCAATATGCATGTACGAGTAAACATTTTCTAGTGTATGTACTTCGACTTCTGCGCCTAATAAATCTTGTAATAATTCTGCACCTTTTTTATTTCCACTATTACTAACTAGATATAATATATCTTTGTTTGCCCTTATAATGTTTGCAGCATCAAAGGACGGTGCTATTTCATTTAATGCCAGAATATTAGGATTACCTATACAATTTAGATTGTATAAGTCGTTATCTACATAACAATCTAACACTGTTAAATTTTTGCAGTATTTTTGAAATGCAGTGTATTCTTTTTGTCTGCATATCATAGGCATAGGTGTGGCATATGATTTGTCATTGTATACAAATACACTATCTCTAGGACAATAATTATAATATTTTGGATTATTATCACTAGGCCTGCAAACTTCAATATTTTGAGATTTTAAAAAATCACAAAAAATTTCAAGGTCTTCGGCTGCTTCTTCTAATACTTTTTGGGGGTAATTTCCTTTTATAATAGATTTTTTATCCGATTTATCTGCATGATTTACAGTCCTTACTGAAATATCTACAGACGGCATTTTTGCATTGTCCGATATACCTACAATAACTTTTTTAAGTGATCCCCATTCGTTACAATTTCTCATATTTTTCCAATAACAGGTTAGCTATAAGTTTGTGTCCGTTAATTAGTTTTATCTCTCTAGTAAAATCGCGAAAAATATGACCCAAGCTAGCGCCACTTACTCCAAAATTTTTATTATCGCAATTTAGAGCAGAGCTTAAAAAATCTGTAAAGTTGTTTTCGCCTATTCCTAATCCATGTCCGACTGCCCAACTGTCTCCGAAGGTTATAATTTTCATTTAAATACATCCATAGTGGAAAGATCAGGATAATCTTTATAACTCCAAAGATTTGGCGGTATCTGACAAGCATCATCTATTTTTTGTAGACCCAATTCTGCGGTTTCGGGTGTCATGTAATAGTGGTATCCTATAGACTTTATATTTTGTTCTGCCCAAGGTATTTGAGGAATTCTACCATCGTAACTCATTTTTTTAAGTTCAACATAATCATTATAATTATCTGTTAATATAGCCCCGCCCCGACCTAAACTAAAATGCTTTTTGTATTGAAAGCTTAAACACATAAAAGTATTTTTTATATAACCATTTTCTTTCCAGTAAACAGCGGCATCAATAATTCTATCTGTTATGTAATAATAGTCGTTCCATTTCAGACTGACAAAACTCCATTCTATTTCTAGTTTTTCGAATGTAAAAGGAATCGAAATATAAGTATGAAAAGGTGATACTGCTTTTTTTGCATTTGTATACCGCAAACAAAGTTCTATAGCATGTGTGCAACAATCTGTTGCTACCGCATACTCAGATCTAAAAAAGTCAGCAATCTTACTTTCTAGTTTAGCAATATTTTCAAAAGACATTGTAAATATATATCCTAAAGATATAGAAAAAATTATGACTTTGAAAATATATCACGGATGGGCAGAAGAAAAATTAGGACAAGAACTATACAATCTATAGTCTCAAAAAAATAAAAAACTTAAATTCAAATACAACAAAAATATGCCCTAGGAATTGTAAGGAATCAAGAAGGCATCTCTGAAATAGCTTGGAATTTTAAATACGTTAATAAACTTATAAAGGACGCTGTATGCAGATTGGATACATTGGAGTAGGCAAGTTAGGCTTGCCTTGTGCTGAGGAAATTGTTAAAAAAGGCCATACTGTAAAAGGATATGATTTAGAACCTTTACCTAGTGATCTAGTAGAATTTGAAACATCTATTAAAGATTGTGTGCAAAACTGCGACATTGTGTTTGTAGCTGTGCCCACACCTCATAATTCCGACTACGACGGAAAACATCCTACTTGCCATTTACCTCCAAAGGACTTCTCTTACGATGTTGTAAAACAGGTATTACAAGAAGCCGATAAACATATGAACGAGAATCAGCTTTTGGTTTTGATTTCTACAGTACTGCCAGGTACTACAAGAAGAGAATTTGTACCACTTGTCAACAACACAAGATTTGTTTATAATCCGTATTTAATAGCAATGGGTTCAGTAGCATGGGATATGGTAAATCCTGAAATGGTAATGATAGGAACAGAAGACGGCACCGAAACAGGAGATGCAAAGCGGCTACGAGACTTTTATGACACTATAATGGAAAATAACCCACGTTATGTTGTAGGCACATATGACGAGTGCGAGTGTATTAAGGTTTTCTATAACACATTTATTTCTGCAAAAATTTCTCTTGTAAACATGATTCAAGACGTCGCACAAAAGCAGGGCAATATTAATGTTGATGTTGTAACAAATGCACTTGCACATTCTTCTAAGAGAATAATGAGCCCACAATATATGACAGCAGGAATGGGGGACGGTGGATCCTGTCACCCAAGAGATAATATTGCACTAAGATACATGGCCCAAGAACTAGACCTAGGCTACGATCTTTTTGACTCAATTATGCGAGCAAGAGAAGTACAGGCAGAAAATATTGCAAAAGAATTACACAGGTTAGCAGAAGAAAACGACATGCCTGTATATATTCACGGCAAATCTTATAAACCAAAAGTGCCTTATACAGACGGTTCCTATTCTCTTCTAATCGGATACTATTTACAACAGATGGGAATTACACCTACCTACATTGATCCTTATACAGGAGATTTGTATCAACCTCAAGAACCTGGCGTATTTTTAATGGCACATTCTGCTAGTATTACATATGATTATACCAAAGATAAATCTCAAGATGAAATTTATTGCGTTATACCTCCTGAAAGCATTGTAATCGATCCGTGGAGAAAATTTACAAGTTCTGTAAGCAAGGTAATTCATTACGGAAATACTAGAAATGCCTGATCTTGAATTTAATGAGAAAGAAATATTAATAGACAAAGAAAGAAAGAATGCTTGTTTAAAAGGCTGGGATTCAGAAGAATATGATATTTTTTTAAGGCATAAAAAAAATGTAAATCCTATATATCTAGAAGATGATATAATTTATGAATTTAATCAAGAGGGATATAGAACAAAAGAAATAAAGAATCTAGATAAACAATTTGTTTTAGTTTTTGGATGCTCGCACACAGAAGGAGTAGGAAATTTTGAAGAACATATTTGGTGTTCTCAATTACTAAATCCTAAAGGTATAGATTTTTTAAACCTAGGAAAAGCAGGCACAGGTCCTGACATCCAGTATTTTAATAGCTTGCAGTGGATTAAAAACGCATATCCTGTTCCTTCGCTTGTAATTTATCAATGGCCTCAAACTTTTAGAAAAAGTTTTGCTTATGAAAAATCTAATTCAGTCGTTTTCAAACATTACAATGTAACTACAAAATATCAAAAAAAAGATACTGATTGGTTTTTGAAAAGATATTGCATAGAAAAAGGAGAAATGATAGCAAATAACTATAATTGTTATTTTTCTGCAAATATGTTATGGCAACATGTGGGAGTCCCTGTATTAAACTGGACTTGGGAAGGCGATTTTGATAGGCAGTACCAAGACCTACATATTATAGATACTATCGACACAGGGCGTGCGAGAGATTTAATGCACGACGGTCCTGATATACATAGACAAGTCGCAGACAAACTTTCTCCTTTGGTTGACAAATTACTATGATTTATATAACATAATACAATGTATGATATTGTTTTTATTTCGTATAATGAACCAAACGCAGATAAAAATTGGGACTTATTGAAATCAAGATACCCTTCTGCAAAAAGAATTGACGGTGTAGACGGAATACATCAAGCCCACATTCAAGCAGCAAAAAAGTGTTTCACAAAAATGTTCTGGGTAGTAGACGCAGATGCTGAACTTCTAGATGATTTTTCTTTTGATTATGAAGTAGACGAATATAATTTAGAAACTGTCCATGTTTGGCGATCTAAAAATCCTGTAAATGATTTGATTTATGGTTACGGAGGCGTAAAATTATTGCCTACTCGATTAACCAAAAAAATGGATACTTCTAAACCTGACATGACAACTTCAATAAGTTTTAATTTTAAAGCAATAAAAGAAGTATCAAATATTACAGCATTCAACACCGATTCTTTTAATGCCTGGAAAAGCGGATTTAGAGAGTGTGCTAAATTAGCAAGTCGGATTATAGATAGGCAGCAGGACATTGAAACAGCAGAGAGACTTGATATCTGGTGTAACAAAGGAACAAATAGACCATTTGGTATTGACACAATAAAGGGTGCAAAGGCAGGGAAGAAGTTCGGCGAACAAAATAAAAACAATTTAGAAGAACTATTCAAAATAAATGATTTTGATTGGTTAAAAACAATTTACAATGATTAACGTAAAAGAAATTTCTGAAATCCACATAGAATTAACAGACAAATGTCAAGCGCAATGTCCTATGTGTGCTAGGAATTTTCATGGTGGTCCCTTACGACCTTTTATAAAAGGCGGTGATATATCATTAGAAGAATTTAAAAATTGGTTTCCCAGCAGTTTCTTAAGCCAAATAAGAAATTTTTATAGTTGTGGCAACTACGGTGATCCAGCTTTTGCTAGAGATTGTTTAGAAATATATGATTACGTTAGACAATGCAATCCAAATACTAGGTTAGCTATACATACTAACGGCGGGATGAGAAATAAAAAATGGTGGGATAAGTTTGCAAAAGTTATAGGCACGCAATCCAATTCTGAAGTTATTTTCGCTGTTGATGGATTCAAAGGTAAACACGAATTATATAGGAGAAATACAGATTTCGATAAAGTAATAGAAAATATGACAGCTTTCATAGAGGCCGGTGGGAAAGCAAGAGTTGATAGTCTTGTATTTGAACATAACGAGCAAGACATCTTTGAATTAGAAGAATACTTGTTAGATTTAGGAGTCCATTCGGTTAATTTTGTACGAACGACTCGTTTTTACGAAATGAAAAAATTTGAAGTAATTGATAAAGCAGGAAATTTCGAATATTATCTGAAGCCTGCTAAACAAAATCAATATAAAATGAATCCTAACTACGAATTAAATACTCTGCTTAACAAAGATGTCAGAAAAAAAGCAATACAGGATTCTGTAATTCAACCTAAGTGTAAAACAGATAAATCTATATATGTAGATCCTTATGGTAATATTTTTCCGTGCTGTTGGCTTGCAGGAGAATATCTAGAAAGTCCAATTGAAGAAAGACTTCCTATACATTTTCTACGTAATATAACGGTGGAACAAACCAAGCAGATTCTAAATGATATAGGTGTACCAAATTGTAAAGATAAAATTTTTTATAATAACGATGTTTTATGGGATGAATTACCTTCTTACTGGCAAGGAGAAAATAAATGTTTTACATGCGCAAGACAATGTTCTACAATGATTTATGATGTTGGGAAGTATGTATAATTTTCAGCATATTCCCTTTGATAGGATAGTAAAACTAGGACAAAAAACTCTTTTGAACACTGACCTCTTTAGCGTGTCTTGGATCCTAGCCCGTTTTTGTAATTACTCTTGTTCATATTGTTGGCCATATGCTAGATCGTCAAAACCTGATCATCGTCCTTTGAAAACCTATTGCGAAGTAATGGACGAAATTAAGTCCCAAGCAGAAGACAATGGTTTTACAAATTTTCACTTTTCGTTTTCAGGAGGCGAACCTACAGCATACAAGCATTTTCTTAAACTTGTAGAGCATTATGCCGATGATCCTAATCCAGATTACCAAAGTATTCACATGACAACAAATCTGTCTCCGGGATCAAAATGGTGGGCAGAGTGGTTAGATGTTACAGAGTGTCTTCAACGTAGAAGTATCACAGCAAGTTTTCATGCAGAGTTTGCAAAAGAACAGGAATTCAGTGACAAGTGTCTGCAGTTAATGAAGAGAGGTGTGTTACTAACAATCAATCAAGTAATGGTGCCAGAATTTTTTGATGCATACTATGATAGGTGTTCTAGATTTGCAGAACGGGGGATAAACGTCACGCTAAAGCCTCAAAGCGACCCTACAGCAAGTTTTATTGTGGGAGACTATACTCAGGCACAGATAGACAAAATGCAAACAGGATTTCCGCAGCACATTGACGGCGAATATCAAAATCAAATGGCTATGCAGGACGATCAAGGAAATTGGTACGATGTTGATCAAGCAGAGAGATTAAATGCATTCGATTTTAATAAATTTCATGGCTGGCAGTGTAGCGCAGGTTATCAAAGTTGTATAGTAAGAGAACCAGGAGGAGAGATCAAAAGATCATATTCCTGTCATGATGAACCTCTCGGTACGATAGACAATGGGTTTGAATTGTTTCAAAAACCTATGCCTTGCATTACATCTACCTGCGTAAGTTCAGCAGATTCTAAAATACCAAAGGCTAAGTATGAAAGTTGATATAGAAGACGTTCTTTTTTGGATGGACGCTATTCGCAACTCCGAGGATAGATACAGAACCCTTGAAAGCTTTTGGAAAGGACAAGTCCATTCTAAACTATGGCTGATAGAAAAGTTAAAACACTTTGTTGCCGACAATCCTAATAAAATTGTGATTCACGGAGGATGGAACGGAGTTTTAGCTAGTCTTCTTTTTAATAGCTCAATAAAAGTAGAGCATATCATCAGCGTAGATATCGACCCAACTTGTAAAGAAATTGCAAATACTATAAACAAGAGATATGAAATGGAAGGAAGGTTTTCTGCAGTCACAGCAGATATGTGTGAATATACTAAGGAAGCAGATGTTGTAATTAATACAAGCACTGAGCATATAAAAAAATCAAATTTAAGAATATGGAAAGAGAACATTCCTCAGGGAACGTTAGTTGCAGCACAAAATAATGATTTCTTTAGTTTAGAGGAACATATAAATTGTGTTAACTCGGTAAAGGAATTGTCAGATATTTTACAATTAAATACTTTTCAAGAATATGTTTTTACTACACCAAAATATAAAAGATTTATGGTTATAGGACATGCCTGATAAAACAGAAGAATTAAAAAACTTAGAAATTGTGGATTTACAAGATAAGATAAAACAGGTATCTGGATCTTCTACTTATTGTGTATTGCCTTGGATACATTTTGCTACTAGACCAAACGGCGATATGAGACTTTGTTGTTCGGCAAATGCTAGCGGTGCAGGAAATGATCATGAAGTAGGTTTGGTAAAAAATGAAAGCGGCCGCCCTGCTAACTTTGGCGAAGATACTCCTATGAGTGCCTGGAATAACGATTATATGAAAAGTGTTCGCCGAAGCATGATGAGAGGTGAAGTGCCTAAATCTTGTACAAAATGCTTTCATGAAGAATCTAAAGGTGTAGTTTCTAAAAGAATTTGGGAAACGCTCACCTGGCACTACGATGATGTAGATATACCAGAATTAATCAGACAGACAGAACAAGATGGATCAGTTCCTGAAAAACTGAAATATCTAGATTTAAGATTAGGACATACCTGCAATATCAAGTGTGTTATGTGTTCTCCCCATGATTCGTCTCGCTGGTTGCAAGATCATTCAAAGTTGATGAACAAACTAAAAGATTCGAACGTAAAACGTCAAATGCAGTTTGACGCTGCCTCCTTTGACAATAAATGGCATGAAAAATCTTCGTTTTGGGAAGAAATGAATGCACAAATTCCTAATTTAAAACAGGTGTACTTTGCAGGCGGCGAGCCTCTGATGATAAAAGAGCATAAGCAGTTTATAGAAGAAATACTTCGCCAAGGTTATGAAGATCAGATTCTATTACGATATAATTCTAACGGCTTATTAGTAGATGACGATTTAATCGAAATGTGGTCGCGTTTTAAAAAGGTTAAATTTGCCATATCTATGGATGCCTGTTATGAGAGAGATGAATACATTAGGTATCCTACAGAATGGGCAACGGTGGAACGTAATTTACACATGTTAGACAACACTCCTGATAATATTACAACCAGTCTTGCTACTGCAATACAAATTTTGAATGTAAAACATTTGCCTGATTTTATGAAATGGAAAGTAGAGTCTGGCTTCAAAAAACTTAATTTTTCAAAAGTTCCGGGCGGTGTGCAAATGGGCGGCGGCCTAGTTAATATGCACCTGTTATACATACCTACATTTTTAAGTATTCAGTGTCTTCCGAAAGAAGATAAACAAGAAGTAAGAGAAAGATATAGAGAATTTAAAGACTGGCTTTGGAATAATTATAGACAGGATGATGATTTTTGGAAGAATAACCCTTACGGTTGGAAACGCTGGGAAGCTGTAATGAATCATATGGAAGCGGAAGATAAGTCAAACGAATTAAAGGGTTTTCGAGAATACATCACCGAGTTAGATAGTATAAGAGGAATTCAAGCACAAAAAGTGTTTCCTGAATTAGCACATCTATTATGAATGAATTAACAAGGGTAATTAGCACAACGTCTAATAATGTATTGGACATACGGTTTTGGCCAACTGATATTTGTAATTTTAATTGCGAATATTGTTTTCCTGGATCTGTTTTAAATATAAACAAATTTCCAAAAAACATTGATACGGTTGTTAAAAATTTTAGAATACTGTTAGATGAATATCAAAAAACGCACGGAAAAAATTTCTTTCGTATTAATATCGCAGGTGGAGGAGAACCGTCATTATGGCCTTATCTAGCACAATTTTGTAAAGAAATTAAAAAACACCATCATGTTCAATTAAAATTGACAACTAATGGTTCAAGAAAAACTAAATGGTTTGAAGAAAATAGCGTAGATATAGACAAGTTTACAATGAGTTGTCATTACAAAGAAGTAGACATAGATCTGTTTGTAAAAAATTGTGATTTTTTATGGCAAAAAGGAAAGCATGTTGGTGCATTAATGCTTATGGATGCTTCTGCCTGGAATACCTGTTTAGAATATATTGAAAAAATGAAATCTAGCGTTTATAATTGGCCAATTCAAGCAAAAGAAGTGGTAGATTCTCCCGGGCATGACTGGAATTCCTACACTGAAGAGCAGAAAGATTTTTTCCATAATTCACTAAAGAGAATACCAGAGAGCGAATGGATATTACGTAATCTTAATGAGTTTGATTATTATCAATCTGTAGCAATGTTTGAAAATGATGAAATTAAACCTGTGGCACCAAATTATTATATTTCTAATAATCTGAATCATTTTAAAGGATGGGAATGTTCAGTAGCAATTGAAAATTTAGTAATTACACACGATGGAAAAATTACAGGATCGTGCCAAGAAGAAATTTTTGCTGATGCAAATCTTAATCTTTTTGCTGAAGATTTTGAAGAAAAATTTAACAGGTCAAAGTTAGATTTAAAACCGATTATATGCCCGAGAAATTGCTGTTCTTGTCAGCCAGACACGCATGTATCTAAGCAGAAAATTTAGTGATAGGAATGTCTGCTGCACATGTACACCAATCTCTTGTGCATGTTACAGGGTCTGTAGGAAGCTTGAAATTTCCTTTGTAAATATTACCTAAACTCCCGCCTACTCTACATGTTGCTCTATGAACTTCACCGTCCCAATTTATCATTAAACTTTCTAATCCGATATTACATCGCCAACCTTTAAATTGGTTTTGATGTTTTTTTATAATATCATTAGCATGAATGTAATATTCTCCGTCTACATCGCAGTTAGGTAAAGAAGTTGCTTCATTTTTCAAAATCCAATCCAAGTCTTCATCCTTGTAACGCATATCATTGAACCAGTCGTGCTTTTCTGTCCAACGAATACGACGTATAACATATTTAATTTTTTCGTTTGCTAATAGCATTGTAGCAGTTTTTACATCTTCCATGTGTTGATGATGTGCCATTATGTTTACCTGTATAGGAATATCAACTAATTTATCAGTATCTATAATGTTTAATAGACATCTATGCCAATCTTCTGTTTCAAAATGTAGAGAAAAAACTATATGATCTAGAGGTTGATCTGCATACCATTCTGGTTTTCTAGTTCCGTTAGTGGTAACATTTATCCAATCAGCGTACGGTCTTATATAGTTGAATAGTTTTGATATTTTAGGATGAACGCAGGGTTCTCCTCCTGTAAAACTTATTCTTAGAGGCTTTTCTATCTCAGACAATTTATCAACACATCTCTTCAGCACTGCTATATTGGTGTGCGGTGAATAATTGTCATGTATTTCTGGAGGACAATATGAACAATCAAAATTACATCTTTTTCCAAGGTTCCACTCTATTTTTAAACAATTTTGATGCGGCCATCTACTTGTTATTTTATACATATGGTTTAAATTCAGGAATAATTTTTTCTATAGGACCTTGCTTTCGACTGAAATCTAATTTTCGATTAAATTCTAGGCATTCTTTCCAGTATTGGCTAAGATCTTCGGCTTGTAAAAAGTTTATATTGTCTTTTATTTGCTGTAAAGTCACTTTTTTAATTGTAGGATTAGATTTAATCAAAGTAAACTTTTCTATCTTGTTGTTCATTTTTTCTAATTTGCCTATGATATCTGCCTTTAGTTTCTGAGGAAGAACCTGTGCAGACAAAGCTCTAGGATAGTTTACTCTATGACTATAAAAGATTATACCCATATCTTCTAAAAAGTATTCTATTACTTTATCAATTTGCATGATGTTGTTAGATTGGACCGTAAAAGCACCTACAATTCTTGAGATGTTAGGTAAAGTTTTAATTTGTTTTATATTTTCTTCTATTAGTGAAAAATCGCCATTACCTCTTATGTATTCATAGACATCATGTATACCGTCAATGCTTATATTTACAGCAACAGACTTAAAGTAAGGCCAATAGTCAAATATAGTCCTGCCATCTGATATGCCGAGTTTTGTTCCGTTAGTGGCATATTTGATTTCAATTTTATCTGCGTGTGGTTTAAGCATGTCTAGAATTTTGTAGTGGTTAGGATCCATTAGGGGCTCCCCTCCTGCAAACTCTACTCTGCGAAAGTGAGGTAGAAGTTTTTCAAAATCTTGCCACCAATTATCGGAATTGTCAAATGGTCCGATATATTGTCCTGGTCTTTTTGTAAGTTTTCTAACGGTAGGAACAAGGTAGTTGTTTTCTCTTTCGTAAAATTCTTCTACTTCTTTCCAATCCGTCCATGAAGTAGAATCCAAAGGGTTACACATGCGACATTTAAGATTACACAGATTGTTAATCTTAATCTCCATAGTTGGAAATTCAAAAGGCATGGAATAATCGTCTTCTAGCGCGTCTAAAGCATCAGGATAAAGGTTAACCCTGGCTTCTGGTATTAAACCGCGTATATGACGCTGTCGTAAGCTCTCTACACCCTGATCTTCAAGATTAAAGCAGGGCATACAAACATCAGGACGTTTACCATTGAGAACTTGCTTGCGAACTTCCTTCATTTTGTCGGAGTTCCAGACTTCTTCAAGACTTTGTTCTTGTATCCATCCTACTGGTTGACTTCTGCAACAGATTTTAATAGCACCATCTTCTCTAGTTGCTAGACCAGTAAAGGGATGCATACAAAATGTGCAAGATTTATTATTTAACACGATTCAATGCCCATTCACGTTCATTGCACCAGAAACATTTTCCGCACTCAGGCACATATTGTCCTGGAATATAAGTAGTAAAGTCTAAATCACCAAAAATTTCAGGATAGTCGATTTTATCTCCTTCGCAACTTCTTGTTAGATCTAACAGATCTAAAATATCAAAATTATAATATTGTTGTATAATCCAATCCTTTCGTGTTTTAATAAACGGATGGCAAATAACCGTGTTCATATGATTAAAAATGGGAAGTATGTGTCCATCGTCTCTGTCTTTTAAGGCTCCGTCTAATTTAATATTAGGGTTACGATTAACTGCTGCAAACCATGCGTTGATTTTTTCTTTGTGACAGATATACTCGTTATGGGATCGCAATATAATTTGATTTCCGCTTTTTAGTTTTCCGTACTCATCCGTTATTGTAGGTCCGATTCTCCCCCATTCTAAGTCGGGCGGAATGAAACCTTCATGCCTTGTAAAATTTTTTTTTGGAAAATTAGTTTGAAACCACTCAAAAACTTGTAAACTATGGTATTCTTGCCAGGGTCTTGTTTTCCAACATCTTATTTGGGTGATAACGTGTATGTTGCATGTAAAATAATTACTTAGGATATATAGCAGTAATGCACTATCTGCTCCGCCACTTAAACTTATTCCTATGTTAGTCCAATTATGTGAAAAAGGTATTTTTACACCATCTACTTCAAGTAGGTTATAAGGTTGCATAAAATTACTTACCAATAAATTATATGTAAGTTATAGATCTTGGTAAATATCTGATGCTAGCACCGTTGCATTCTATAGATAAAAAACTCCTAGAGGATTCTCAGTCACAAATTTACCATTTCGACCAAATGAAAAATGTGCTCAATTTCCCTACTGGAAATTTTTTTTACGACGAGTGGTCTTTAAAAGAAGAAGTCAAAGATACTCCGTTAGGTAACATACTTTCGACATTAGATTTTCCGATAGGCGAAGCACGACTGATAATTCTTGAATCAATGCGTTGTTACACACAACATGCAGACATAGATGATAGATTTCATATTAATCTTGCAGGCGACGGAGGGTACTTATTAGACCTAGATGATAATGTAATATATCCTACTTATGCAGATGCTATCTGGTATGAAATGGATACGAGTAAAGTTCATACAGCTATTTCTTGCGGTGAAACTTCTAGATATCAACTAGTCGTAAGAAAACTTTTACAAAATAATCAACTTAACAAATCAAAAACCGTTAAAATACGTTTAGCTGGTTCTAATCCTAGATATAAATTTGATAATACCCTTAGTTCTTGGTTAAATTATGCTAACAAAAAAGGGCTATTAACTAATTTCAAGATCGAAGAAAAAGGTTGTAGTTTTGAACTCGAAGAAAATAATTTGATTGATTTAGAGTATATTACACCTAGAGAATTTAAAATTGATATCTGTTAAAAATTGGAAATATCTATACAAACTGGATAATCAAGGAAGGAGTTGCGTATCGCAACACACTTACGAGCCATTAATAAGTCCGGATAACAAAATATTTTGTTATCACTTTTGTAAAAAGAATGCCTATTCAAAAAATAATTTAAGTCAAAAAACTCTTGATTATTTTTTTGAAAATGAATTGTATTACTTAGACAAATTGAGAAACTATCAGTGGTGTCCAGATATTTTAGAAATCGATAAAAAATCAAAAAAGATTTTCATTCGCTACGATGGAGATTTAATCAATCATGTTATATATCATCAACCAGAAAAGCAGGTTTACTTCATGAACAAAGCACAAAATGTCTTGTCTGATTTATATCGAATTGGCTTAGGAAAAATTTCTATGCATTCACATTGTTTTTTTGAAAACAGAAATAATGTAATAAAAACTATAGACTTTTTTAGTTGTTTTGGTCTTAATACGCCATTGGTCAACAAAACAATAGTAGATGAGATACTTTCGCAAGATAGTAAAAAATGGATTTGTACAGAACCTTTTAGTGAACGCAACAATTATAACTTTTTTGAAATCTATAAATTTTTATTGTTAAATGATAAATGGCACAACCAAAAACTAAATTTGAAATTGGACGATTTGGAATCATGTATAAAATAATTAGAAAAAAATGCAAAGATCTTGTTGGTGAATGTCAAAAAACTCAGCCTAAGCGTTTAGATTTCAATTCTATACTAGATGCTTCAAAATCTAAAAATACCAAAATTAAAAATTACTATCAAGAAATGATCGATAATTGGATAAACGCAGGATATTTTTTATCCAGCATAGAGTGGTATAACTATTACCCAAATGAACATTATAATGCTCAATTTACAAATCAATTTGCCGAATATGTAAATATAAATCCGAAAAGAGACTGGGTGAGTTTAATTATGCCAGGTAAAACAGCACCTTGGCATTGGGACGTTGACGATAAGCATGAACAATGGCTCCAAGAAGGTAAATTAATGAGATATTCTATTTTTCTAGGCGAAAAAAATTTATCTCATTTTTTAGCGTTAGAAGGTAAAGATGTCTCTGCTTGCGACATAGGAACAATCGTTAAGTGGAAAGATTATAGAAATTATCATTCTGCAGCAAATTGTGGTTTGCAGCCCTTTTTCCTTTATCATTGCTTAGGTGTAAAGCTATGAAGGCAGTGGTTATAGGAGACACTTTCGGTATAGGGAAGGCAGTAAAAGATTATTTCGTTAATCAAAATTTTGAAGTTATTGGTATTTCTAGAACTCGTGGTTATGATATAGAACGCAATTTCGATGAGATAGTTTCAATTTGCAAAGATGCTGATATTGTTTTTAATAATCTATGTTATAAAGAATATCAGAAAGAAATTTTAGAGAAGATTTATAAACATGTTTCATTTATAATTGTATCAGGAGGCGTAATACGGAATTACACAAATATAAAACCTGAATTATCATTTATCAAATCAGAACTTTATGAATTTTGCAATTTACTATCTTCTATTCCTACCCAATATAATGTAGCAAAAATATTATACCTTGACTTTTCTTTTATTAAGTCAACAATAGGAGACGATAGATATAATTCGGACGAAGAAATACCCTTAGAATCCATAGTATCAATCATTGATATTTGGTTATCTAATCCTTATTTTTGGAATGTAGAATTTAATTTAAAACTTACTTCGTTTGTTATTGAATCTTTAGGAGGTAAAGACAAAGATTTAGACAAAAAATGCGAAAAAGTTAATTATTTAATTTCCATCGCGGATAACGATTAAGATCTGCCAAAAAAGCTTCATGATTTATTTTCCAAATGTTTTGTGGTAGTCCTCTATAATTCTGTGTTTTAACAAATTCTACTAAATTTTTTTTTGCAAGTGTAGGAAAATAAAGTCTATTCACAATTTTTTGACTTGCGCAATCGCTATAGTTCGATGTAGAATATAATCTGTCTGATTTGCACCATTTAACGCAAGTTTCTAAAAAAAATTGCGCCGTAAAGTGTTGGTGTTCTAATATCATTTTATTTTTGGTTAATAAGCCTGTAATAGGCGCATATTTTGATAAAGCACACGTTCTAGTCAAAATTCTATATGAATTCTCTCCCATAACATCGTCGAATGAGTGTGCTGCTACGCTGCCTATAGGGGTGTTATAGTGATACAAAATCCAAACATTCCAGTGTTTTTCATTTTTGAAACAATCTATCATTTGTTTTTTTGAGGAGTTATTAATGTGCCCTCTTTTTTTGCATTCTTTGTAAAAAAAAGATAAATCCAAATCTGGATTCCATTCTTTAATACTAAACATAGATTCTCTTTGCTTTTTCCATAGTGCTATGAGGAAAATTAAATTTAAATGTCTCAAATGCTAAATTCTGTATTTTTTCTAAGGGTTCTTGGTTATTATAATCAATATTCATTTTTTTCATGAGAGGATAAAGTTTTTCTAATCTGTCGTCGCTTATGTGACTAAAAACATCTGAAAATCTTATCGTCTCTTCACTGAAATTATAACAAAAAAAATAATTAATACTTTTTAATTTTCCGTCTACTACAAAATAACTAGAAGGGTGCATAGAAATTTTATAGAAATTTAATTTTTTATGACTTTCTATTATTTCTAGCATCTGTTCTTCCCAATTAGGAAGAACGTCGTTGTATCTGTTTATGTCTGTTTTTGCTCTTTCCCAAAAATCATCTCCGTCTATTCTTAAATAAATTTTTTGATTTTTATCATCGATATCTAAAATTTCAGGAATGTGCTGGGGGAAGTTTTCATGCATTAGCAAAAGATAATGTTTTTCTCTCTGCCATTTTTCCAACATAAGGGTAGGGTCAACAACCTTATTCATCCCACTGTGATAAGTTTTGTCATTGTAATACCATTGACAAAATGTTTTTCTGTCTTTGCTAATCAAACTTGTGTATATCAAATTGTTTCTACACAGACCCTTTCCGGGAACATTATTATAATAATATTCAAAGCCATTAGACATAATTTTATTTACTAATAAATATTTTTAAGATTAGGAGTTTTGAATGATAAGAGGAATAGGCGGACAAAAATATCTAAACTTAGATCCTTTTTTAGACATCGAAGGTTTTAAAAATTTACATCCCGAAATTTCTAAAGGCATGGCTCTTGCTAGAGATTATGCAAAAGAAGGAACTTGGATGAAACCTGGATTTGAATGGAAACACGCGAGTTACATTTTAGACTGGAAGCCTATCTATAAGGCTTGGGAAGAATACCAAGATTTACCAGATGATAATCCTATCAAGATTGAAGGTGATAAAATTTTACCTGAGGATTTTGGCGATTATAAACAAAGAAATATCTTTACAAGATATTTAAAAACTACATTAGGTGCTAACGATCCATATGTTTATTATTTTATATGGGAAGAAGGCGACTGGAATGAACGAAATGCTAAAAGAAAGCCAACTGAAGAATCCAAATATTTTCCTGGACTAGTTCAGTGGGTATATAATCTTATAGAAAATGATATTATAGAACAGATCGGTCGTGTCATTATCTTTCATTGCGATCATAATGGTAAGGCATTTGAACATAGAGATTTAGATGCGAAAAATGGTGTTTTTGAAAATGACTATTATTCTAACCATAGAAATGAATTTATACATATTAGGCCTAGAACCAAAAGAGGATTCTATATATGGGATCCTGACGAACAAAATAAGTATTATCTAAATTGTCATGCTGCCTTCTGGAACGATCAAGACTGGCACGGCGGAGAATCTTCTAAAGAGCAGGAATATGGTGTTCGTATAGATTGTGTTTTTACAGAAAGTTTTAGAAAGACACTAGGAATTGATAATCTACAATCTTACTAATTAAAATCAACCCACTGTGTTCCGTCATACCCTTGAAATTTTGGAGATACATCGTTTAGAAAGATAATCATTCCTGCTTCTGGATTAGGTATTTGATTATCTCTTTCTGTTGTGTTGTTATAGGTGCCGGTTTTGAAAATGCCTCCACTTATTGTTCCCGCAGAATCTATGGTCATTGTAGGATTCAAACTGCCTGTAACATCTGCAGAATAAACGACTAACTTTCCAGGTAGTATAGAACCGCTTGCATCGGAATCAACTTCAGAGAGTATTACATTTGTTGGTATATAATCGGAGCCGTCATAGCCGCTGTAAGCAAATGCTCCTACTATATCTCCAATTGCTAAAGGACTAGTATCACTATCGCCTATTGAATTAAGCACAAATGCGTTTGAGTCTGTTATAGACTGAGAGGAAGAACCAAAATTCCTTAAACCTTTATCGGAAAAAACTCTTAACGGCTCAGAAATTTTACTTTCGATTTTTTCATCGATAATCTTTAGAGACGGAGTATTAAATGAACCCTCTTCGTTATCTATAATTAAACTAGAATTTTCATTATAGACATTTCCTATCAAATTGCCTTCTACGATATTTGCAGTGATTGATTCTATGTTGATACTGTTAGATAAATTATCATAGATAACGGTGCTATCACTAGATACAATAGAATTACCTACAACAAAGTCGGAAGATTCTATGTAACTATTTGCTATAAGAGATTGAAAATATCCATTTCTCCATCTTGCTGTAATATCACCTAAGTCATACAAATTTGTCGATGTAGGAATTAATGATGTATTGATTTGCCCGTTTATATTAATTGTGTCGCTATCTTCGTCGCCTAAATTAATATTACCAGTAGCATTTATAGTACCGTCTATATTAATATTACCGGTTCCAACTATGTTATTTCCTGCTAGATTTAGATCTGCCGATAGTGTAGGAGTATCATCGTCTGTTAGTCTAGCACCCGTTAATTTAGGTATTACTTCTCCCTCTATAGGATCGTTGTATCCTACATATAATTTACCTTCGTCGGTGGTATATAATAACTCGCCTTCAACAGGGGTAGGTATATCGGTGCTTAAACCTCTTCTTATTCTAAGCGACATTAATCTTGCTCCTAGCTACTAAGAGTATTTATCAATTTATCTACGCTTTTTCATAAAGAGATGAGTACGCTTAGAAACATCTCGCTTTACTTTTTCCGTATCCAAGCGGAAGTCTATGTGTGTGATCGAGTCTTGGTAGGTTTCGAACAGATCGGCTACTGATGATTCTATATCATAATCGTCAGCATCTTTTTTTACATCTATGTCCCAAGTAATGCCGTCGTCGAAGCTGACTCTAATTGAGTGAAGATACTCAATCGGAACAACTTCAACTTCGACATCTTCGAATACTTCGGGCCAATGATCAATTACTTCTTTTGGTAATTTTTTATTATGCACTCTTTGCCTTTGACTTCTTAGTTGGAGAAAGCTCTTCGGCTTTTTCTCTAAGAGCCTTGGCTTCCTTATACAGGCGATCTGCGTCGCTTCTGTATTTAGCAGCAAGTTCTTCGTCTGAAAGTGCAGGTTCTGCGGTAGCAAGAGTTTCAGACTCGACTTCCGGCAATGATCGAGATTGTGTTTCTGCTTTTGCAGTTTGATTGCTGTCTGTAAGAGCAAGATCTTCAATAGAAACACCTTTCTGTTCAGCTATTTGTCTGTTCAACTCGTCGAGAGAGATAGCAGTGTTTCTATCAGGAATCATTTCTACTTCTGCAGTAGGCATTTTAACCATTTTACCTGTGGTATGAAGACCTGCAAGCATGTTACGGCCATCTGGTAGCGAAGTTCTACTCATTGCTTCAGCGAACTCGTATGCACTTTGTCCTGCGTCGCTTTCTACAGTCTTCATTAGAGCATCGTGTTCGTCTGCCATTAGATTTTCTGTGGTAACGACTACACAGCTTTGCGGATCATTGGGAACGGTGCGATAAGCTACAACCACCTTTCTTTGATTCTTTTTTACTCTTCCTACATGCTTCAATGCCATTTTATTCTCCTTGTGCGGACTGCTGGGCACTTACTGCGTTTAAGAAAGTTTCCAGCTTGGTGTAGATTTGACCTACGGTCATCATTTCGTTTGGCCTAAATGCACCTCGCTGACTTGCTACGTCAATAATCTGCTTTAGTGCGTTTAGGTCTTGCACCGTAAGTTCTGCTTCGTTGTTTTGCTGTGCTTCTGCTTCAGATGCAGCAACTTCTTCTTGCTTCTGTTCTTCAGACATCAATAACCTCCTAAATTAAATGCTCTGTTTATTTACTAATACTTCAAATAAGGACAACCCAAAGTGAATAAAGAAAGTTCCTTTGGGTCTTCAAAACCGATCTTGATCACTTTAGCCTGTTTGTTGTTTTTATCTAATTCGTGTATTGTGCCCACGTAAAAACGGCCTTTTGTGTTCTTTTCGATCCACTTGACGATTGTCTGCTCAAGGTTATACCTCCGCATTTCGATAGTAACATACTCAAAATGCGGAGGTGGAACCTTCAACTGCCTAATACCGTAGAAGTTTAGTGGATTAATCTTCTCTGGCACTGAATTAATCATCGTAGTATGTAGTCACTCCAAATGGTGCTTCGGGCGCTCTGCCATATACAGAGTGAATAACAAATACTGTATCGCAATAGTCAGGATCGCCCCACTCACCCCACGGCATACCGTCTGTAAAAACAAGGAACTTCTTGGGAACAATGTCCTGTTCTTTCATGTAATTCCAGTTCGCTATGAAGTCAGTGCCGCCACCGCCTTTGATTTCGTAATCAGTGATTTCTCTACCGTCGTCAGCAGTAAAGGAGTCTTCGTTATATACTTCTGTATCAAAGCACCAAACTTTGATATTGTAGTCTTCGTACTGGTCCATGATTCCTTTGACTTCGCTTAGGAATACGCGAGCTTGTTCATCTCCAATTGAACCACTCATATCAAGAGCAATACAGATATCAATTGTCTCGTCAAAGTTCTGTCCAGGCAGGACAGCACCCATATGCCAACCCTTTCGTGACGGCCGAGCAAAAGTAAAATCGTTACGGATTGTGCTCTGAATCTGCTGCTGAAGAATCTCACGCCAGTCCATCTTGGGTTCGGTAAGATCTTTTACCATGCGTTCTATTTCGCCAGGAACATTACCTGCACCAGCACTCTGTGCAGCAGAGATCATGTTCTCTTTGATCTCGTCACGAATCTTTTCAAGTTCTTCGCGAGTGTAGCTAGGACGACCTTTGCCTTCACCGTCTTCGCTGTCGCCGCCGCCGGAACCGTTTTCTTTCTCCCAGTCAACGTGTTCGTCTAGCATCTTGCCAAGTTCGTCGAGATCAATTTTGTCAGCCTGCTCGTAGAGTTCGTCATAGATCTCTTCAGAAGTCCAGCCATCGTACTTGTAGTCTTGATAAATTTGAATGTCAGGCTTTTCGCCAATACGATCGCGAACAAGAGTGTTATTGACCTTGTAGTCACAGGCTACATTATACAACTGAGGATCACGGTCTTCTCTGCGAATAATATGGTCAAACACGCAATGGAGAATCTCGTGTGCGATTACAAATTCAATCTGCTTGGTAGTGAGCTTGTCAAAGAACTGGGAGTTGTAAAACAGATTTCTACCATCTGTAGCAGCAGTAGGGCACCAACCGTCGCAGGGTTGAACGCGCAGACGAGTTGCCATATTACCAAACCAGGGATGACGAAGGAGCAAGCCAACACGAGCAGTAATCACCTTCTCTTTGACTTCTTCCTGTAGTTCTTTCAGTGCCTCTTCAGAAAGCTCTTCGTGTTCCAACACATTCTGTTCAACGGTCATATCCGGCTCCTTCTCTATCAGTATGTATATAATACGATAGATTAGTGAATAAGTCAAGGAAAGGGGCGATCTTGTCGCCCCAAATGTTAGGCCTGCTGTGCAGCAGTGATATACTTGCCAAAGCGCTCGTGGAACTCGTCAAAGCACTCAATCTCGTCAGGATCAATAGGCAGGCTATACTGCGTCAGTGCCAGCTTGATGCCCATGACAACCAGTTCAGTCTCAAAGTTATCCATCGCAAAGCGAAGGAAGTTATTAACCTTGTCGTTGAACTTCTTGTCGTTCGCATCGTTTGCTTCTTTTAGCTCGTAGCAGAGAGACACAGTCAGCGAATACATCGCGGAAATCTCCTTGGTATTGAGCTCTGATACCTTGCCTTCAAGAATGTCTGCAGGATTAGGCATCTGCGAAGCAACCTTGCGATGTGCCATAAACTTAACAGCAAGACCTTCGCCAACAGCACCCGACACAAGATCAGTAGTAGTGCTTTCGTCAATGCCGTCTTCAAGCAGCTCTGACACAAACGACCAAGAACGAGGCGTTGCAAATGAACGCGACGGAGACTTAGGGTCAAAGTCGTAGAGATCCTTCTTAGAGAAGGTCAAGTAACCTACAACATCCTGATGAATGTTGTTTTCAACAGCCCACTCAAACCAATCATCAAAGTTCACAGTCATTTCTAAGTGAACAAAACGATTAGCCAACGGAGCAGGCATGCGATAGGTTACGCCCTTGTCTGCCTCACGGTTACCAGCAGCAACAATGTAAACATTGTCAGGCAGTGTGTAAGTACCAACCTTGCGGTTAAGAATAAGCTGATAAGCAGCAGCCTGCACAGCAGGAGCCGCAGAGTTCATCTCATCAAGAAACAGCACAATGTTCTCATGCTGTGCAGCCATCTCTTCGTCAGGCAGTTCAAGCGGCGGAGCCCAAACCATCTTTGAAAGATTGGAATCAAAGTAAGGAATACCCTTGATGTCAGTTGGCTCCCAAAGCGAAAGACGAACATCAATTACCTTAGCGTTCATAGATTCGCCAATCTGATGAACAATGTCTGACTTGCCAATGCCGGGAGGTCCCCAAAGAAAGATAGGACGCTTGCGGCGAATAGCGTGGTTGATTGATGCTTTCGCAGAATTAGGAGTTAGCTGACGAGTTGCAGTATCCATAAGTACCTCTAGTTGCAGTTGTGTTTAAGTACAAGTGTTATTATACAGGAATAAGGTGATATGTCAATCGTTTTTGGCATCCTGTCTTGCTAAAGCTTTGGAGATACCATATTTTTTGATATCTCCTGAAAACATGTGAAGTTCAAGTGCTTTTTTGTCATCTGTGACAAACATGCTTCTCTTGTCAAGATAGTAAGGGCAGTCAATAAAGTTGTCAAGCCATATGATTATTTGAGTGGTAAAATTCATGTCAGGAGCATATGGCACTTCGTAGAATGATATATCCAAATCTTCTGTCATCATTCTGAAGCCTTCTTCAGTGAGACGCATGCCGCCTTTTTCTTTAGTGCGAGGATTTCTCCACCATTCCGCAAGAGCAGAACGAACAGAAAGGTTATTCACAGGTTGATCTAACTGTTTGAGAAAGACTTTGGTATATGTTTCTTTTGAAGTCATTCTTCGTCAAGAGGTATGATTTCGCCCTGTGTGAGTTTTACAACCTCAAACTCATCCGTATTAAACAGAGAGTTCAACTTTTTTGCAAGATTAATTGCGTGTCCAGGGTTTGAAAAACTTACCTTAGGATACTTAGGACCAGGATAGTTTGTCAGCATGTTAGCCGACTTTAGATTGAAAGGAGCACCTTGATAGAATACCGCCCAGATAGCTTCTGCTTTGAGAACCTGCTCTGTCTTATAGGTTTTTTTGTCAATATGTTCCAAGATTACTTCAGGTTTAGGGCGACTCATAGTGCGTGTATCCTTTAAGTTAACTACGCACTTATTTATCTCTTTACCAGCTTGAGCCGCCGTCCATTTTCACTTCGATTACTTCATCTGTGCCTGCAGATTTGTTTGAGAGGATTTTCTCTAAATCGCCTTCTAGGCGAGTCATCACTTCCCCTAAACAAAAAGCAAGTCTCTTGGCATTTTGTAGGTCTAGTTTTACTTCTTTTGCCTTACCTGCATCAGCAGAGCGCACTTGTTGCAAAAACTGCTGTATAGGTGCTGTGTTAAGCGGCTCACTGCGATTTGACACGGGACAACTCCTGTCTTGCTTCAAAGTCTGTTTTGAAAGGACCTTTGAAGTCGTTAGCTTCTACAGTAATCAGTTTAGGACAAAAGCTCTTAACCCAACCTTTGTCAAAACGAATAACATAATGACCTGCGCAATACACACTCTTGCTTTTAGGAGACTTTGTAAAAAGCGGAATGTGCTTGCGAACATCATACATAGGATTGTAAGGCTTGTAAGAAGTAGGATAACCATGAACTTCGTAGGAGATCGAGTCTTCTAGCTGCTTATGACCCCAAGAAATATCTCCCAGCGTTTTCTTTAACTGCCTCTCAGAGTTAAAAAAGTGTGTTCCTTGCTTATCACTTAAGATATATTTTTCTTCGTCAAGAGTAAGAGTTCCTATTCTTACGCCCTTGTTTTCTACAATCCAAAACTTGTTCTCAAGAATCTCTTTTGCTGTAATGCTATCTTTCATAGTCTCCTCATAACAGTCGTCTGTTTTGTGTTCGCACGTTTCTTCAAACGGACATTTCTTTTTGTTCATTTGGATACCTCGCTGACAGCGGTTTAGCATAAGAAGCTGCTTGATCTGCTATACGCTGCATGTCCCATTTAGCACAGAACTTCATAAGTCTTAAACCTACCTGTGA